>JAEEGL012253872.1_pt1 | contig 25519 bp, 18 predicted proteins | sample 9134231 | NCBI WGS metagenome assembly JAEEGL01 (sample SAMN16246548, study PRJNA631951) | gut metagenome | biome: gut microbiome; feature: rumen; material: fiber-attached | host: Bos | place: Iran: Karaj | collected 2018-10
GTCGCTTCTTATCAAGGGTAATAAGCTTGTGTGCATGGATAATGAATGCGGATACAGCGAGGATAAGAAGGACGAAAAATAAGAATAGACGGATAATTGCTCTTTAATTGCGCAATATTTCGTAATATTCAAAATAGCCTGTTAAAACTTGAAATTGTCTGATAAATATGATAAAATACCTCTGTACGTATTGGTACAGGGGTATTTATTTTGCCCGTTTTTGGGGGGTGTTACAGATTATAGGGATATTTAAGGATCGGAGGTTAGATGAGCGGAGTTCAATTACTGGATAAGACGCGTAAGATCGGGAAACTTTTGCATAATAATAATTCCAGCAAGGTTGTCTTCAATGACATCTGCGCTGTAATGCAGGATATACTTGAGAGCAATGTGCTCGTTATCAGCAGAAAGGGTAAGGTTCTCGGTATAGACAATGATCCGCATGTAGAAGTTATCCACGAGCTTATTAAGGACAATGTCGGAGGTTTTATAGACAGTATGCTTAATGAGCGTATGCTGTCGGTATTGTCTACCAAGGAGAATGTGAATCTTGAGACTCTTGGCTTTGAGAGTACGGATGTCAAGAAGTTTACGGCCATTATTGCTCCCATAGACATTGCGGGTGAGAGGCTCGGTACACTTTTCGTATACAAGGCCGGAGACAAGTATGATATAGATGACATCATCTTATGTGAGTACGGTACGACTGTCGTGGGCCTTGAGATGCTTCGTGCGGTCAATGAGGAAAGTGCAGAAGAGTCACGTAAGATCGCGGTCGTTAAGTCTGCCATATCCACACTTTCATTTTCCGAGATGGAAGCGATCGTTCATATATTTGACGAGCTCGGTGGCATGGAGGGTATCCTTGTAGCCAGCAAGATCGCCGACAGAGTGGGTATTACGAGAAGTGTCATAGTCAATGCACTTCGTAAGTTTGAGAGTGCAGGAGTCATAGAATCTCGTTCTTCGGGCATGAAGGGCACTTATATCAAGGTTCTTAATGACGTGGTATTTGATGAGATAGACAAATTGCGCAGAGAGACTAAAGATATTTAAATGTTTTGCCGATATCTGTATCAGATAGGGTGATGTGGCTTTGCATTTCTGCGGTGCAATGCACATATCATGTAACAACAGAACATTATAAAGGGATTTGGAAAGCTTAAAGGGATTTATTGGATGCAAGGCATCGATAGATCCCTTTTTATCTGGCTATTCACCCAATCGGTCAATATAGTCGAAAGGGTCAAAAGTGACAAAAATGAAAAATAACACAAGATATAGTTTCGAGCCGGTGAAAAATATACTATATAATGTGTTTTTGCACTTGTAATTTTTGGCGATTTCTTTATAATGGAATAGTGTGATGATTGGATCAGTATTGTCTTACTGCAACTGTCCGTATCATCATCTGTGCAGAACAGGAGGTTTTCTTTTGATCAATTCGAATGCATTTGATTACATCAATGTGCTTGACAAGGCGGCGGATGCGGCAGCGCTTCGTAATCAGCTTATAGCGAACAATATCGCGAATCAGGATACACCTGAGTATAAGCGCCAGGATGTCAATTTCGAGGCACAGCTTACCAAGGCGATGCATAACAGCAAGTACACCTCGATCGATTCGAAGGTGGCCAATCTTCGCATGAGTGCATTGAAGCCCAGACAGTTCACGGATTACTCCAATTATTCGTACAGATTGGACGGCAACAATGTCGATCCAGAGCAGGAGCAGGTTATGCTTGCAGCCAATCAGCTCAAGTATGAGGGACTGATGAAGAGCCTGACGGCAGAATTCACTAACCTGAGTACTGTTATGAAGTGACGTTTAGCACGAGCAGGGTAGAGACACGAGCATAAGCGATGCAGGCTTGCCTGCATGAGCGTAATGCGAAGTGGCGATATCGTGCGACGCACGACATCGGACAACCGAAGGTTGACCGATGAGCCCTGCGAGTAAAGTAAAAGAGGCAAAGAAAAAGCCATCGGACAACCGAAGGTTGACCGATGGTCCTGCGAGAATGGAGGATATATGGGTCTTTTTGACAGCTTTAATATAAATGCATCGGGTCTTACAGCACAGCGTTACAGAATGGACGTTATCGCCGAGAACGTGGCCAATGCCAATACCACGCGTACAGAGGACGGCAGCCCGTATAAGCGTAAGATCGTTACCTTTGAAGAGAAGAATGGAGGACAGCCTCAGTTCTCAACGATATTCGGCAGAGTGTCCGACAGATTCAAGGGCAAGGGTGTCAAGGTCAGCGGTACCTATGATGACAATGCCACCGAAGGACATCTGGTATATGATCCTTCACATCCGGATGCTGATGAGAACGGATATGTGATGTATCCCAATGTCAATATCATCACTGAGATGACGAACCTTATCGATGCCAGCAGAAGCTATGAAGCCAATGCCACGGCATTTGAAGCCAGCAAGAATATATCGAAATTAGGCCTTGAGATGGGTTCTTGATAACAGGAGGATTACATGGCCATAGATATTACCAATCTCTACAATATTACCAGCGGCGCCATACGTAATACGGCCGAGAACAGTTCGGCGGGCGTTACACCGCTTAAGGATACGACATCTGCTTTTGAGAGCGTGTTCAATGCGGCACTGGACAACCTCAATGTGACGAATTCGTATCTGTCTGATGCGGAGAATGAAGAGATCAAGCTTTCCATGGGTCTTACCAATAATACCCATGATCTTACGGTGGCTCTTCAGAAGGCTCAGACAGCTTTACAATATACTGTTGCGGTCAGAGACAAGTTCTTGGACGCATACAAGGAACTTATGCAGATGCAGCTCTAAACATAAGCTTCTTTACAAAATATAACTGATTAGGAGATTTACACACCATGATGGACCGGCTAAAAGAGATTCCGCAGAAGATTCTCGAGTGGTGGAATAAATTTACATCCAAACAGAAGACCATTATCGTATCGGTTGCGGCCGGTGTGGTAGTGGCTTTTGCCATACTTATAACCATACTTACGAGACCTGTATACGAAGTGCTGGTGACTACGGAGTCCACGAAGGAGACTTCGCAGATCACGGAACTTTTGGATAATGAAGGTATTACATATCAGACTTCTGATGACGGTTTACAGATCAAGGTATTAAAGGGACAGGCATCGTCTGCGAGACTTGTGCTCGGAGCCAACAATATCCCTGCGGCCGGCTATGATCTGTCCAATGTTACCGGCGGCGGATTCTCTGCCACCGAATCCGACAAGCAAAAGCAATACAAGCTTTATCTTGAGAGCCTTATGGAGACTGACCTCCAGGGCATGGCCAATATCAAACGAGCTACGGTTCAGCTTAATCTTCCACAGAATGACGGTACGCTGATATCCAAGCAGGAAGACAGTTCGGCTGCCATATCCATTGAGCCGGACGGTGAGTTTACTCAGGAGAATGCGGCCAATGTAGCGAGATTTGTGATGACTGCTCTTGGCAATAAGGATGTCAGCAAGATCACGATCATAGATAACGAAGGCAATCTTTTATTCTCGGGTGACGAAGAATTCTCGATTTCCGGCGGTGCAACTTCACAGATGGGTGTGAAGCAGCAGGCTGAGAGTCTGATGCAGCAGGAAGTCAAGAAAGTTCTTCTTGGCACCAACGAATATGATCTTATAGAAGTATCTACCAATCTCGAGCTCGATTTCTCGACTACCGAAGAGACGGAGCATAATTACACTCCGGCAGAAGGACAGTCTCAGGGTGTATTAAGTCATGAGGATCTCTACGAATCCGAGGCCCAGGGTGGTACGGCTCAGGTTCCCGGTACGGACAGTAACGGTGAGGACGGCACCACTTATGTACTTCAGGACAATGGTTATTCTTCTTCGGCCGTGACCGAGCAGAACAGAGATTATCTTCCCAATGAGTACATCAAGCAGAAGACCATTCCGCCGGGGCTTGTCAAATACAGCACATCATCTTTGTCAGTGGCAGCCATCAAGTATAAGGTCCTTAAGGAAGAGGATGCCAAGACACAGGGACTTTTGGACGGTGTCACATGGGATGAGTACAAATTGGCCAATTCCGAGAGACAGAAGATCGATACGGATCCCGATCTCATAGACATGGTGGCCAAAGCCAGCGGTATCTCAACAGAGAATATCAGTTTTGTCTCTTATGAAGAGCCGATGTTTATCGACAGACAGAAGGCTGATATTACAGTCTCTGATATCATACAGATCGTTCTCATCGTAGTGATCTTAGGACTGCTTGCATTTGTGATCCTTCGCAGCATGCGTACCGAGAAGGCGGAAGAAGTCGAAGAAGAACTGTCAGTGGAGAGCCTGCTTCAGTCTACGCCTGAGACAGAACTTGAGGACATTGAGCTTGAGGCCAAGTCTGAGACACGTAAGATGATAGAGAAATTTGTGGATGAGAATCCCGAAGCAGCCGCTGCACTTTTGCGTAATTGGCTGAATGAAGATTGGAATTGATTAGGAAGCGAGATACAACATGGCAATGTCTAAAAGCTCAGATGAGAATTTAACAGGACTGCAGAAGTCGGCGATCCTTCTCATTGCATTGGGACCGGAACGTTCAGCTACTATTTTTAAGCATCTTAAGGAAGAGGAGATAGAGGAACTCACCCTTGAGATAGCCAATACCAGAAGCATCACTCCTCAGGTCAAGGATGAGGTGGTGGATGAGTTCTATCAGGTCTGCCTTGCACAGCAGTATATTGCAGAGGGTGGTATCAATTACGCCAAAGAACTCCTTGAGAAAGCTCTCGGAGGAGAGGCTGCCATCGAAGTTATCAGCAAGCTTACTGCTTCGCTTCAGGTTAAGCCCTTTGAGTTTGTTCGTAAAGCTGAGCCTTCACAGTTGCTTAACTTCATTCAGGATGAGCATCCTCAGACAATCGCTCTTATTTTGTCATATGTAGCTCCTCAGCAGGCATCACAGATCATCGCAGCTCTGCCTCAGGAGAGACAGGCGGATGTAGCCAAGAGAGTGGCTTTGATGGATCGTACATCTCCGGATGTCATCAAGGAGGTCGAGAAGATATTGGAAAGCAAGCTTGCCAGTCTGGTCAATCAGGATTACACCATTGTTGGTGGTGTGGATCAGGTTGTGGAGATACTCAACTCCGTGGATCGTGGTACAGAGAAACACATCATGGAGACTTTGGAGATCGAGGAGCCCGAGTTGGCAGACGAGATCAGAAAGAAGATGTTCGTCTTCGAGGATATCCTCTTGCTCGACGACAGAGCTATTCAGAGAGTGCTGCGTGATGTTGATAATAATGACCTTGGTCTTGCGCTTAAGGGCAGTAACGAGCAGGTTCAGAATGCGATATTTAACAACCTGTCAAAGCGTCTTGCGACCATGATCAAGGAGGATATGGAATTCATGGGTCCTGTACGTATGAAGGATGTTGAGGAAGCTCAACAGAAGATCGTTAATATCATACGTAAGCTTGAGGATGCCGGAGAGATCGTAATATCAAGAGGCGGAGGCGACGAGATCATTGTCTAGCGGACGTGGTGGCAATCTGGTCAAGTCCTTCTTTTTGGCGAGGGAAGGAATTGAACCTCGTGTCATAGATACCAACAGAATCATCGAGGAAAAACTGAATATTCTTAGAAACAACATGCCCTCATCCGCGTACAGTGAGGATTATTCCGATGATCAGTATTACAATGAGCCCGGCTTTGAAGGCGGATTGGATGCACAGACTTTGGATGCGCTTGTCGGTGACGGGTCTTCCTATGATGACATGGGGATGGACGAAGGCGGTGAGCCTTATTCCAATGTCATAAAAGCTGAGCCTTCGGACGGTGACGGTATGTTCGCACCCATAAGTCCTGAAGTGATCCATAAGGAGCCTGTATACGACGGGCCGAGTCCTGAGGAACTTATTCTCCAGGCTGAGGCTGAAATCGAGAATATGAAGCAGGCGGCCTATAATGAGATAGAGCAGCAGAAGGCTATGGGATATGAAGAGGGCAAGGCTCAGGGCTACAATGACGGCAAGGCCATGGCTGATGCTGAGATAGCAGATCAGTTGGCAGCCATCGAGCAGGAGAGAGCCGGTCTTATGCAGCAATACGAAGAACTCGCTGCAGACTTAGAACCCCGCTTCGTACATACGCTTACATCGATTTATGAGAAGATCTTTGATGTGGATTTAAGCAGCCATCGAGAACTTATCCTCGGACTGCTTAAGAATGCGTTCTCGCATATAGACAGAAGCAAGAATTATCTGATACATGTAAGTCCTGACGATCATCCTTATGTCACGGAACACAAGGAAGAACTGCTTGAAAGCCTTGGCAATACAGCGGATGTTGTCATCGATATAGTCGAGGACATCACGATGAAGAGGAATGACTGCATGATCGAGACTCCTGACGGTATATTTGACTGCAGCCTCGATACAGAACTTGCATCGCTTCGCAAAAAACTTGAACTTTTATCATATACTCCGGACTAGTGTATTCCCCTGTTCGGATTTGGAATTAAGACGAAAGTCGTCCATGTGGCAGTCACTATGACGCGTTGGACGATGAAATATACAGACCGGAGGAAGACTTGGAAGCGGGCAGAGTGAATTTTGATAAGTATATAGAGCTGTGCAACGAGTCTTTTTTTGCTAAAAAGGGCAAGATCGTCAATGTGGTCGGCCTTTCGATCGAATCATCCGGTCCGAACAGTAAATTGGGAGATGTATGCTACATATATCCTGAGGATCCGGAACTTCCACCCATCATGGCCGAAGTCGTGGGATTCAAGGAAGGCAAGACCCAGCTCATGCCTTATGACAAGGTCGAGGGTATAAGCATCGGTTGCATAGTGGAGAATACCGGGCATCCGCTCAGTGTCAATGTGTCGGATGCATTGCTTGGACATACACTTGACGGACTCGGCAGACCTACTGACGGCGCTGTTATCACAGGTGGCACACCGTATTCGGTAGAATGCGAGCCGCCGGATCCGATGAGCCGTAAGATCATATCGGAACCGTTGACTCTTGGAGTCAAAGCAATAGACGGCCTTATGACCATAGGCAAGGGACAGCGTATAGGAATATTTGCAGGCTCAGGTGTGGGTAAGTCCACACTTATGGGTATGCTCGCGCGTAATACCGTTGCTGATATCAATGTAATAGCTCTTATCGGAGAGCGAGGCAGAGAGGTCAGAGAATTCGTAGAGAGGGACTTGGGACCTGAGGGCATGAAACGATCGGTCGTGGTGGTCGCCACATCTGACAGACCGGCTCTTGAGCGTAACAAAGCAGCCAAGACTGCTACTGCGATCGCTGAGTATTTCAGGGATCAGGGCAAAGATGTGCTGCTTATGATGGACTCAATGACCCGTTTTTCCATGGCACAAAGAGAGATCGGTCTGGCTAACGGTGAGCCGCCTGTATCGCGTGGCTACCCTCCGAGTGTATATTCGGAGATGCCCAAGCTTTTGGAGAGAGCAGGATGCAGTGATGTTGGATCTATCACGGGACTGTATACCGTGCTTGTGGATGGTGATGACTTCAATGAACCCATTACGGATACGGCTCGTTCGATACTTGACGGTCATATAATGCTCAATCGTAAGCTGGCACATAAGAATCATTATCCGGCGATCGATGTACTGCAGAGCATAAGCAGATGTATGAGCCAGGTAGCCACCAAGGAACACAAGGCTACGGCGGGCAGGCTTAAAAATGTCCTTGCCACATATTCTGATGCTGAGGATCTTATCAATATCGGTGCATATAAAAAGGGCAGCAACAGCAATATCGATTATGCGATCGAGAAGATAGACGCGGTCAATGCATTCCTGATGCAAAGTACGGATGAAGCTTTTGCTTTTGAAGATACGCTTAATATGATGGACGGACTGTTTGCGGATTGATATCACCCGCATAGAACAATATGGCTGTATTCAGATATAAGATGAAAAACGTCCTTGATGTCAAGGAGAAGATGGAAGAGCAGGCCAAGGCAGCTTTTGCAGAGGCCATGGCAGCACTTAATGCCGAAGAGGAAAAGCTTCAGACACTCATAGCACGTAAAGAGTGGTATGAGGAAGACGGCAGGAGGATGCGGCAAGAGGCTTTGGATGTGTCGGAGCTTAGAGACAATACCAGGGCGATAGACAATCTCAAGGATCAGATAGCGGCGCAGGAGAAGGAAGTGGCCAAAGCACAGGCCGTGGTCGATAAGGCCAGACGTGACCTGACGGAAGCCATGCAGGAGCGCAAGATACAGGAAAAACTGCGGGACAATGCATTTGAAGAGTTCGTACATGAACTCAATGCGGCGGAGAGCAAGGAGATAGATGAGCTTGTAAGTTACAGGCACGGTCAGAAGATTAAAGAAAAAAACGCGGTCATATACAGTGATGATATGTGACACGCGTTAGCGGACTATAATTTCGGGAACGGTGAAAGATGGCAGATTTTGTTGATGAGAACGAGGCGGATTTAGCCCGATTAAAAGAAGAACAGAAGGCATTTAAAGAAGAACAGAAGCGTGCCAAGGCTGAAGCGAAAGCGCAGAAGAAGGAAGCTAAGAAAAAGGCTAAGGAACTGGCTGATGAGGAAGCAAGAATAAGCGATGATGATGGGAGCAATCTACCCGTGATCGTGACTACGATTATCATCGTATTTGTGTGGATAGCCATTATCTGTGCTCTTATCAAACTCGACGTGGGCGGCTTCGGTTCGGGTGTTCTTGCGCCCATTCTTAAAAATGTACCGGTGGTCAATGCTATTCTGCCCGACTCCGTGTCAAGGGCTGACAGGGAAGATGACGATCCGGATATAGATACTTCCGAGTATTCTTCGCTTAAAGAAGCAGTCAGAGAGATACACAGGCTGGAGGCTGAACTTGCGGATACGCAGGAGAATTCGGCTGCCAAGGATGAGCGTATATCCACTCTGTCTGAAGAAGTGAACAGACTTCAGACCTTTGAGGACAAACAGGTGGAATTTGAGCGCATCAAGAACGAATTCTACAATGAGGTCGTATATGCGCAGAACGGTCCCGGAGCGGATGAATATGTCAAGTATTACCAGAGCATGGATCCCGCCACGGCAGAATCGCTGTACAAGCAGGTCATCTTTGAAGAACAGGTGAGTGAAGAGGTCAAGAACTATGCTCAGGCCTACTCTGAGATGAAGCCCAAGCAGGCAGCGGCCATATTTGAAGATATGACTGATGATCTTGAACTTGCTGCCAAGATCCTGTGGCAGATGGAACCTGATGCAAGAGGTAAGATCTTAGGCGCGATGGATGCAGATATCGCAGCAAGACTCACCAAGATCATGGAGCCGGACAATTAAGGATATTTTTTGCAGTGCATCATAAAGTTTTGGCGCTTACAGGCCGATAAATATAATAGAGAGCTGCAATGAGCATATTTTGCCCGTTGCATGAACCTTGAAAAGTTGATAAGGAGGATGACGGATGACAGCTAATTTTGTTACAGGCTTAAGTCCCATGCAGGAACTTAAGACAAGCGTGGCTGCCAATGTGAATCCCGCCTCAGGTACAGACTTCTCCAACGTGCTTAAGAATAGCACAAGTAAAGAAGACACCGTATCAGAGCCTGTAAAGCCCCCCGTTAAGAGCGAGGACAAAGGCAAGGGACAGGAAGAAGGCATAACGGATCCGAAAGAGGACGTTAAGGCTGAGAAAACTGACAGAGCCGACAAGGCAGGCAAGACTGATAAGGCGACAGAGCTTAAAGGAGAAAAGGTCGCAGATAATGAGACCGACCAGCCCATAAGCGATGAGGCGATGGAAGAGATAGCAGAGGCAGTAGCTACGATAGTTACGACTATCACAGAAGTATTGGAGATACCGGCAGAAGAAGTCGCACAGGCGATAGAGGATATCGGACTTGTGGATATGGAACTGCTTAATCCCAATACGATCCCGAATCTGGTAGTAGAGCTTACAGATGCTACGGATGTGACCGAGATCATGACAGATGAAAAACTTTTTGCAGATGTCAAGCAGATCATGAGTGAGTCCGAGGCGGTTCTTACAGATGTTGCCAAGACACTGCAGATACCTGTAGAGGAACTCAAAGGTCAGATAGACGCAGAAGTAGCAAGGCTTAAAGAAGATGTACCGGTTGATGCAGTTGACGAAGATTTAACTGTAGGACAGCAGATGACATTTAAGCCGGAGATGACAGATAAGGATGAGCTTCCCGTGCAGGAGCATATATCAGAGCGCAGAACTGATGCGAAGATAAGTGTGGCACAGGAGACAGATCCGCAGGTAAGAGCAGATGACTCAGAAGAGATCGCACCTGTCAGTGCAAGGCACGAGGATGATAAGAGACAGGACGCTAAAAACGGCGGAGACAGATCTGAAGGTCATATGAACTTTACTCAGACAGTTACCGATACTTTAAAAGGCATGGTAGCTGACAGAGTACAGGAGACAGCTCCTACATACAGCACTACTGCAGAACAGATTATGGATCAGGTCAGAGAATCACTTCGAATGACCATGACTGAAGATGTTACCGAGATGGAGATGAACTTACATCCCGCATCACTTGGTAACGTCAAAGTACAGGTAGCGGCCAAGGATGGTGTTATCACAGCTTCATTTACCACTGAGAACCAGCAGGTAAAGGAAGTATTAGAAGCTCAGATGATTCAGCTGAAGGACCAGATGAATGAGCAGGGTATTAAGATAGAAGCGGTCGAAGTCACAGTAAGTGCTCACGCGTTTGAACGTAATCTTAATGAAGGCGGAGAAGAACGCGGAGGACAGTCTGAAGCAGAGGCCAAGAAAAAGAAAGTCAGAGGCATCAATCTCACAGGTGGTGATCTTGCAGACATCGAGGAACTCGACGAAGAAGACAAGGTTACGGCAGATATGATGGCGAGACAGGGTAACACGGTAGATTACATGGCATAAGCTATAAGGAGAATAATATGAGCGCAATAGCAAATGTAGTTGACGGACAGATAGTCAACAACGGTAAGACAGCCGATTCATCCTCCATATCAAAAGCAGTTGAAGCCGCCAAGAAAGAAGCGGGCGGTGCTCTCGATAAGGATGCGTTCCTACAGTTGCTGGTTACGCAGATGCAGTACCAGGATCCACTGGAGCCTACAGACAATACAGAATATGTATCACAGCTTGCAACCTTCTCTACACTTGAGGAGATGCAGAATATGGGCTCTACCATGGACAGACAGAGTGCATCGGCACTGGTAGGCAAATACGTATTTATGGAAGAAACATCAGCTACCGGTGATACCAAGTCTATAGAAGGAACTGTAGACTATGTCACATTCTCGGGTAGCAAGACATATCTGTCGATCGAAGGAACTCTGTATGATTACGATAATCTGAAGACCGTTACGGATCCGGATTATACATTGGCGATCAAGCTTGCAGACACGATGGTCACTGAGCTTTCCAAGTTACCGAACGTGGACGCACTGACCAAGGACAATCTTGAACAGGTTGGCCAGATAGTCGAAGCTTACAGCTCAATGAACTCATACCAGAGATCATTCTTAACCGATGAAGAGCAGGCAGTCTATAACACATATGCCGAATGGTATATGAGACAGACACAGGATGTAACAGACGGATCTGACACATCAGGTACCACACAAGACACCGAGACAGTTGAATAATATTTCTATACTCTGACATGGAGGAAAGCGTATGAATATCTTGGATGAGAGATTCCTTTCCGCCAGGCAGGTTCAGGGTGAGTATCTTGGAAACGGTTCTCCCGGGGGTATCAGAAAGCCCGTGAGTACATCGGGAGCTTTCGGAGATATCTTAGAGAAGATTCAGGAAGACGCCGTAGGGTCAAAAAAGATCAGATTTTCCAAGCATGCCACCGACAGACTGGCAACCAGAGAGATCACTCTTGATGAGGAGCAGATGGACAGGCTCAAAGACGGAGTGAGAAAAGCCGGGGTGAAGGGAATTAAGGATTCGCTGATGATCATGGACAAGCTTGCATTTATAGTAAATGTACCCAGCGGAACAGTGATCACGGCATTGGATTCCGAACTTAGCAACGAACAGGTATTTACCAATATAGACGGAGCGGTAATAGTATAGAGCCGGACCTTAATGGAGGCCAAGACTTCCGACTGACAGAAGAAGTCACTACCGCCCGATCCTAACCTTACAGGAGGGCAAACATTATGATGAGATCAATGTACTCCGGCGTAGCCGGACTAAAGACACACCAGACCAAGATGGACGTCATCGGTAATAACATCGCCAATGTCAATACCGTAGCGTTTAAGTCACAGTCAGTGACCTTCTCGGAACTGATGTATCAGACCACCCAGAACGCATCAGGCGCCAATGCAACAACAGGTACCGCAGGTATCAATGCCCGCCAGATCGGTCTTGGTGTTAAGACAGGTGCCATCAATACAGCAATAAGCTCACAGGGTGCTTCACAGACCACAAATAACCCTTTTGATATACGTATCACAGGAAGCTCATTCTTCGTAGTGAGCAACGGTCAGAACAACTTCTTTACCAGAGACGGTTCTTTCTATGTGGACGGTCTCGGTAACCTCGCCATGACATCCAACGGATATAACGTAATGGGATGGCAGGTAGATCCCGCTACTATGGATATCAAGCAGGATACAGTTACTCCTCTTCGTATCATGAGCGCTGAGAACATGACCTATGCACCTGAAGCTACATCCAAGGCAAGGGTTGCAGGTATCATAGATAAGCTTGATACCAATATCACCAGTTCTTCAGGTAAAAATATGAACCTTATGTTCTATGATAATCTTGGATATTCTTACACGGCCAAGATCAATCTTAAGGACACTTTGAACGAAGGACAGTTTGCGGTATCATTGACTGATATCGTTAATTCCGACAATGTATCACTTAAGGATGTATATAATGTAGATGACATCAGCGATATCGTTACATTCGGTTCTACACAGTCACAGGTTGCTTCGGAACTGATAAAGCTTACCAACGGATATTCATATGATTCAACGACTACTCCTCCGGTATTCAAGCATGTTACCAGCCCTGAAGCAGCATTTGCTGATTATAAGACTACCAGGATGCCCGGTGTGAGCTACACTTTCCCGGATGGAGATCAGAACGCAGCTGCGACTGTAGTTGCAGACGGTACAGCAACCCTTGATAAGAATACACTTGAGACAGAGTATAAGCTGGTTTATTTGGGAGGTGGAAAGTACTATTATGAGGATAGCGCTTCTAATCCCGTCACAGGTAAAACTATTCCGGATGATGTAACTTGGGAAACTTTTCTTGGTGGCAGTTATCCTAATGCGACAAATATAACTGCAACAGACAACGGCGATGGCTCGATAACGCTTAAATTTAAACAGAACTTCACAGTAGGATCTCAGAATATAAATATAACGGGAGGTCTTTTTACAGAGACTCTTGATGCAACTGATATTAACAATAAGATAGCTGCATACGGTATCTCCGATGCAGGTAACGGAGTATCTTATGATATTGACGTTGCTCCAAACGGTCAGGCACAGATTACCAGAACACAGGCAACACCCGGATATACATTGTACTTTGATACAGATACAGGTAAGTTCATGGGTATAGGCGGACAGGGCAAGGAGAATACTTCTGTTACTCTTGATTTTGCAGCACTGGCTACAGCCAAGAACGGCGAAGCGGTTCCGCTTGAGAACTTTGCTGATATAAGCATAGATTTCTCTGCTACATCAATGTTCAATAACTCAGGTACATCTACCGTGGCAGCATCCAACGGTGATGCTGACAAGATCGGATCAGGACGTAAGCTCGGTCAGATGAGCGGCGTATCCATCCAGGACGACGGACGTATCTATGCTTCATATGATAACGGTATGTCAAGGCTTTTGGGACAGATCGCAGTTGCAGAGTTTCCCAATGCTTCAGGTCTTGAGAAAGAGGGAGACAACCTCTACAAGGCTTCACAGAACTCAGGTGACTTCGACGGTATCGGTATCGATATCAAGTCGGGCGGCGGTTACATGACTACCGGCGTGCTCGAGATGTCCAATGTAGACCTCTCTGCAGAGTTTACCGACATGATCACCACACAGCGTGGTTTCCAGGCTAATTCACGTATCATCACAGTATCAGATACACTTCTTGAGGAGCTTGTTAACCTGAAGAGATAATGGTAATCCTGATACAGATATATATTTTATGTAAAGGGCCGATGCTAAAATGCATCGGCTCTTTACGTTTTACAATAATGTGATATAATGTTATGTAAATCAATTATGTTTATCCTGGCCGTATTGTGCAAATATGCGGGGTGATATGGGAAATACGATGCAATTACCGATATATATGGAAGCAGTGATATATGCGCTCATATTCTTTTTGGGGACTGCCATATTCAGCTTCCTTAATGTTGTCATATACAGACTGCCAAGGCATGAAGACTTTGTGACGGGAAGATCGAAGTGTCCGGACTGTGGCCATATGCTTAGCTTTTTGGATATGGTCCCGATACTTTCGTGGTTTTTGCTTGGGCGTAAGTGCAGATACTGTAAAGCCAAGATCTCTGCCAGATATCCGATCGTAGAAGCTCTTGGCGGCATAGCTGCATTATTGTCAGTATACATATACGGGCTCAGTATATATGCCATCTTGGTATTTGCTCTTTGTTCGTTGCTCACCTGCGTGGGCTTTATCGACCACGATGAGATGATCATACCGGACGGGCTAAATATTGCGATTGCCACCATAGGAGTGGCGGCAGTTTTTTTGACAGAGGATACTGTCTGGTATGAGCATATAATAGGATTATTTATCATCAGTGTGTTTATGCTTATCCTGGCGATTATAATACCGCAGGCTTTCGGCGGCGGTGATATAAAGCTTATGGCTGGCTGCGGTCTGTTTCTTGGCTGGAAGAATACAGTCTTTGCTTTTTTTGCAGCGGTAGTGATCGGCGGGATCTTCGCGGCCTTTAAGATGATAAAGAAAGAAAAGGGTAAAAAGGATCTTATTCCTTTTGGACCATTCATATGCGTGGGAGTGGTACTTGCGGTGTTTGTCGGTGATATGGTGATGGACATCTATTTGGGTACTCTCCTTGGTTTGTAGAATGAATAATAAGTATCGGAATGCTAAAAACAAAATTGCATCACTTGGTGATAAGAGTGGAGCCACAATAGTCTTTGCGCTTGTGATTTTTATGGTAGCGGCTGTAGTCAGCGTTACCATTGTAAATATCGCCATGTCCAATCTTAGCCGGACTTTTTCAAGGCAATCGCATGAACAGGCAAGAGTGGCGGTCGCAAGTGCTGCCAAGTATCTCGAATCCAATGAAGCCGATCTTAATACAGCCCTTGCAGCGATGTCTGCACCGGGAGATACGTGGACAGTTAATGTAAGTGATTCATCCGCCAATGAAGCATTGGAGACAACGATCAAGTGGACGGATGTAAGTTACATGTCGGCGATGACTGCCATAATTAAATCCGGTGACTACTCGGCCGAAGTAAGACTTATCTATGACGCAGCGTCATCGAAGTGGAGCATCAGCAGATTTAAGAAGAAATAGAAAATAGTAAATAGTTCATAGAGTGAAAATGATAAAGAAACGTGTGATTAAGTTTTTTTTAAAAACAGCCGAAAAGATAAAAGACAGATCCGGTGAGACTATCGTGGAGACTTTGGTATCCATGCTCATTGCTGTGCTTGCTTTTATGATGCTTGCGGGAGCCATAGTGGCGGCAGCAAAAGTCAATGCAGGAACGGAGAATCACACAATGTATATCAACCAGGCGGATTCCGATCCGGATACAAATAAAGAACTTTCAGGAGCTTCGGTTACGATCACTGTGCCCGGCGGAACAATAGATACCGGAATGACAGTCAAAACCTACAGTATGAAGGATGCTTCAGGCACCCTGTATTATTATGAATAAATTTGGAAACTTAAAAAACAGAATACATAAGATCTGTAAGAGCAGGGACGGTTTTTCTCTTACTGAACTTTTGATTGCTGTTCTTATCATGGCACTTGCCACGGCAGCATTGACTTCGGCTCTGATCTTGGCATTCAGACATTTCTATAAGTCTGCGCAGAGGACAGAGGCACAGTTTTTGTGCGCATCCATAGCGGAATTTGTGGAAGACGAGCTGCTCTTTTCCAAAGTGGATGTGTCCGGTGGAGATCTGAAGTGGTCCAAGGGCACGCATAACATGGGGAGTAATATCAAGTTTTACGTAAATACCGAAGACGGGGGCTATGAGGAGATAGATGGCTCCACGCTTAATACCTACGGTAAGATTGTTATAACAGGGGACAACTTTTCGGGAGACTATTATAAGATTGCAAGTGACGGATCGTATGATGTTGAGACCGGCAGAGGTTATTCGCTTTTGGCCGGCATGTCACTTGACTGGGACGATTCCAACGGTTGGTTTTTAGTAGAGATCGTAGTCGTGGATAAAAATGACAAGACAGTATTATCCGACGACAGCTTTACGGTAAAGCCTGCTGTCGGAACTGTATAACTTTATAAATCTGTAAAGGGCTTGTTGATGAGGAGTCTTATAGGTAAGAGAATAAAATCCAAATCAGGATTCACATTGGCGGAATTACTTCTTGCCATGGCGATCATAGTTATACTGAGCGCCGTGGCAGTGGTTTCTGCTGTCATAATCATCAGAAATATAAGACAGGCTTCATCGGATAAGACCGCTGAAGGCCTGTATACTGCTGTCACAGCTCACCTTCAGGAGATATGGGCTTTTGATCATGAAAAGGTGGAGACTCTTAATCTTGCGGACGAGGCTTACGGAGTATCGGCAGATCCTTTGATCATTCGTTATGTGGCAAAAGATGTCGGCGACTCACTGGGTGCTGACGCCGAGAGGCTTAAGATCGTCCTGGGCGAAGATGGCAGCGCGATAGGTGCAGACTATTACGGGGACAGTATCATTGTCGAGTACAATCCGTCAAGCTTACAGGTTTATTCTGTCTTTTACAGCAGTGAGGTATCACCCTCCGATTATTATACTTCTTCGGGATCGGCCGAGAATTCATTGGATGATCTTAGATCGGATGTATCCAAGAGAAGATCTGAGTTCAAGGGCTATCTTGGCTACTATCATGCCGACACTCAGAATCTCCCCGAGCTTTCTGAAAATGAATACGGCGTGACGGTCGGTCTGTCATCCACGTATGCCGGTGATCCAATCAGGCACCTTAGCAACAAGGATGAACTGACGGCACCCATATCTGTACATATCCCAAGTGAAGAATACGGTAATATCGATAAGCTTAAGTTCGAGATCAGTATCTCGGGCTTGGAAAGCGGGGCGGTTGCAAAGATCACCTATGATGAGCAGGATGCTTTAAACGGAGGAATCCTTAAGTATTATGCCCTGAATATGCTCAAAGAATCCAATAAATATGCAGATTCCAAGATGACATCCTTTGAGATCGTGATAGACAATCTTAAGGATGCAGAGTTTAATAAAATATTCTGTGATGAGACTCCGGGGCCAAAGAAAGTTGATATCAGATTCCTTGGTATGACAACAGGTATTAATCCCATGCCTGTAGTCATGGAAAGAAAAGCGCCACTTACTCTTGTGCCCAATTTATCCGGCAAACTCTTTACTCCCGGTGAAGATATAGAGGTGAAAGTATCATCGATAATGGTGGACGGAGTAGAGGGAATCATTGCGGATGACAGCGAGAATTCTGCAAAAGATAACACCCTTTATGCATACGGATCGCGTAAACTCGCCGATCCTACGGACTACTATGCTGCATATATCTCATATGCAAGGCATCTTCAAAACCTCAGTCAGGATATAAACGGGATCAATAACGGACTTTTCACAGATCTTCCTATCCGCGCTTATCTTACGGATACCATAGATTTTAATAAAGAGGGAGATAAGCTTTGGCGGGATCTTTACTCTGATAAGACAAAGAAGAATCCTTACGATTCCATCATGCCGTTTACCCCGATAGTCAATAAACATATTGAAGGATTATACGGAGATTATAAGTTAAGTTACAACGCAGGAACTTCCTCGATGGCTGCGACTTCTCTAAGATCAGCCGGCTATGTGGGAGCAACCGAGCATACCATCAACGGACTTATAATCCGATCAACAGTGACCGGCACGGTCAATAATGCGGGATTGTTTGCAAGCTTCCCCGGAGGAGAGATTAAGAATATTACACTGACCAATCCCAGAATATCAGGTAAGGATATAACAGGAGGTCTTATTGCCAAGGCTGCGCTTAAAAAGGGAAAGTCTCTTACGATTGAGAATTGTGCCCTCTATATGACCGGTGAATACTGTGGCCCGTATTTCGAAAATGATGATCCTTACGGCATAGTTGAAAAATCAGGATCAAATGATCCGTATATACAGGATGATTCAGATGCGACAGGGATATGGATGTCCGGTAAGAATAATGCCGGCGGTCTTATCGGTGTCTTTATTCGTGACGGATCAGATCCCTCTGCGTCAGGTGATAAGCCCGCACTTACGATCAAGAATTCTCACGCATCCACAGTAATAGATGCGACAGGTTCATCAGGAGCAGCCGGTGGTCTCATAGGCCATGTTGGCAGTGATGATTCTTCGCAACCGGTATCCGTCTTAATAGAGAGATCCTATGCTGACAGTTATATCTCCGGAACAGATACGGGAGGCCTTATCGGAAGAATAGTACCTTCCAATACAGTAGATTTAAAGAACGTATATACCGCCGGATTTGAAGAGGGAGCTTTCCAGGCAGGCTTTGCCAACGGCACCATTAATTCCGCGGTGTCAAGCTATGCCTTTACACATATGAGTATGAGCGGCACTTCAAGGGTATTTACGACTGCCGCCAAGGTTAATTCCACGGACGGCAATGTATATTATTTCCCGCAGGTCAATGTGAACTCAGGCAATGTGGGACGTATTACGGATGCCGTCAATACCAAGAATGTGGAGGATATTCCGCCGGTCGGAACGAGCAAGACTATTGGAGAACTGCTGTTATCCGTACTCGGTTCGGCTTTCGAAATGGATTACGGAGATACTTCGCCCTATAACCTCAGGGATGGTATGGCTCTTACCACATACACAAAGCCCAAGCTTAAAGATATGATCCACTACGGAGACTGGCAGGATGAATTCACGGCCGGTGCTCTTTGTTATTTCGAAAAATACGTTAAGGCCGGAAGCAAGATAAGATTCTACGGCGGTAATTATAATGCGCTTTATAACAACCTGGAGGACGGAGCTGCGGTTGCCGCTGACGGATACGGGCTTGTATTTAAGAAAAATGCAAATACCGTTGATATGCCTGACTCTGTGACGCTTAAATATGAATTTGCAGGCGCTGCTCCCGTCACCGAGACCATCGATCTTCAAAATGCAGCCACACCGCATCTTGAGGCGGAATATGATGAGCACACATATATCATCTATCAGCTTGCCAATGATTTCGTCAATTACAGATTAAAAGATAATTCGCCTTTCTATACAAAGGTGGAAGTCACATATACGAAAAACGGGACAGATACGGGAACTGAGGTATATTACTTTAACCCTCACTTTGCAAGGGCTGTAGGCTATCTTGGGACCAAAGATGATTCCACGGTATTTACCGTTCCTGAACTCAGGTCTAACGGGATCATATATGTACGTTCGGCCAGACACCTTTATAATCTAAGCCTCTACTATAAATACTACAGAACAGCCACGGAAGGTCGCATCTTCAGACAGACCTACGATATCAGCTATACGGACTATGACTGGCACGGATACTTCGATACACATATTCCGGACGGCAGCTGTATCGTGCGCCAGAACCCTATAGGACTTAAAGTGGATGAAAGCTTCAAGGCCACATACAACGGTGGATGCTATAAGATCCGTGATATAAGCTTTGTGCTTGAGACAGGAATGACAAGCGGTACTTACTATACCGGAATGTTCGGATATAATGAAGGCGATCTTAGGAATATAGTGCTTTTTGCCGACTACGATGACTATGATACGGCGGCCGTACAGGTGACGAAGTATTCTGAGCCCGGCAGAAATCATTATTATGTGGATAAGACTTCAAGAGTGTATCACTATGCCGGATCAGATGAGGATATCGGTAAAAACAATGAGCTCTATCTTGGTATTTTAGCCGGGTGCAATACAGGCACAGTAACGAACTGTGCAACAGCAGGATACTGCATGGCGGATTCGAGAGGAACCATCGTAGGTAATTCTAACGGCTATATCTATGCCGGAGGACTGACCGGTGAGAATAACGGAACCGTATCTAATTCATCGGCGGACACTCCGCAGATAAGGCTTACGACGAACTACACCACTGTATATATAGGCGGATTTACCGGAAAGAATACCGGAAAGATAACGGATTCATACAGTCTCGGACATATAGAGGTGGTCAATCCCAGAGGCGGATTGATAACGCTTGCAGGATTTACGGCTAAAAACAGCGGAGAGATAACATCTTCATATTCAGCAGAGAATATCCGTTCAGCGGGTAATTCGACCATATATGCTTTCTCATCTCAGGGCGGAAGTGTCAGAAGCTGTAATTATCTGGGCCTTGGAACATATTCGTATGTAGGACATCTCTATACCTATAAGTACCCGGGAGATAACGGTGCAGGTACGGCACGTACCAGAGATGAGCTTATAAGTGATGCAAGAAAGACCGATACGGTCAAGACCGGTAATTCGGTTGATTATACCGCTTATAAAGATGGCACTGATTATCCTTTCAGGGCTGTGGTTACGGATATATACGGACAGAATATTCACTACGGCGACTGGCAGAGAAATCCCGGTATGGGAGAATACGGAATCTTCTACTGGGAAAAGGAAGAAGGCCGCGGTAATAACGGATATCATTTCTCTTATGTCGGAGTGGACAAAGCGGATGATATTGCGGGAACGACTCTGTGTAACGCTCATGATGACAGCGGTATCATAGTAGACTACGGATACGGTTATTATGTGAAAAAGGGCAATGAATCAAGCGTAACATCTTCTGCTACAGGACTGCATCTGCCGGCAAACAGCCTGTCTGATGTGGCGGATGAACTTAAAAAAGAAGTGTCTGATTATACCTTCTACCCCTACAGGACGCTTAAGGCAAATGACACGAACCTAAGTGACTATCTGTACTTGGATTACAGCGCGACAGAGGTTATCGGAGCTGATAACAATACGGACATCTGTAATGGAGAATGGAAGCTTACCAAGGGTAGCACGGAAAAGACATTCTACGTGGCTCCGTTCTTTGCCAATGCGATGTCTCTAAAGAACGGATATAATACCACGTTTGTTGTAGAGAGCCAGGATGGTATCAACCAGACCGATTATGAGAAAAAGCCGGGAACTGTGGAGAATCCTTATGAGATCCGTACGGTGGAACAGCTTCAGTACATCAACTGGAATGCAAATACGAAGAATGTCTCATCCATAGCCACTTCCGATCCGGATATATACAAGGCATTCCCTTATCTTGCCTATGCAAGCATAACAGGTGTGGGCAGGCAGAAGAAGGCGGATGCCGGACATAATCAGACGCTTAAGTTCTTACAGACTCATGATGTCAGCGGACTTGATAAAAACGGTAATGAGGTAATACCCAACTATACGCCCATTGCAGCAAGCCAGTCTGCCAACAGCGTTGGAGCGAGATATGACGCAGTACTGTATGCGTGGTTTGGCAGTGATTATGACGGCCAGAGTTACAAGATTACCAATATAAGCATCAGCTCACCGGCATTCTCGGTGGGTGTATTCGGTGTGACCGTAAGTGCGGGTCTTAATAATATCATCCTCTATTCCGACAGGGACTCTGTCATAGAGCGTAATAACGGAACGGATATGGCGATCGGAGGCTACAATATAGGCGGCCTTGTGGGAATAGCATATAAGTATGCGGATGCATCGGGTCTTGTATATAACTGCGCCGTAGCAGGATATAAGATCAAGGATATGAGTACCAACCAGCAGACTGTCGGCGGTGGCAATGTTGGCGGACTTATCGGTGCTACCACAGTAGATGTGAAGAACTGCTCGGCTGTTACGGATATAGAGATAGGCTGTACGCATGCACACGATACGACACTGTATCAGAACGGACATTCCGAATTCGGAGATTATGTGCGTACCGGAGGCCTTGTGGGAGCACTTCCCGGAGCGGCTACAAACTGTTATTCGGGCGGAAGCATAAGAGTAGGAGATGCTACCCTTGCCGAGTCCAGAAGAAATAACGGAACAGTCATCGCCGAGGATGAAGAAGATGGTGCCGTCTGTGAGAGAAAAAACAGTACGAATGTGTATATCGGCGGTATTGCAGGCAGTGCCTATACCATGAACTATCAGAACTTTACCGGTAGAAATAATAATCCGAATGACGGTTCACCTACCATGACCAACTGCTATACATATGTGGACTTCCCGGAGCTTAGGGGAAGCATAAGGTCAATTACCATGATAGCATCACTTGCAGACAGGTACAGTACGACTGTATCCAATAACTACAGGGTCAATATCACCAATTGTCATTATCTGAACACATATGACAGAAGTAAGACTGACAATGCGGCAAAATATACGATAAGATCAGACACAGGAGCAGTGGCAACCGTGTCTGCATATGATGCCCTTCATCAGATGACGAATTTCAGTTATACGACTGACGGAGATTCGGGTGAGACATATTATGATAATATGATCCGTGGCGGCGGTACGTATGTCACCCTGATCACGGGATACCATAACGGAAGAATTGACGAAAAGAGATATGATATAGACGTTCATCCGTCTCCGGAAAGCCACGATCAGCTTTCGGGAAAGAGCAGTGTGGTCGTATATAACAACTCGACAAGGGCAGATGATATATATGATAACATTGAGGCTGCCTTAAATGCCGGAGGTACCGGTACCTTCGGATGGGTCACTGTCACACAGCCAAACGGTGCCAATATAGACGGTAAATACAGTTTCCCCGGCAACAGCAGGGCGCTTGACGGACTTAATTATCCGTTCCCGACTATTGTTACGCAAAAAGACCTCGTATTTAACAGGGATGTCAATGTTCATTACGGCATCTGGCCGCTTTCCGGCATGTACTGGTCAGAGGCAAGAAGCGAGATGGATATATTCGGTGATCAGTCGACCGATGGTTTTGCATATAAGGAGCTGCAGGTGCTTGATACAGGAAGTATTGCGCTTACACCTGCTTCCTTTGATATGGAAGTCGGTGATATTGTACAGATTGATTCTGTCACTCAGACTGCACCGGGAACTTATACCGTAAGATTCAAGGCGCTTAAGACGGGTACCGAGACTGTCACCATAGGAGGAGGAGCAAGACTGATACTTGAAGTTAAGGCCAACTTCTCGGTAAGTACGGATCCTTCCATTGTGACGGTGGCAAGGGGAGAAGAGAAGACACTTGATCTTAAGGCAAATGCTGTATCGACGCCCGATTCGACTACAGGAGCAACCACGTTGACCGATCTGTCGGCAAGGGCACAGTGGACTGTTACCATACAGAACAATGGCTCTGCTTATGTTGGTTACCTTGACGGTACAACGGGTCTGTATGATAAGACTTATGCGGTCGGCACGACTTCCTGCCGTATCACCGGAGAAAATCCCGGAAGGACACAGATCGTCGCAAAAGCGGTTCTGCCATATAACGGAGTGAATTATGAATCGTCTGTATATCTGCAGCTGCAGACCTTCGGTGTTATAGGTCTGTCCAATCATGGACTTGGTTCGGCATTCGGAGGCAACGGCTTCAGAAATGAGACAAGCCGAGCAATGGATGATGACCATGGTCAGCCCCATGGTGGAGAACCCAATGGCGATTTTGGAACCGAAGCTCCTGTTATGAGTGATGACGGATGGACGGATCTGTATATATATGAGTCATATGCGGATGAGACCCTTGGTTCGATGACCATTACGAATATAACTATAGACGGTCAGTCAGCCGGCAGTATAACCGATGACGGAGATCCTTTGCATTCGCAGTATACAGCCGGCGGTTATACCATGGATATCGGCAACCCTTCTGCCATTATGTCTGCGGATTCAAGGTACAGATACAGAAGCTTAAAGATCCGTCCTACGTCAGGTACTGGTGGTTCGGTGAGCATAAGCATTACTCTTAAGGATGGCGAGACGAATGCATCCTATGTCCTAACAGGCAACATGACAGTGACGCATGTGGTGACGGCTGTGTCAAATGAGCCGTCGACGACAGCTGAAAAAGCGACCCTTCAATGGAAAGCTTTGCATGCAGACACAAGTGGCAACGTAGATCTGTTTGCGGCAGGCATACCGACCATGACAGGATATATTTTTAGTGGATGGGCTACTGATCGTTCAGGAAGCGCTGTCTATTGTACGGATGCGGATCACCGTGGCAATTCGACCATTTCGTCGATGTCGAATGATATGACACTATACGCCGTATGGACACCCATCACATATACCATACATTTTGAACCCGGAACGGATGGTCAGATAAAAGCATCTGAATCAAATCTGGATGATATTACCCCTGTCAGTTATGATGCTGATCCGGCACCAACACTTCCTAATGTGACTGACACTGAAACAAGATATGAGTCAAGTTCCGGTGCAAACTTTGTCGGCTGGAATACGTTATCAGACGGAAGCGGTATTGCATATAAGCCCGGAGCAACGGTAGGCAATCTTACGGTTACGGATGGTGATACGGTACCTCTTTATGCACAGTGGAGAGATCATAACAGACTGACATTCATGGATTATAAGGACGGAACCGTCAATCCTGATAAAAAGACTGTAGATGTATCTGCGGGAGAAAATACCTATCAGACCAATGATGGTGGGGTATGGGGAGATACGACTTCAGACAGTATTCAGTGGACTGAAAGAAACGGAAGCTACGGATATTACTGGGATTCAAGTTCCGGAACCACATACAGATTAAAGGGATGGGATACCGACAGAAGAACTTCTTCACCTGCCTTTACAATCGCATCTGACGGTTCATTACTGATCACAGGAATAGACGGAGACTGTACAGTTTATGCGATATGGGAAGAGATGGGTTATTCGATCACTCTTGTCGATACGCTTACCGGTACAACTGCTACCCTCGACAATTTACCGGGAAGTCTTAAGTCACTTAAGGATATAAACAATTATACGGAACCCTCATGCACAGGCTTTAAGTTCGTCGGATGGTATAACGCCAGGATTGCAAACGGCGGAGAACAATATGCCGGAAGTGATAGTCTGTTAAAAGAAGGAAAGAATCTTGCAGACTTGCTTGCAGGTCAATGTAGCGTTACACTATATGCAAGGTATTCTGAAGATATATACGTTGCCACGGCAAGTCCCAAAGACGGATTCGATTACCTTGTAACGATCACTGAACTTGGTACCAGCGCTGGAGCGTATCAGGGCAGATTCGCATATTTGCTTCGGAATGATACTTCCGATTTCTATAACGGGCAGA
>JAEEGL014364210.1_pt1 | contig 25519 bp, 22 predicted proteins | sample 9134231 | NCBI WGS metagenome assembly JAEEGL01 (sample SAMN16246548, study PRJNA631951) | gut metagenome | biome: gut microbiome; feature: rumen; material: fiber-attached | host: Bos | place: Iran: Karaj | collected 2018-10
AACAATTCCGGGCTTCTGGATCGCACGGGACGATAGACATATCCCGCCTGGCAGAAACGACATCCACGAATACACCCGCGAAACAACTCAAGCATGACTCGATCATGGACGATCTCTGTGTTCGGAATCATGGTTTTTGTCGGAAACATAGTTGTATCAAGATTCTGAACTATTCTTTTTGTTACAGGATACGGTACATCGATTTTGGACTGGACGGAACAGATCGTTCCATCGGCGTTATACTTAACGTCGTAAAAGGATGGCACGTATATACCTGGAATCTTTGCTGCCTTTTTCAGGATCTTCTGCTTCCCCTCTCCTCGGGATCGGCACTCTAGTACAAGTTCCGCAAATTCTCTGTCTAATTCCTCCCCTTCTCCGATAAAACATAAATCTAAAAAATCTGCCAATGGTTCGGGATTATAACAGCAGGAACCGCCCGCCGCGACGATAGGCATCTTGTCGTCTCGATCATTTGCGTGAATTGGCAGTCCTGCAAGATCAAGCATATTGAGAACGTTTGTGTATGACATCTCATAGCCAATAGAAAACGCAATTACATCAAACTCTTTCAAAGGACGTCCACTTTCCAACGCATACAGAGGAATCTGCGCAGAACGCATTTCGGCCTCCATGTCCGTCCATGGGGCAAAGGCACGCTGGCACCAAACATCTTCAATGTCGTTAAGTACGCCATATAAGATACGCACTCCAAGGTTGGACATTCCGATCTCATATGTATCCGGAAAACAAAGAGCAAAATTCAAGCGCACGGTCTCAGGATCTTTACAGATCTCTCCGTACTCTCCTCCAGTATAACGTGCGGGCTTTTGAACTTTTGTTAATATGCGAGCGAGACGTGCATCCATGAAATTGCTCCGTTTTTTACTTTATTGAATTTATTCTACACTATTTTACTCACACTGACAACGTATATTCACATATATTAATAAGCTTCTCAAGGCATTTATCATAATTGGAACAACTTACTATTGACATCTGATATCGTGCTTACTATAATAAAGAAGCTTCTAAATCGGGGTGTGGCGAAGTTTGGTATCGCGCATGGTTCGGGACCATGAGGCCGCGGGTTCAAGTCCCGCCACTCCGACCAATACGCCGCGAACTATACGTTCGCGGCGTTTTTTCACTTGGAATAAACCTATCAGAATATTTTGTTGATAAACGAACCACTGTACATTGCTGATGTGTGTAAGACATCATACGATACGGCCGCGGGTCTTTCTCAACACCCGCGGCCGTAATACAATTATTTCTTACTTCGTTCCGAATATACGGTCTCCAGCATCGCCGAGTCCAGGTACGATATAGCCATGCTCATTGAGGTGATCGTCCAGAGCCGCCAGATATATGTCAACGTCTGGATGATCATCCTGAACACGTTTTACTCCTTCTGGCGCACCTATAACGTTGAGCAGCTTGATGTTTTTGCAGCCATATTCTTTCATAAAAGTGATTGCAGCAGTAGCACTTCCCCCCGTAGCCAACATGGGATCAATGATAAATACATCGCGCTCCGCGATGTCTTTTGGCATCTTGCAATAATACTTCACAGGCGCCAACGTCTCGGGATCCCTGTATAAACCTATGTGTCCGACCTTAACGGAAGGCACAAGAGATGTGATACCGTCAACCATACCAAGACCAGCTCGAAGAATTGGGACGATAGCCATCTTCTTTCCGGCAATGCGTCTGCACTTTGCTACAGCAACAGGCGTCTCAATCTCCACCTCCTCTGTAGGCAGGTCTCTCGTGGCATCAAAACACATGAGCGTAGCAATCTCGGAAATCAGTTCTCGAAATTCTTTGACACTTGTGCTCTTGTCACGAAGGATTGACAGCTTATGCTGGATCAGCGGATGATTGAGCAGATGCAGTTCTCCCATGATGGTTCCTCCTGTTCCTATCTTAATTTTATATCCTTTGCTAAACGTTCTCGTTCTGCTTGAGAAAGGCGCAGATAGTTTGGCGTCAAATCGCTTGGATCCTGCAAATCGTGATTTAAAGCTGCGATTCCAACACCGAAGGCACTCTGAAACCGAAGAGGTTCAGGTATAAGACGAATGAACCGCTCTTCTTTTCTCATTGCATTATAACATAGTTCAGCACCGTCGCCAACTAGAAGATGCACTCTTCCGTCGGTGCAGATCTCCTCTTCAAGTTCAGAAATGGAAATAGCGCGATCCTCACATATACGTTCTATTCGATGTCCCATAGCAACAAAACGAGCGTTATAGACCTGTTTTAGTCTTGCATCCATAACGGAACAAATGACTGTGTCTGTGCGATCATATAGCGGCATGGCCATTGCTTCTAGAGTAGAAACACCGCAGGCCGGGAGATTCGAAGCCCAGGCGAGTCCTTTTGCAGCCGCGATCCCGATACGTATACCAGTGAAGGAACCGGGCCCGATTGAAACAGCGATTGCGTCAAGATCGCGCAAACTGATGTTCGCATCAGAGAGAAGAGAATCTGACATGCGAAGCAGTGTCCTACTATGAGTCAATCCGCAGTTCAGCCAGTATTGTCCAAGAAGTCTTCCATCATCTATGACGGCAACCGAAGCAGCCTTAGCGGAGGATTCAAGAGCAAGCAATCTCATTATGCACTCTCCTCCTCTGGAAAAATGATTGTAATATTCCTTTGGTTATCTCCTGCACGAGATATGAGCACCTTGATAGTATCCTCTGGAAAAGCTCCTGTCACTTTCTCGCTCCATTCCACCACACATACGCCTCCGCGTTCTAGATAATCATCCCAACCGATCTCAAAGAGCTCATTTGCGGAGGAGAGGCGATACATGTCAAAGTGAAATAGTGGAACAGCTCCATCATACTCATTTACAATAGTAAACGTCGGACTATTTACCCGATTCGTTATCCCGAGTCCCTCTGCTATTCCACGAACAAAAGCAGTCTTCCCCATGCCCAAATTCCCAAACAGAGCGACAACCATCCCCGGACGAAGATACTCTGCTAACCGCTTGCCAGCAATCTCCGTCTCTCGTTCGGATTTAGACAGGATCTCCATCTGATTCTCCAATCATGTCTATATGTGACTTTTATTATTGTATCACAAATTATCATCTGAAGAAAGTGGATTTTTATGTTTACGCCGTGATATAAAAATGATAAAATATCAATTAGCAGATAAGAATCAAATCGGAGTAAAAAAGTGAAGAAGATATTTAGCCTTGCAATAGAATACTTCCGTAGATCTGATACCGTCCTTCTGCTCCTTTGTATAGCGGCATCAGTTTACGGTATTATTCTCATTAACAGCGCAACAAGATGGGAGGGCTCCACTTCTTATACCGTCATTCAGACGATTGCTTTGTTAATCGGCATTTTTCTCTATTTCATTTTTTCAATAATAGACTTGGAGATTATTGCAGACCGCTGGCGTTTGCTCCTTATCTTCAGTGTTTTGTTTATTGGATCTTTATTTATCTTCGGTGAAGCAGGAGATTCCGGAAACCGTGCTTGGATTCGATTCGGTGGAATAGGCGTTCAACCAGCAGAAATCGTTAAAATTCCCTATATTATTCTCCTTGGAAGATTAATGGTATATTTACGTGAGAGACGAGGGCTCAGCCATCCATTCTCCATCATTGCCATGGGTGCCCTTTTCCTTTTGATGTTTATTCTCATCATTGCCTCTTCCTCAGACCTGGGTTCTGCACTGGTATACGCATTCATCTTCATCGTCATGCTTTTCGTCGGAGGCGTTAAACTTTACTGGTTTGCGATAGCCATCGGTGCTCTTGCAGCTGTGATACCTTATGCATGGAACCACTTTTTTAACGAAAATCAGAAGATTCGTATTATTGCACCTTACGATCCATCTGTTGACCCTACAGGACTCGGAATCACATGGCAACCGAATCAAGCAAAGGCAGCCATTGCTTCAGGTGAGTTTTTTGGAAAGGGACTCTTTCATGGAGACCGCACTCAATCAGGCAGTGTTCCTCAGCAACAGACAGATTTTATTTTCGCTGTTGCCGGCGAAGAACTCGGATTTGTCGGATGTACAATTATAGTTGCACTTCTCTCTATTATTATCATCCGTTGTATTGTGGTCGGTATCAGATGCAATAATCGGCTTGGTCTCTATGTATGCTTTGGAATCGCATCTATGCTTCTCTTCCAGATGTTGGAGAATGTTGGAATGTGCCTAGGACTTACTCCTGTAATTGGTCTGACGCTTCCATTCTTCAGCTACGGCGGCTCATCAATCATAACTCTTTTTGCAGCTATGGGCATCGTTTCAGGGATACGAATGCATCGAAATCCAAAGTTGTTCTGGATGGGGAACGTTTCATAACAAATAAATAGTGTGATTTGAAGAACGTCGCCCGCATAAAACGGGCGACGTTCTTCTCCACAAGATATCAGCTTAACGCGGCAGTAATAAGAGACATTTTATATACTTCATCGGCATTACATCCACGACTGAGATCGTTAATTGGCGCATTAAGACCCTGCAGAATTGGACCATATGCAGCAAATCCACCTAAGCGCTGCGCAATCTTGTACCCGATGTTACCTGCCTCAATGCAGGGGAAAATAAACGTGTTCGCATAACCAGCTACAGTAGAGCCAGGGAACTTTAGTTGTCCAACAACCGGAGAAACGGCAGCATCGAACTGCATCTCGCCGTCGATGGCAAGATCTGGAGCCATCTCTTTAGCAACTGCAGTCGCAGCCTGGGAGAGCGGAACTGTTGCCCCCTTGCCCGATCCCTTCGTGGAGAAAGACAACATGGCGACCTTTGGATCGATACCGAAAATAGACGCTGTTTTTGCAGTTTCAATCGCGACCTCGGCTAATTTCTGCGCAGCAGATACAGTGACATTTCCATCCTTGTCAACGGTATCTTCATAGGAGATGTTGATGGCGCAATCACCCATTGCCAAAAGATCTCCTTCTCTCTCAAGGATGAAACAAGAGGAAACCAGATGTGCACCGGGACGGCACTTTATAAGCTGCAATGCCGGCCTTACCGTATCAGCAGTTGAGTAGGTAGCACCACCCAATAGGCAGTCGGCAAATCCCATTTTCACCAACATGGTACCAAAATAGTTCGCTTTTTTAAGAGAGGCGCGGCACTCTTCCTCCGACATCTTACCCTTGCGGAGGGCGACCATGGTTTGAACCATCTCTTCAAATCCTTCGTATTCCGCAGGATCCACAATACAAGCGCCTGTTATATCAAACCCGTTTTTATCTGCTGCGGCTCTCACAGCATCCTCATTACCCACAAGCACACACCCTAGTATTCCGTCTGCCAGCAGACGAGAAGTGGCCTCCAAAATACGGGCATCTGTACCTTCGGTGAAAACGATCTTTTTGTCCGATGCCTTAAGCTGCTGCGTTAGTTTCTCAAACATATCCATTTTTGTCTACCTCCGAAAGATTATTGTTGATTTCTTGGAATCTATCAAGCCCTTATGACCCAGATTATACAACATAAAGTTCTGTTTCTCAACTAGAATCTCTTACTCCGAGCAGAGAGTCACGTGATAGTCTCTGCATTGCCCTGTATTGGTTCGGTGTGAGTCCATACGTCTGCTTGAATGGTCGGCTAAAGAACTTAATGTCTGTATATCCAACCGTTCTCGCTACTTCAAGGATTGTACGGTTTGGAAGTGTAAGAAGAGCTGCTGCAGTCTGCATTCGAAAGCGCTGAATATAGTGGTTAATCGTAATGCCAACCTCACGCTTGAATTCAGTACATAAGTAAGAATAATTCAGATAATTATCTTTTGCGATACGACCAATCGACAGTTCAGGATCAGAATAATTCAAAGAAATATACGTCAGAATATTCTGAATCGTATGCGAAACGTTATATTGCATGATATTCTGAAGGGCGCTTGCTCGGGAGAATGGCAGATAGGCACAAGCTTCACATGCGTCACCAATCCCAATACGCAGTTCCTCTCCAAATGTTTGGTCCAGAAAGATAGTCAAAGCCCTGGCAAGTTCACGGGTGCGTGAATTATAGTACGGATCATCCTCGTCCCACTGAAGAACAAGCAGAATCTGGCCTTCCGTATCAACGGACAGCTCATAATGAACTTTCCCTCTCAGAATCTCATACACATATCCAGGTATCTCTTCCAACAAAGAACGAATGTATTTTTCCCTGTTTTTCTGGGGAAGTCGCATTACGAGAAGACGATATCTAAACCCTCTAACGGTAATGGTCCGATAGCCAGCGATGATTCCGTTTATACCATATGGATCCTCCCAGAGACCGCCGATTATTGCAGTGACCTGTTGTGCCCAAGTGAGATCGTCAATGTTCCAGGCCTGCTCCATACCGTCACCTCCATTGATTCATAATACACTGCATCTCCTGAAAGGTCAATACGGCCGGTTGACAGCATTTATGTATCTTTGTAGAATAGAGACGTGATTATTATATACCGTGACAGCGGTTGTTTCATGTTTAAGGAGATAGATTGTCATGACGAGAAAAGAGAGAATGCTTGCCGCCTTTTGTCATCATCCGGTCGATCGGTTTCCCGCAGGTGAACTTTCGATTGAAAACGGTCTAATCTCAAATATACTAAAACGACCTGTTTCCTCTGCATTTATCGATCCTGATCGCGATGTTGCTATTCGCGAGGCTCTTGATATGGACTTGATCGTTTTGAGCGATTGGCCAAGCTGGAATATTGGTACAACTGCGGATGGACATTCGCTTTTTCAGAACATATATGGCTGTACATATTATACTGCTAGTCATTCCAGACATGTTGCGACACCTATACTTGTGGATCCCTCAGAAGCTTGGAAGTATCCCATCCCGGATGTATCCAAGGTCGATCCACGATACTTCGACTGGTTCTCAGAAAACACGGATTTCTTTATTTTTGGTCAGATTGGCGGTCCCGTGAGCATGCTTGATGAGTCTCTGGATTTTGAGGATTTTCTTGTCTGGGCCTTAACAGATACGAAGGATCTTTCAGAATGTGCTCGACGAATCATGATCTATGAAGTGAACCGTGCAAAACTGTATTTGGATCACGGCGCAAACGGGATTGTTATCGCGGATGACATGGCATATAACTCAGGCACCTTTCTCTCCCCGGAGATCATGGATGAATTGGTCTTTCCTTTCTACAAAAATGCAGTCGATGAAATCAAAGCATATAAGGATGTTCCTGTTGTTCTTCACTCCGACGGCGACATCAACAAGGTGCTCGATCGAATCATCGACTGCGGTTTTGACGGGCTCCAATCACTGCAACCTTCCGCCAACATGAATATCTATGAATTGAAAAAAAGCATCGGTGACAAGATAACTCTTTGGGGAAATATGGATCTAGACTACCTCATGACTCGCGGCACGCCTCAAGAGGTATCTATTGAGGCTGCCAGGCTTATGGGATCTATGGGAAATACCGGCTTTATTCTTTCAACATGCAACACGCTCATAGATGCAATTCCTACGGAAAACGCTCTTGCTCTTTATAACACTGACCGTTCAATACGATAATGCTCTGGAGATGAGGGGGATACAGTCACACTATGGATCTTCGAGTTACTTCGAATGAGCGTTCGCTTTTACGCGAGCTCGCAAAAAAACAGGCAGATTGCGCACATCTGCCTATCATGGAGGACCGCACACGGCGTTGGTATGACCATAACGCCTGTAGAGGAGATGTTCCCATGATTATCATGGAACACGACTCTTTTCCTGAGGACGTTTTTACACTTGTGAGTGAGTCCCCCCTCGCGCGGGAAATGGAAACCGTTCTCAAAAGTGCGCTTGTTCCGATTCTCAATACCGGTGATGACACTGTCACGCCGGATACCTATCGTTTCGACATCCCTGTTGAAATTGATCGTTATGGCTTTCAGATTCGCAGAAATCGAGCACTGGACACCTCTGGTCATAATATTGGGTTTCAGGACGAGCATCCTATCTCCAGCATAAAGGAAGATTTTAAAAAGCTAAAACCCGCAACATTTTTCTATGATCGAGTTACTGCTGAGCGAAAACTAGACGCGGTATCAGACATCATAAGCGATATTCTCCCTGTAGAACTTGAGAATACTCAGCATCGCTGGAGCTACATGTTTACCAATGAACTCATGTCCCTCATGGGAATGGAGCAATGGATGATCAGCATGTACGATGAACCGGAACAGGTACACAGGATAATGGAATATCTTTATGAAAATTCCAGACGCTTCATTCGTTTCCAGGAAATCGAAGGACTGCTCACCATGAACAACGGAAACCACTACATTGGCGCCGGCAGTCGTGGATTCACGCGCGATCTCCAGCCAGAACCTGATGGTCGGGTTCTCTCTCGTGATATATGGCTTAACACGAATTCCCAGGAATCCTCATCCATCTCTCCGGATATGTACGAAGAATTTGTCTTCCCGTATATTAGGAAACTCGCCGAGGAGGCCGGCTTCCTTTATTATGGCTGCTGTGAAGCCGCTCATCCTTTCTGGGACCGCTGTCTCAAGACACTTCCAAATCTACGGAAGATATCTATTTCCGCCTGGTGTGATGAAGAGTATATGGGCGATGCTCTTCGGGGCACAAAAATCATTTATTCCCGAAAACCAAAGCCGAACTTTATCGGCGTAGACCCAGTTTTTCAGGAAAAAGCATTTCGAGAGCATATAAACCGCACATTACATGCTGCAAAGGGCTGTACACTTGAATTCATCTTCCGTGACATATATACCCTCATGGGGGATCCTCTTCGCGCAAGACGTGCTGTACAGATTGTTAGGGAACAAATTGATAAAGAGTGGGGTAAATAAACTCTCTTATATGACTATAGAAACGCACCGCCACGATTTTTCGCGACGGTGCAATCTTTTCTTAACTATACTCCTATACCGTGTATCAGAATATTAGATTCTGTTATAGTTATAAGATCATAGACGGTTCATTAAATATCGGTCCATTCTCTTCTCAATGCCAACTTGAGGATACATTCGGTTATTGAATAGTATTCTTGCTTGTTCCAATGTACATATAGTACATCACAGTTCATTCATAACTCATTAAGGGCCTCCGCAAGATAACGATAACCGCATTCTAGAGCGCGGAGATTCTCCTCCCAGCCTTCAAATTCTAATGAAATGTATCCATTATATCCAGCATTTTTCAGGATGTTAAGATCCTGGCGTACTGGTACAACGCCGTGTCCAACAACAGTCCCACGCCAATAATTCCCACATGCGCTAGTGCCCCACCCTTCAGGTTTCTGTTCTTTTCCTGACTTCCATAAGAAGTCCTTCGCATGAACATGAAACGCATACGGCGCTGCTCGACGAACGGAAGAAATTAGATCTCCATCCGTACAAATAAAGTTTCCAAGGTCTACAAGCCATCCGTAATTTGGATCGTTCACTGTACGGATCAAAGTTTCAACACGTTCGGCATCCTGAAAAATATAACCGTGATTTTCAGAGCAGGTCTTAATCCCCTTTTCAGCTGCATACCTTGTTATTTCCTGAACCCTTGGAACGATAATCTCAAGGGCATCTTGCCATGTATATCCATGAGACGTCGGAATGCTATAACATACATCGTGCCGCATCAGCGGAGCACCAAGGGCCTCTGCCACGTCTATGCATGCTTTTGCCTTTTGTACCTCTGCATTTCCATCTTCGGAAAGAAGATTTGCACCGACGGTATATGCAATAATCTCGATACCGATTTTTGAACAATATTCTCGAATTTGTTCGGCAAGAGTCAATTCTTCTTTTGATCCGCTGGGTCCATTCGTAAGATTCACGAACTCAATTCCGGAAAAGCCGATCTGTTTCGCAATATCACAGACCGAAAACAGATCACACCCACTGTTTTTTATATATTGTCCAAAGCTATAGCTGCTAACGCCAATCCTCATATCTGGAGCCTCCTTTCTTTTTCTGCAATTTAGCACAGGATTAGTGAAATGTCAATTCATCAGGGATCGGGAGTGCTACACACTCCCGATCCCTGATGTTATCTTAAGGATTTCTTTCCATCAATAAGTTGATGACGTAACCAACCGCAACGGGCGAAAGGATCTTCATGAGTGTCTAAATCCTGCAGTAGCTGTTCGCGCAATCCTTGAATAAGATATCCAAGTGATCCTTCAAAAATCAGGTTTCTTTTTTCTCCAGGATCCTCAAAAAGATCATATAGTTCATCAATATCAGTAAGATTCCAAACGTATTTCCATCGCTTTGTTCGGATACAACGTGTTGTATAGAGACCGAACTGCTGTCCATTTGAGGTACACACGATGTAATCTCGTCCCGTTTCTTCATTTGACATGAGCGGCAGTGGACGGCCATGTGGAGACTTTGGAAGTTGAATCCCAAGCCAATGCGGAAGCGATGCCGGTAGATCCAGGCAGTTGTGAACGAACTCGTTGCTGATTCGATGAGGCGCGTTCGGATGCTTAATCAACAGAGGGACACGTATGATATCATCATACAATACATAATGCTTGTCTAACATATTATGACTGCCGCACATATCTCCATGGTCCGATGTAAAGACGATAATCGTGTCTTCCCAGGCGCCGCTGTTTCTTAACGAATCCAGAATCCTACCTACAGCATCGTCCACTTGGCTCACGATACCGAAGTATCGTGCGACCATTGGCGCGAAGTCTCGATTCCATGTGCAATTCTCGGTATCCCAACTCCAAGTTTGCTGGCGGTGAATATATGGCTTTCTTTCGAAATTGTCACCATATCCGTCCCATGGAGCGATCTCCGATGGATCGTACATCGTATCGAACGGGGCAGAAGGCCTACAAGGGAGATGCGGTTCAGCAAAATCTACCCATAAATGCCACGGCTTATTTTCTGATGTATATTTCTTCAACAGCTTAATCGCTTGACGTGCCGTCCAGTGTGTAGCGCTGTCCTCAATGGGAATTGGATTTCTGCATCCAAACCAACCGCCTGTATACTCAACATCTGGATACTTCTTGCTGATCATCTCGCGATATTCAGTAGAGCTTACAAAATCATGATAGCCGTATTCAACAGCATTGTGTTCCGGAGATACATGGAAGGCTCCGATGTACCCTGTGTTCCATGCCTGAGTGTTGAGAATTGTAGGCCAACACCAATCTGGTGCCAGTTTTGGCGTCGGTAAGAAATCATAATTCCATTGAGCTCCGAAGCTGTCTGGATGCCGGCCGCAAAGAATACTCTGTCGTGCCGGAGAACACACGGGAAGCGGCGTGAATGCTTCAGCAAAGACCACGCTCTCTGTGGCTAACCGATCCAGGTTCGGGGTCTTCACATCACGAAGGCCCCGATACCCAACAGCATCGTGTCGAAGCTGATCAGCATTGATTAGCAGAAAATTCATTACCAGACTCGACTGATGTCGCCGTGGAGTGGCGGAAGCATCTCTGGAACCACCAGTATTCCGCCGTTTTCATAAGACTTGATCGCGGCAAAAGTATACTCAAGCGTTGCAAGTGCATCCCTGCCTGAAGCGCGCAGATATTCTCGAGGAACGTTGTTCGTCACGTCCTCCAAGAAAGCACCAATCCTGTTTGGAAATGTGGACCCAAAGTCAGTCACCCCATAGTTTTTCGTTACGGGAACAGGAGATGCCATACCAGGGTTTTCCACCTTATCAATATCCCAGTAATGGAGCTTCTCTACTGCATTCTCAATGCAGAAAGTCCCTTTCGTGCCTGCATGTTCATAACTCCACCAACCGCCGAGTCCAAACATGGCATCACCGCGCTGACTAAGAAGATATCCCGTGCCGCCGTTTGCAAAACGTACATGAATGGAACAAATCGAAAGCATCGGATCGCAAGCGGTGGCCCGTACGCCGGGTTTGGAGAGAAACGCCTGCACGGAAACAATGTCGCCGCAGAAATGACGCATGACACTAAAAGGATGTGCGCAAAACGCCTTGATGTGAGAATATGGAGTCTGCCAACGTGGCGAACCAACGCCACCGTATTTTTTCTCACTGCCATTGAATCCAACTTTATGGATACAGTAAACTAGCTCTCCGATGTCGCCGTTTGCAATCAACTTATCCGCATCATAAGCAGGCTGTGTGAAATAGTGATTCAAATTGCATCCAAGATAGAGTTTCTGCTTTGCGGCGTAGGCAACCAGTTCTCTCGCGTCGCGGATATCGGCGCAGATCGGTTTTTCTACAAGTACGTGCTTCCCATAACTCAAGGCAAGCATCGCCGGCTCGAAGTGTAGCGAACCGTTATCATATCCGGAAGTCGTAACAGATACGGCTTCAATCTCAGGCATAGCCTTGAGCATTTCTTCCTCGTCATAGAAAGCGCGGCACCCGAAAATCTCCGCTGCTTTGTCTGCCTTCTCCTTGACGAGATCGCATACGGCAACTAATTCGGCTAAAGGATTTGACTGGTATACTTTTGCATGGTTGTTTCCAATGCCGCCCATTCCAACGACAGCAACTTTAAGAGCCATTTCTGTTCCTCCTTTATGAATATACGTCCGGGAACATCTCTTCCAAATATATAACTTTCCCGGTATCAAGGGATTCAATCGCCGCTTGTATAATCATCTGTGCCTTGAGGCCCTGTAGTCCGCTTCCGTCAATTTTCTCCGGTCGCGTTCCTGCGGCCACCTGTCGAACGAAACAACGAATCCGTTCACGGAAAGTGTCATCGAAGTTTGCGTAACCACCGAAAACCGGATTTGTGTAGACGAGCTTTACCGGATCACCAGCAGGATACAGCGTAGCCTCACGCCACATATCCTCAAAAACCAGGCGTCCCTTTAGACCCGCGACCTCGCAACGCTCCATGGGATGACCACGTGCGATGTCATAACTGGATGTGAGATGTCCAACGGCTCCACATTTGAACTTCATGTTTATAGAAGCAGTGGACCAGATATTTCGGCCAGGTGCCATCATGGCAAAGCACTGTACCGCCTCCACGTCCCCCATGAAATACCGAATGATCTCACAGGAGTGGGGATTTAAAGCTTTGAGGTGATAATATGGGGACTCCAAAGGCTGCGGCTTCCCGATCCAAAGAGCCATATTGCAGAACAATAAGTCTCCGATACGCCCCTCTTCCTGCCATTTTTTTGCTGTACGCGCTGCTGGTGTAAATCGATGATTAAAATCAATGGCAAAACAACGATCCAGGGACTTTGCTGTGGACACCATACGCCTGGCATCTTCAATAGAGTTTGAGATAGGTTTTTCGCAAAGGACATGACAGCCTGCTTCTAGCGCCTGAAGGGTCGGAAGGCAGTGATCAGATGAGTATTCGTATCCACCTGTTGCGACAGAAACAAGATCCGGCTTTACTTCTCGAAGCATAGTAGGAGCATCCAGCCAATACGGTACGCCGAGACGTTCCGATGCGGCTTTGGCACGTTCTTCAATGAGATCGCACACTCCACATAATTCAACAAGTTCGTCTTCCTTGTAGATTGTCGCATGCAGGTTGCCAATATGTCCCATGCCGATGACACATACTTTTAGCATCGTTTCCTCCGTCACTTGTCCTGTTTCTGAAGTTTAACAGCATCCTGAATGCCACCAATATACTTCCCTTCATATGCTTCTTGGGAGGATTTGAAGGGTCGATCATTTGCAAGGAAATTGCGATAGATTGGATCTGTTCGGCCCACTTCGGCCTCACGCTTCGCAATCCAGTCATACATACGTTTCTTAAGCATAGCAACAACTTCGGGATTCTTATCGGCGACATTGTTGTTTTCAAGAGGATCCTGAACAAGGTTATAGAGCTCCAGTTCTGGCTTGAAGTGGAAGTCAGGCTCCAACGCCATGATCAGCTTCCATTCAGGAGTCCGCCATCCGTGTTTGCGCATCCATGTACACTCTGTAATGTAAAACTCCGGCTCTGGTGTCCTTTCTTCCCCGCAAACAAGAGGCATAAGACTGCGTCCGTCAAACGGAAGATCCGTCTTGATCCCAATGAGTTCCAGGAGCGTAGGCATGAAATCCTTAAGCTGACAGTAGTCATCTATACGAATTCCAGCAGGCAGATGTCCGTTCCAACGGATAATAAGCGGAACGACCAATGTCGGATCGTACATGCCGTGATGATCGAAGAAGCAATCATGATCGTAGAGTGTCTCACCATGATCGGAAACAAACACCACGACGGTATCATCCTCGATGCCCAGGTCATGTAGCTTTTGAAGCAGTCTTTGAATGCATGCATCCATGTAAGCAAGTGCTCCGTCATATTGGGCAATGACGTAATCCGGGTTCGTGCAGCCCTTCGGAAGCCAACTAGCGATATAATCTGCAAATGGTCTGAATGCGTAGACCTTTTCCATCCTGTGATCACTTGGATCAAGAGGATCCCCCTGGAAGAACATGCTCTGAAAAGGCTCTGGTGGAAGATACGGGCTGTGAGGATCCATATGTCGTAGGAAAAGGAAGAATGGTTTTTCCTCTGCTGCAAGACGTTCTAGCTCAGGAATCGCGACTTCGTTTAGAGCTTCCGCCTTATGTGCACGACCATCCTCCCTGTCTGGACCCCATCCGGGAAAGTCTATGTAATTATCATACCCGCGACCAGCAGCATTTCCACGAAAACCGACACAAGTTGTATTATAACCGTGCTCTCTAAGGACTTCGGCAAGAACAGGTACTCCATCAACGATCTTTTTTTGCGACAATCCTACTACATCGGTGCCGAAACAATCTCTTCCAGTAAGCATATTTGAGTATCCGGGAGTCGTTGGAATATGTGGTGAGAAACAATGATCAAAGGTCACACCGCCTTTGGCATACTCGGTGATATGGGGCGTAGTGAGCCGGGAGTAGCCGTAATGACTCATGTGATCCCGACGCAGGGAATCGATACCGAAAAACAGGATGTTCGGAAGTTTATTTTTCCTCGGCATGAATTCGTCCTCCTATTATCTTTTGCCCAACTGCTTGAGGCAGGCATTCATAAACCCATAACTTTCTGCAGCAATCGCCATCGCCTGTGACATGGTTTGCTCCGGTCCGATGATTTCCAAACAAACAGGACCTTCATAATCGTTATCAGCAAGAGCTTTAAAATAACCGAACAGATTGATTTCTCCCCTGCCGCAGGCCTGATCCGCTGGTGCTCCAGGAGATGGACCAGGGCCTTTGCAGTCCCTGATGTGTACATGTCCCATACGAGAGACCACGGCTGTAAGCGCCTCCTCAGGTTTTTCACCTGCTCTCCAAATGTGACTTGGATCCATATCCACTCCAAATGATGGCAAATCAAGCATTCCCATGGCTCGCATCGTAGTCGGAGTAGAATATATCGATCCGCCGACATGTGCTTTACAACAGAGTCTTACGCCATATTTGGCAGCGAGCTCAGCTCTATCGTGAAGCGTTTTGATGCAACTCTGAAAAGCTGCCTCATCATCCGATTTCCCTCCAGGGCCCACATTTACAACTGGTATAGAGAGATATTTTGCTGCAGCAAACGCCTTTTCGAGTCGTTCCTCATCCAAACTGGCAACTTCCATCGAGAGAAGTTCCAATCCTGCCTCTTTTGCGGCGGCAAGCACCAGGGGGGCTTGCGTCTCCCATGCGTCAAGAACAAGATGCTCGCACATACCAGCAATACAGGACAGTTCTGCACCGTCGTATCCTGCAAGCTTAATCTGCTTGAATGCGGTTTTAACGTCGAACCCCTTGAAAAGCACCGTGTTGACTCCTAGTTTCATCTAAGCACCTCCATTTATCATCATGCATCCAAAAACATGATGAAAACATATGACGATTTGACTTTACTACAAGGGAGCTATAAAATCAACAGATGTTATTCCGCAAATTGGATGAATAATCACCAGATGCCTTTGTCAATTGTGAAAACTGTACGGCTCCCGGTCTGTACTTATAAACATGAACGGGTATTGATACCCATTCAGTTTTTTGTTTATCTAACTCCTTTAAGGACAAACAAGGTACACCGTTTTGCTTGAAGTCTAAACTATTTGACTTACAAATGAGCAGATACGATTCTCTCATTCAAATTATCTTCAGCAGAATCTTTATCTGAAACAAGGCGTACACCAAAGAGTTTACCATGTTCTAGTCGGAAGTGGACGAAGGTCTCTTGTCCCTCTGGTGTAGCTGGAATCTCGCTGCTTCCGTGCCACGTCACATCCCGCCAGACTACGTCTCCGGAGATCACGTCGCATTCTTCCAGTGCAAAGCCCTCAATTGGATTCCTTTCACGATGGTTTTCCAGTCCAATTCGCATAACCCCTTGCCCCGTCGTTTTGGCATTCACCTCCAAATGTGAACCTTTAGGTATCTTCATCTGCATCCAAAATTCTCCGACTCCTTCTGCGACGATTCCGGCAAGACGGTCCTTATTCCAAACAGCAAGGCGGATTCCCTGATCAGAGACGTCAAAATCGTTGTAGAGATCGGCAAAATATCCATCGTTGTGGAGCCAAGCCAGTGTCCTCAAAAGAACTGCGACTCCTTCCTCCACTGGAAGCATATGTGGGCAGGCATATGAAGCACTGAAATATCCTCCCGCCTCGTCTTCATGACCAATTACAGGCTCCCGCGAGACCCACTGGAACTGCCGTCCATTCCTTGAATAGGCCATTCGCACATCGAGTTCATCTCCGCAGTGGTAGTAAATAGACGGCAGCATAATCCTATAATTTGGATCATATGGATAAACGGTACATGAATTATTATAATAATCACAATCCATAGGATCTTCGTTGTCAGGAAACATCAGAATCTGGGGCATTGGAAGATGTTCAAGTTCATCAGATTCGGTACGTTGAATTGCACGTCCATTATAATGCCCGCGAAGATATGCTACATACTTTCCAAGAATCTTGTCGTAGTACACAACATTTTGTGTATCAAAAAAATAATGCAGGGAATCCGTGGGGATTCGCCTAAAATGAATTCCATCGTCAGAACCATACAGGAAAAGATTTACGCGTTCAATCGGCGTGAGAGAAGGATCGTTGCTGGAATCTGCGTTTACAGCTTTTATGCGTCCCGTCTCTGGATGCAATTCATCTAAGAAAACGCTTCCCTCTCCAAAGTGGTGATCAATGGCGTTGGTGTTCTTTCCATCGAAATACACCAGGCCCAGCTCAGGCTTGTTCCAGGTCTTAAGATCCGAGCTCTCAGCATAGAGTGTTAGGGAATCCCGTGCAACTGGTGTTCCCTCGGCATCTGTAAGCGTTCCTGCCGTCTTACACGGTTTACATCCATACCATACCTTGTATAAACCGTCCGCAGGATCGAACAATGCAGAAACATATCCCAATACGCCTTGCTCCCATGGCAGATCCAAAGGAATGATTGGAGGAAGTATCCGCGGCTTCTCCGGCTCGAATCGAATTCCTGTTGGAATGCGCAACGGATAAGCACCATGTTCCGGCCCCACTGTCATGCAAAAGTTCCAAAAATCATGGAGTACCTGAGCAGTCTTTCTTCCTTTTTCTGTAATCCGCTTCTCGTCAAAACAGTATTCTGAAGTACCGGTACAAATATCAGTGCGGTCAAATAGTAACCACTGATGGATAATGTTCATTGTTTTCCTCCTCTTATGCGGAATAACTCTGTTTTCATAAACTGCTCTAAATCGGTACAGAATGTTTCTCCGTCCGAGTACATGTCGAAAAATACTATAATAATTCTTTTTTCGTATCGGAACTGCAGAGAGGCATCCCTCTCAGATAAACGGTTCGTAGAGAGAAATCGTCATTTAAAACGAGGAAATCCGCGCGTTTTCCGTTTTCGATAGTTCCCACTTCATCCAATGCCCCTACAACACGAGCTGGAGTATAAGTAGCAGATCGAATCGCATCCTCAGGACGCACGCCAAATTGAATTGCTTTGCATAATCCGGAAAACAGATTCGTCGCAGCACCGGCTATCGTTCCATCGTTGAGATATGCCAGATTGTCATTCACTATAATCTGCTGTCCTCCGAGGATATACTTTCCCTCAGGTTTACCGCAGGCTGACAGCGCATCACTGATGAGACAGATCCGTTCAGCTCCGAAAAGCGAAAACGCTGCGCGGATCGCAGACGGATGGACGTGCTTTCCGTCACAGATGAGTTCTGCTGTGACACGATTATCTTCGGCGCATGCACCGATCACGCCTGGATTCCTATGATGAAATCCCGGCATTGCATTAAATAGATGCGTCAAGTGTGTAACACCAGCATCTATAGCTTTTTTCGCCGTCTCATAGTCGGATTCCGTGTGCGCAATTGAGATTCTGGAGGATGCCTTCGCAACTTTGATAAAATCGATAGCTCCCGGTAGTTCCGGTGCAATGTCAACAATGCGGATGAGACCGCCGGCGGCTCCCTGTAGCCGTTCAAACATGCTAATATCAGGATCAGTCAGATATGCTGGGTTCTGTGCTCCCCGTTTGCCATAGCTGAAGAATGGTCCTTCCATGTTTATACCCAGGATTGCTGCGGCATCTCCGGGAAGATCTTCATGTAGCAGCCTAGCGCTCATAAAGGCCAGTCTCAAACGATCTTCAGGAAGAGTCATTGAAGCCGGGGTAAAGGACGTGATGCCGTTTTTTGCCAGATATCTGGCCATCGCTGTAATGCCATTCAAAGAGCCGTCGGAAAAGTCGTATCCAGAATTGCCATGATTATGAACGTCAATCAGTCCAGGAATAACGTATGCGCCTTGAAGGTCCTCGCCGCAGAGGTCAGATCCGACATCTGCAAAGCGACTGTCTTCAACAGAAAAGCCTCCTTTTCGGAATATGAAATCTCTACAGAAAATCCTTGCATTGCTAAATCTCATATTGCTTTTCACTCAGCTTTCGTCAAGATTCCAGTGAATAAATCGTACTTATGCAGATCTCCCGCGGTCGCATCCATCTGCCCTCTGTAAAATCTGGAATCTCAACCATTGCAGAGCCTTGTGCTATGGAGGCCTCTGAAAGCGCGGTAATCGCCATCCAAGACGCACAGTCATATACATCAATTGGAGGATCCTCATGTCGTTGTACGCTTTCTACGAAGGCGCGCAGGACAAGATAATCCATACCGCCGTGACCGCCTCGCAGTCCAAATTCTTCATATGCATCCCACAGTGGATGCCGGAACTCCTTCATGTATGGTTCATCGCTTTCCCAGCGATGGGTCCAATAGGTAGGATCTGCTGGGGTACGGCCCTCGATGTAAATAGAGCGGTTGTCCTCCATCCAGATTCCCTTTGTACCTTGAATAACGCCTCCACGGGAATATGGACGCGGAAGCGTACAATCGTGAGTTAGCAGAATCGTTTCGCCGTTTGCACAGCGAATCATAGTGGTAACTACATCCCCTTCGTTGATCCTCGCATTCTTCAAAAGGGAATCCGCCCGGTTTTCCAGCAGCCATTCATGTAATCCTGCAGCCCTTGAGGACATGGAGCATAGTGAGACCATACGATTACCTCGGTTCAGAGAAAGGTACTTCGCGATAGGTCCCAGCTCATGTGTAGGATAGAGTTCAGCGTTTCTATGTAGAAAATGTGTCTGTCTGTAGTGTCGATTCAGGTCTCCGTTTCCGATCTCATCCCTAAGGTCATGAGCGTAGGATCCGCGGCAGTGAACCACATCACCGAACAGACCTTTCCGAACCATTTTGAGCAGAGTCATCTCTTCCAGATTATAGCAGCAGTTTTCCAACAACATCACTGGAACACCGGTACGTTGACTCTCTCTTACAAGGCGCCAGCATTCATCGAGAGAGTTCGCGCCGCCCACCTCCAAAGCGGGTCTTTTACCGTTGCGAAGCGCTTCAATGGCGATAGGAATGTGTGTCTCCCACCCCGTCGTTATGACTATGGCCTCAACATCTTCTCTGTTGCAAACTTTTCTCCAGTCGGATTCCATATCCGGCTCATATCCTTGTAATTCGCGAATCAAATCGCGTCCTTTTATCCTGCGATCCTCATATACGTCACAGACTACAGCAATGGCAACGTCTTTCATTGCAGCAAGTGTCGTCATCTGGCCGATTCCACGCCCGCCCATGCCGATGCATGCAATACGAATCGGGCGTCCGTTTTCTTCAATCCGAACCATTTTTATTACCTCCCGCTGATCTCTCGGGCAATCGCATTCATTTGTTCCCATTTTCTTTCCATATCGGATACAAGTTTAATATGCGTTCTTGCCCTGTCAAGATTCTGACTCAACCGATGGATTCGAAAATAGGTATCTCCATCCAGATAGTCTGTAAGGAAACGCATGCCGCATTCTAAGGTCATAGTTTTTGCTCCGAGCGCGAGACTAGAAAGCTCAATATCCGTAAGACTCCCTCCGCAGGCAGAAAGGAAACCTTCCGTATAGGTTCGATAGAGATTTAAATCAATCCAAACCTTGTCGAGATCCTGTTCATCTTCTGAAGCAGTAGAGGCTCCGAAACGGATGGAATCGCCGAAATCGTTCACAGATAATCCCGGCATCACGGTATCCAAGTCGATGACGCAAAGAGCCTTCCGAGTTAACGCATCCAGCATGACATTATTCAGTTTCGTATCGTTGTGTGTCACTCTCAGGGGAATCTCCCCTGCAGCAAGAAGTCCGCCTAGGCGACAACCTTCTGATTCGCGTTCCAAATAGAAATCAATTTCTCTTTGTATGGATGATGCGCGTCCCACCTTGTCTGCTCTGATAGAAGTCTTGAATTTCCGATAACGATCTGCCGTATTGTGAAAGTTCGGGATAGTTTCAAAGAGAGTATCTGCAGAAAAATCCGATAGCATCCTCTGGAAATTACCAAAACCCACGGCACTCTCATAAAAATCTGCTAGTGATTCCGCCGTCTCCAGACAGATGCTATCTGAAATATAGTCGTATATTCGCCAGAAGTCTCCGTTCTCAGCCCGAAAAAAACACTTTCCGTCTGCAGTTTCCACGACAGTGATCGTTCCGCGTGGATCCGGATTCTTCTTTCGAATGTGCTCTGTTACAGCGATGATATTCGCCATAACTTCTTCTGGTTTCTTAAAAACATTTTGATTCAGTTTCTGCAGTATATACTTTGTACCACGTGTAGTCGTGATAAGGTACGTCTCGTTGATATGTCCGTTGCCGAATGGTATGCAGCTCTCCGCGTTGCCGTCCAGGCAGAAACGTCTGGCAATTTCTTCCTTAATCATTTTTACCACAGCCTTTCAGGGTAGGTCCCATCGTTTTTCATGACTGATACAGCATTCTGAACGGATTCCAGATCTTCCCGATATGTAACGCCGTACCAGGTCTCTAAAGTAGGAAGGACGCGAACCGTGCCCAATCCCTCGGAGATCTGCGAGTTAGCCACAGTTGGCAGGAAATATTCACATTTGAGGGGATTCACCTTTAGTCCGTAATCCAAGAATGCGGGGAATCGTTTCTGCAGTTGTTCCATCATCCCGCTGCCAAAGCCCCAGAGATTCAGCGATACTATTGTGTCACCGGGCAGGAAAGTAAAAGTCTTTCCATCATCCTCCGTATATTCCGCCCCGCCAGGTGCTCTGCGAATCTTAACTCGTTCAGTGATACCGGTAAGATATCCATTTTCATCAGTTTCACACACGCCACGTGCAACGTAACCATTTTCCGTTAGAGTATTTCGGAGCTGATAACCGACCATCGCGTGCGCGTCTGGAGAGTCGTTATTGGCCAGAAAATCATAAACAGCCTTGAAAGCACCTCTTCCATAAAAATCGTCAGCATTAATAACTGCAAACGGGCCATCCACGATGTGTCTCGCGCTAAGGACCGCATGGCCAGTGCCCCATGGTTTCAATCGACCTTCAGGAACATGATATCCACGTGGCAGATCCTCTAATGATTGATAAACATATCGGACATCAAGGTGTTTAGAAACCCGTTCGCCAATGACCCGTTTGAAGTCCGCTTCATTTTCTTTTTTAATGATGATTACGACATTCTCAAACCCAGCGCGTTTCGCATCAAAAAGAGAAAAGTCCATGATAATGTGTCCCTCGGAATCCACAGGAGTGATCTGCTTCATTCCGCCGAACCGGCTCCCCATGCCGGCGGCCATAATAACAAGGACAGGCTTTTTCATGTGCTTCAATTACCTCATTTTCTGCGGAATATACCGCAATAGATTTATGGTATAACTATATCATGGTGGCATGTTACTTTCAAGATTGAATCGAACTCTCCATGTTCAATATTCATTCTTATTTTCCAAATCAGAAAATTGGTTTTCGACTAGATTCATCCGCTTTATTAACTCCTTTACACGTCTTAACTGAGTAACAGAAATCTTGATATTGATATTTTCTTTTGCCACTGACTATGATATGATATTAGTGATTAATTCTCCTATCCATTGTTTCGTCTTGTGAGGAGATACAAGGAGGCATTCTGATGCTCAGGATCCTGTTTCAGGGAGACTCCATTACCGACTGCGGACGCGGCAGAGATGGAGATCCCGTCAATCGATGGCTCGGAGATGGATACGTTACTATGATTGCCGGAACACTTTTACGTGACGGCGCAGGTTATGAGATCCGAAATCGCGCCGTATCTGGGGATCGAATCTCAGATACTTTCGCACGCTGGATCGAGGATACAATGAATGTGCCTTACGATGTGTTAAGCATTCTTCACGGAATCAATGATGTCGGGTTCGGCTTTCGTCTCTCAATGGGCTCCGACAGAGAACGCTTTGCTAAAATCTATGAGTTGCTGCTCGTAGATTCTGAAAAAACACATCCGAATGCAAAACTCGTTTTGATGGAACCGTTTCTTCTCCCTGTAGATCGCGGATCGGATTCTGATTTTTCCAACGATATTTACCTTGATTTTGACAAATGGTATCGCGAGATCCGTGCAAGAGGCGCAATTGTTGAAGATTTAGCAAAACGTCATAACGCGATCTTCGTATCTCTTGCTGATGATTTTCTGGAAGCATCTAGACGTCTTGGTCCCGAACACTATTCAAATGACGGCATCCATCCTACGGCCGCCGGACATTCTCGTATCGCTTTGCGGTGGTTAGAGGCTTGTAAAAACATCCTTAGAATGGAGGAAGCAAATGAGACAGCAGGTTTTAGAAACGATCCGTGAAACAAAGGTAATTGCCATCGTTCGCGGCGTCGAAGGTGACTCTTGTATCCGTCTTGCTGAAGCCATGTATGCTGGCGGTATTCGACTTATCGAATTCACATTTGATATGAAGTCACCCGATTCCTGGAATAACAATGCCGCAGTCATCAGAGATGTTGGCAAAGCAATGCAAGGAAAGCTCTTTGTAGGAGCCGGAACGGTCTGCTCAGTTGATCTTTGCGAACTCGCCGCCAATGCAAATGCACAGTTCATCATTTCTCCTGATACCGATGAAGATGTCATCCGCCGCACCAGGGAACTTGGTCTCGTCTCGATTCCCGGCGCATTAACTCCTTCCGAAATCAAGGCAGCAAAATGTGCCGGAGCTGATATTGTTAAGATCTTTCCTGCTTCTGTCATGGGGACTGCATATATCAAGGCGGTCAGAGCTCCTCTTGGTCATATTCCAATCATGGCCGTCGGTGGAGTAAACGAGAGAAATGCCGGGGACTTTATTCGTGCCGGCTGCTGTGGAGTCGGGGTCGGTGGAAATCTAGTGAATAAAGAATGGATTGCCGCAGGTGATTTTGAAAAAATCACGGCCAGTGCCGCAGAGTATTTGCGAGCGGTCGATATTTGAGAGGAGCAATAAAAATGAAGAACAAAGTCGTCACGTTTGGTGAGATCATGATGCGTCTGAATCCGGAGGGATATCTCCGCTTTGTTCAGGCCAATTGCTTTGAAGCAACGTATGCTGGTGGTGAAGCAAACGTTGCGGTTTCTTTAGCCAATTATGGCGTTGACGCCGCTTTCGTCAGCAAGGTTCCCACCCATGAAATCGGGCAATGCGCCGTGAATGAGCTCCGGCGCTTTGGCGTGGATACCTCCCTGATGGTACGTGGCGGCCCCAGGCTTGGTATCTATTTTTGTGAAAAGGGTGCCTCTCAGCGTGCCTCAAAAGTCATATATGACCGCGCCGGCTCCTCGATTGCTCTTGCGAAAAAAGAAGATTTTGATTGGAATCTGATTTTTGACGGAGTCAGCTGGTTCCATTTCACCGGGATTACTCCCGCTCTGGGAGGCGAACTGCCCGAAATCTGTCTGGAGGCATGTAAAGCGGCAAAAGCCCGGAATATTACTGTCAGTTGCGATCTCAACTATCGGAAGAAACTTTGGACAAAGGAAGAGGCTGGGCGTGTAATGTCTACTCTGATGCCCTATGTAGATGTCTGTATCTCAAATGAAGCAGACGCTGATGATGTTTTCGGCATCAAGGCTGCAGACACAGATGTGGATAAGGGGCATCTGGATACTGCTGGCTACGTCAGCGTTGCGAAACAGCTTTCAGAACGCTTCGGTTTCAAAAAAGTTGCCATTACTCTTAGGTCCAGCATCTCTGCGAACGATAACGACTGGTCTGGAATGTTATATTCTGACGGTAATGCATTCTTTGCTCCAACCTATCATGTACATATTGTTGACCGTGTGGGAGGCGGCGACAGTTTCGGCGGTGGACTTATCTATTCCATGCTCCAAGGATGGGACAATCAGAAAACTATAAACTTTGCTGTTGCTGCATCCTGCTTAAAACACGCTGTGGAGCACGACTTTAACATGATGTCCGTTGCCGAGGTGGAATCACTAGCCGCAGGCAACGCTTCCGGCCGAGTACAACGTTAACATTTCCCGGAGAAAAGGAGTATACGATGTCTTATTATCTTGGGATCGACCTTGGCGGTACGAATATCGCTGCTGGCCTTTGCAATGAAAAAGGTGATTTGATCTCAAAGCACAGCATTCCCACTGGTGCAGAGCGCGGATTTGACGCTGTGGCGGCTGACATGGCTGTATGCGCTAAGGCGGCAGCAGAGAACGCAAATGTACCGTTAAATCAGATTGAATCCTGTGGTATTGGCGCTCCTGGTGCCTTTATCCCGGAAACGGGCGAAATAATTCTTGCAGTTAACCTCAACTGGGAACATGTCCCACTCGGTGCTACAGTCAGCAATGCGCTTGGTATGCCGGTCTATCTAGGAAATGATGCGGACTGTGCGGCTCTCGGTGAAGTTTATGCCGGTTCCGCTTCCAAGTATGACAATGCATTGATGATCACGATCGGCACTGGCATCGGCGGCGGAATTATTTTCCAAAGGAAGATCTTCCGCGGTTGTACGAATGCAGGAACAGAACCCGGGCACATCCCGCTTATCATGGGCGGGGCGACATGTGGGTGCGGCCAGAAAGGCTGTTATGAGGCATATGCTTCCTGTACTGCTTTAATTAGAATGACAAAGGAAGAGATTGCTGCTCATCCAGAAAGCCTTATGTGGAAGCTTTGCGGAAACGATCCTGACCGTGCTTCGGGTCGTACTTCCTTCCAAGCTGCCCGCGCTGGAGATCCCACCGCGCTTGCGCTGGTTGATCGGTATATCCGATATCTTGCTGCTGGTATCGCCGG
>JAEEGL016598957.1_pt1 | contig 25519 bp, 17 predicted proteins | sample 9134231 | NCBI WGS metagenome assembly JAEEGL01 (sample SAMN16246548, study PRJNA631951) | gut metagenome | biome: gut microbiome; feature: rumen; material: fiber-attached | host: Bos | place: Iran: Karaj | collected 2018-10
CCTTGCTCCTGTCCGGAGGCATGTCATCCTGTGCATCATTGTCTGTGCCGTCTGGGGATGTGCGCTTCTGGTCGTCGGTGAAGCGGCATATCTGGTCGGCGATACCATCATCCATTCCTCAGACCGGGATGATACGTCTGAAGCACAGTATGCGGTGGTGGTCGGTGAGCCGCTGCGGGAGCGGCAGGCTACCGGCGATCTCGCTTCCAGACTGGATACCGCAGCCGGCTGGTGGAAGGAGCAAAACGACAACAATATTGTCATCATTGTTTCAAACGCCTCCGCCGTCTCGGTTGAAAGCGACTTTGAAGAAGAAGCTGAAACGCAGGAAGCCGCTGTTGAAGTCAGTCACGCCGGCCGGGTCAAGAGCAAGGGCAACACCCCGTCATCCGTGATGAAGTCGACGCTGGAAGAAAAAGGCGTCCCCAAATACGCAGTCAAGGAGGAAAAGGTTTCCGACAGCGTCCGTTCATGCTTTGAACAGGTCCTGAAACAATTCAATAAGATCCGCGAAGATACGCCTGTCGTGATTATTACAAACGGATGTTATATGAACGATACCGTCCGGATCGCGAAGGAAGTCGGTTTCACCAATATCAGCCGCCTTCCGGCAGCCTCCGGTTTCAAAGGATACGTGACCGACGTGTTATGGGAAACCTGGCTCCGCTGCGATCCGGTTCTGAAAGCGGCTGAATAAACCGCGTAAATAAGCGCACCCGGTGTCCGGCATGAACCAGGGTGCGTTTTTTATTTGTTTTTCTGTCCTCAGGGCGCCGGCTGCAGTTCAATATCCATGTATCCGCAGGCAAACGAAAAAGAGCCGTATCGCTTTGTCCCCGTGTGGACGGCCCCGCTGCATTCTGCCTTTCGGAACATTAATCCTGCCAATCGTCCTGGCATGGATTGTCTTCAGCTGAAATGCCCCGTTCCGGGCCTTCGGTCGTTCAGGCTCCGGCGCCGGTTCCGGAATTCAGGTGCCGCCAGATGACAATCGACATGGTCGCGAAGCAGGCGGTCGCACCGATTACCTGGCTGGCAAACTCAGCCCAGAATACGCCGTATACACCCATGCCGATATTCGGCAGCAGCAGCGTCAGCGGCGCGACCAGGACAATTTTCCTTAGCAGGGAGAAAAAGAGCGCATACCGCGGATAGTTCAGCGCCACAAAGGTGGATTGGCCGGCCTGCTGCATTGCCATAAACGGGAAAGCACCGAAGAAGATTCTGGCACAGACGGCACCGGTATCGATCAGCTGTCTGTCAGATGTGAAAATCCGGATCAGCGGTTCCGGAACAAGCATAATCAGGACCCACATGATAATATTGATCGCGAGCCCGCTCAGAAATGTGAACCGGATGCTTTGTGAAACCCGCCGGTACAGTTTCGCCCCGTAATTATAGCTCATGACGTTCTGCCCGCCCATAACGATTCCGTTGTTCGGCAGGCTCATAATTTCCCGCAGGGAATTGATCAGGCTCATTGCACCGACAAAAACCGTGCTGAGCGCTCCGCCCCATGCTTTGAGCATGATATTCACAACGGCCTGCGTAATGCTGTTTGTCACTTTAAAGGTAAAGCCTGTAACGCCCAGGCCTGCGATTCGTTTTAATTCTGTCCGGTCCAGATGAAAACCTGTCAGCCGGAGAACCGCACGCCGGTTTCTCAGAAAGCCCACCGCCCACAGTGCGCTGGCCGTCTGGGAGATGACCGTCGCGAGAGCCGCTCCGCGGATTCCCATATTCAGGGAAAAGATCATCAGAGGATCCAGGGCAATATTGAGTATCGCCCCGATCATGATCGTCATCATTCCGACTTTGGGAAATCCCTGTGCGCTGATAAACGGGTTCATCCCCAGGCTGATCAGCACGGAAACCGTTCCCAGTACATAAATCCGGAAATATCCCATTGCAGCGGGGATTGTTTCATTGTCTCCCCCCAGCCAGCGCAGCGTAAGCGGAGCCGTCGTGTAAAGCAGAACGGTCAGAACAATACCGGTCAGCAGGAGCATCGTAAAGGATGTTCCCATGATTTTTTCAGCTTTCCGGTCATCCCCGGCGCCCCGCGCAATCGTGGCAAGCGTGGCGCCGCCGGTGGAGAACAGATTCGCAAACGCACTGATCAGCGTGATCAGAGGAAAACAGATACCCAGGCCGGTCAGGGACAGCGTGCCGGTTTCCTGCATATGGCCGATGTACATCCGGTCCACGATATTGTACAGCACATGCACAAACTCGGCCAGCATCATCGGCATACCGAGCCGAAGAATCGCCAGCGAAACTTTACCCCTGGAATAATCCCCGGTTGCGACGCTCATCCTGGCTCCCTCAGTTTTCGTTTTGTTCCGCGTTCCGGATACGGGTCAATCAGCGGAAACAATTCCGTTCCAGTCCGCGAACGGTCCGGGAAGCACGGCGTCGCCGGTTCTCGGCGCGCCCGTAATATCGCAGGATACGCCGTCTGTCGCCGGAATCCGGCGAACCTTCCGCGGATCCGTAATCATGTTCATTCTTTCCATCTGCCTGGGCATCGCGAACGGGCCTTCCTTGGCTGTCCGGAAAACGGCGGACTTTCTTTCCGCGTCGATTTCAATATCAAACCACGCGTTTTCCCCGCTCCGGTCAAATCCGCAGAACTCCTGCCACGCCGGCAGGTTCAGGCATACTTCCGGTTCCGGATACATCACCCGAAGATACCCGCCCTGCATGCGAACATACAGGTTGCCCTCTGCCTGGTTGTCCCGTGTCGGAAAATCAACAGCCGCTTCACCGCATTCATAGAAAATATTGTTGATAATCCGGGCGTCCCGGGACGTCCCGCCCCGCTCCATGCCATGCATCCGGAAACTCACCGGCTTTGCGTAATATCCGCTGTGGCGGCATCTGCCGATCAGATTATGGGCAATATACAGCCGGTCTGTGCCTTCCCCGTAAATACCGTATCCGTTGACCGTATCATCTTCGCGCAATTTATACCATCCGGAAGAGCCAGGTTCCTTCGGAATTCTTTCCGGGTCAAACCGGCCGGGCACGTTCCAGATAATATTGTTGTCAATCAGGTTGATTCCGTCCCGGGTACACTCAATAAAGATTGCCTCCCGCTGTTCAATCCCGTCAATGAACAGGTTCCCGGTAATCCGGTTGTTCTCGTTTCCGCAGTCCAGCCACAGATGATCCGCCCGCAGTGTGTTCCGGAAAACATTCCTGCGGATCAGGGCGTTGACGCTGTTGTGAAGTTTGATTGCGCCGGCCTCCCAGGACAGTTCCATTTTCTGCCAGCCGGTTCCTTCGATCAGGTTGTCTTCTATCAGCATTCCTTCCGCAAACAGTCCGGCGATACCGCATACTCCCGCGTCACGGATCCGGCAGTTCCTGATTACGCTGTATCCGATCACCTCATCCGGCCGGTGGGTGTGGTGCCAGCATTCATTGCCGACGTCAATCGCCACCCCGTTGGACCAGTTGACCGTGCAGTCTTCGATCATCCAGTGATGTCCGCGGTATGCGGACACGGCGCCGCGCTGGGGAACCGGCGCGCCGGTAGCGGCATGTTCGAACGTAAGCCCCTTCACGCGGATATAGTTCATAAAAGGCTGATCCGGTGCAAAGCACTGTTCCCGCACAGTCACCTCGATCATATGCCTGTGCGGGTCGTCGTCCCCGGCCAGCCGGAAATGCACCTTCTGCCCGTTTGCTTCCACCCAGTAGGTATTATCCTGCTGTCCCATCATATAGTAAAGCGGCACCTGGGTCAGCGGCTTTCCGTCGCAAAACACGCAGCCCCTCCGGTTCAGATACGGGGTCATATCCGTTTTGTCATATTCGATGAAAAGACGGTCATGAAGAATATTGACCGCGCAGAATGGATTATACCCCCGGAAGAGATCGGGATCCAGGTCATATTCCCAGATGTGGATTCCGGGATCTTTCCTTCCGCGCAGCATCCATCCGTCGCTGGGAATAAAATCCGTTACCGTCTCCGAAGCCCGGACGATTACGTCACCGTCCCCATAGGCTTCATAGGAGATCATGTGTTCCGCGTCGTCACCGCCGCGCGCAGGCCTTACGCATTCCCGGTACAGGCCGGCATGAATCCGGATTCTCGTGCCCGGTTCGGCCTCTGCCGCAGCCCGCCCAATTGTCCTGAACGGCGAAGCTTCGCTGCCGTCATTTCCGTCGGATGCCGCGGGGTCATCCGCGCTGACAAACAATTCTCTCTTCCATTCCGTTTCCTTTTCCCAGAACCGGAAACTGCTGCCGTCCGGCAGAATTGCTGAGTAATCCTTCACCATGTGCCGCTCCTCCCTGTCAGGCCGGTCAGGCGTCCAGTGCCTTTTCCTGCTGATCCCGCCTTTTTTCTGTTTCCATATAGCTTTCTGCTTCGCCGGAACGGACAGAGAATTCGACGGCCCTTTGTTCACTTTCAGCGTATATTCCCTGATCCGCTGTCCGGATTGTTCTGTGTGTTTATGCCGCCGTTAGAAAAAACCGTCTGCCGGTCTGCAAAAGCGCTGCTTGTGTACCGGACTATCCCGCCGGATGGGGCTGGCTGATCAGCCTGGTCAGTTCTTCTTTGTTCTTATCCGTTTCACGACATGCATCGTTTTCCAGGCGTTCGTCGCCGCAGAATCTGTGGTTGTGCTGTTTGCATTATACCCAATCATCCGGCGGGTTGTCTACTCCGAAAAAAGAGCCTTTCATGCTGTGACAGTTCGGAATTAACTGTTCTTCACAAAGGGAATCCCCTGATTCCTGTTTTGCACGTGGTATTCCTGAGTCCTGTCTTCATTTATTTCCTTGCGTCTGACCGGAATCAGCAAGCCAGGCGGCGGCGTCTGCGGTTCTCCGGAAACCGTTTCCGGAACACGAGACGGAATATTACAGAAAAGATTTTCAGCAGTTGCCGGGATATACATACCGCAGGTTCTCCGCTGCGATCCTGACCAGCGCGTAGACTTTCCGGATGTCCGTTGGATTCTTTTCCGTCATGCGGTACCGCGGAAAGAAACGGGAAATATGCAGGGGAATCTCCGCGCCTGTCCGGCCGCCGTACACATTTTTCAGCCCGGCCACCCATTCACTGAGTTCCCTCATTTCTTCTCCGCTGTCGTTTTCCCCCGGAACAATCAGCGTGGTCAGTTCCACATGGCACCGCTGCACCGCCTCCCGGATAAAGTCCATCACCATACGCCGGTCGCCGCCGAGCACATCCCGGTAATACCGGTCAGTAAATCCCTTCAGGTCAATATTCATCGCGTCGATATACGGAGATAGCCGGTCCAGGATTCCGATTTCCGCACATCCGTTGGTCACCATGATGTTCAGCATTCCCCGTCCGCGGATCAGCTTTGCCGTATCCCGGACGTATTCCCAGCAGACCAGCGGCTCGTTGTAGGTAAACGCCAGCCCGATATTTCCTCTGGGCCGGTAATACTCAGCCAGTTCAGCCAGTTCCTCCGTGGGCATTTCTTCCGTAGAAACGGAAAACCCGTCTTTTCCTTCACGCCGGGCGATTTCGTGATTCTGGCAGAAAGGGCAGTGAAGATTGCATCCGAGGCCGCCCACGGACAGGATCATACTGCCCGGGTGAAACCGTGCCAGCGGCTTCTTTTCAATTGGATCAAGCGCCAGTGAGGAAACCCGGCCGTACCAGACCGGCCGGACTTCACCGTTCAGTGCTTTTCTCGCGCCGCAGGAACCGGTCTGCCCGTCCGCCAATTCACAGTGCCTGAAACATACGTCGCATCGCGCCATCTTCCACCTCGCCGTTCAAACATGCCGTATCACTTCAAACCGCTCCAGTATCACCGGTTCACCGTCCCGGATGCCGCCCTTTCTCCTGGCGATACTCACCTGTTCCTCCGCCGTGTCGACGCCGTCCAGATCCGGCAGCAGCAGGCCGCGCCGCGATCCGCTGGAAACGATCACTCCGTATTTTTTCACGTCCAGTTCATCCATGCCGCTGATCTTTTCCGGCGCCGAGAGGACGTCCACATTGATCTCCAGCCACTTCAGTTCTTCCGCACGGATCGGTTCGAATCTTGGATCCCGGACAGCGGCACTGACCGCGTTGCTGATGATTTCCTGTGCGATACTGTCCCGGGTTGGCAGGAACGTCCCGATACACCCCCGCAGTTTCCCGTCTTTATGGATGGAAACAAACACGCCGGCCCGGTTCTGCCGCATGTCCTCCGTCGCCCATTCCGGCACACCCGGTTTTTCCCGGTTTGTCACATACGCTTCCACCGTTTCCCGGGCCAGGCGGACATAGGGATCTTCTTTCACCCGCCGCTGCCGGAGCTTCTCCTCCTGCCTGGAGCGGTACTGTGCCAGGTACCTCCTGCATTCGTCCTGCCCCGTTGGATGGAATGAGCAGATCCCGTATCCGACGCCGGTCACGTCTTCATGGGAAAGCACCCGGGCCTCCACGCGCGTGCCGTCCAGCGCCCCGGCCATAATCACAAAGGACCTGTGGCCGCATTCCGCGGCTTTTTCACAGAATGTTTCGTCAAATGCCAGCATTTCCCCGAAGGCAGCCCTGCCGGCGGCGTCCATGATCTGCCGGTCGTACTCCGGGCCCTCCGCCGCAAAGCCATATGGGCCGTATGCCTGCAGCTTATGGGACAGATCCCCGCTTGCGATCAGTACCGTTTTTCGTCCGGTACGGTCCACCGCCTGCCGGATTATCTGCCCGAAGGCATAATGTTCCGCCAGTGTCAGCCCGGACAGACCGGTCCGGACCAGCTGAAAGCCTGAATATTTCTGTTCAATAAAATACAGCGGCACCATTGTTCCGTGATCCAGCCGCCGGTCCCGTTCTCCCAGCGTTCCCGCCGGAAAGTCATTATCCCGGGCCAGTGCGCAGATCGCCTTCACCAGTTCCGTGTCGTATTTTTCCCGGAACCGGACTTCCTGCGCCCGGAACTGTCCGAAATCCCCCGACGTTTTTTCTCCCGGGGAAATATGGAAATAATCGGCATACGTCACGGAATGCGGACTTGTGATGATGATCGTTTCAGGACGGATCTCCGCGATCTCCGAGGCGACTTCCTCATAGGCATGGACCGTCTCCTGAATCTGTTGCTCGCTGCCGTTCCCGATCTGAGGAACGATCATGGGCGGATGCGGAACCATGTAGGCGGCTGCAATCGGCATGTTTTTTCCTCCCTGTCGGATTTTATCTGCAATATGCGCGGAAGCCGTGTCCCGGTGCGTCTACTGTCCGGCGTCCTGTTCATCCTCCGCCGGAGCGAATTCCAGCACTTCCTCTGACCCGTATTCCGGTTCATGGATAATGCTCCGGATCGCCCGGATCACTGTTTCATACCGGTTTATCATCGGCCCGTGCTCCCGGAGGATAGTTCTTTCGTCACCGGAGCCGGCCGCTGCTTCCAGCCGGGCCGCCGCTTCGGAAAGCGCCTGTGCGCCGATCATTTTTGAGGAGCTTTTCAGCGAGTGAACCAGGATGCCGTAGTTTTCCCAGTCCCGCAATCCGGAATACCGTTTCATTGCTTCAGCCTTTTTCAGATATTGCTGCAGATAATCGGCAAGCAGCGAACGGTACAGGGATTCGTCTCCCTGGCAGTACATCAGCCCGGTGTCCGGATCAACGCCTGCCCCGCGCAGCAGAACCCGTGCGTCCCCGCTTTCCGTCCGGGCAGGCTGTTCATTCCCTGATCTGTTCGTGTCCGTCCCGGACACCGGGATAATCTTTTCTTTCGGCAGGTATTTCAGCAGCACGCCTTCAAGCCGGCGGCTGTTCACCGGTTTTGTCAGATAATCCGTAAAGCCTTCCGCGAGGTATCGTTCCCTGGCGCCGACAATTGCGTCCGCTGTCAGGCAGATTACAGGAATCCCGCTGTTCGGATTGTTCTTCAGCTGCCGGATACGCCGAAGCGTCTCTGTTCCGTCCATTTCCGGCATCCGCTGATCCATGAATACGGCGTCATAGGCGTTTTTCTTTGCAAGTTCAATGGCTTCCGCGCCGCTGAGAGCGGCATCGATCTTTACTTCCGTCTGCCGGAGCAGACCGGCTGTAACAGTCAGATTAATCTTCGTGTCGTCCACGATCAGCAGGCGGGCTTCCGGCGCGTGGAACGCTTCCCGGTATGCTTCGCCGTCCGGTACTTTCGTCTCCTGCAGCGACCGGCCTTCCGTTCCGTCTGCCGGCGCGGTCCGTTGGGGAATCTTTACCGTAAAGGACGAGCCTTTTCCGTATTCGCTCTGTACGCTGATTGTACCGCCCATGATGTCCAGCAGGCTCCGGGTAATGGCCAGGCCGAGTCCGGAACCTTCTACCGTACTGTTTTGCTTCATGTCCAGGCGCTGGAATTTGTCAAAAAGGATATTCAAATCCTCCCGGCGGATGCCGATTCCCGAATCCTCAACGGTGAAAATCAGCTGAACCGTGTCTCCGGTGCGCTCTCCTGCCCTGGCGGAGAACCGGATGAAGCCGTGCTCGGTATACTTGACCGCGTTGTTCAGGAGATTCATGATAACCTCCCGTATGCGCACCTCGTCGCCGATCAGACTGTCCGGAATGGATTCGTCCGCGTCGGAGATATACTTCAGTCCTTTCTCCCGTGCCCGGATCCGGATCATACTGCCGATATCATTCAGCATGGACCGGAGCTGGTACCGTTCCTCAGCCAGTTCCATACGGCCGGCTTCAATCCTGGAAAAATCCAGAATATCGTTTACAATTGACAGAAGGCTGCGCCCGGCCCTCTCCACCTCATGGGCATGGATTCCGATCTGATCGAATGCGTTCCGGACTTCTTCCGTATGTCCGGCCGGCAGTTCCATGCCCTGCCGGCTTTCCCGCATAATCATTTCGTTCATGCCGAGCAGTGCGTTGATCGGCGTCCGGATTTCATGGGACATATTGGCCAGGAAATCGCTTTTGGCCTGGTTTGCGCTTTCCGCGGTCACCTTTTCCTTCAGCAGCTGTTCCTGTATCCGCATATAGGGCCGCAGCGCCACCCGGCAGAGAACGGCCGCCGCCAGCAGCGTGACCAGAAGGATCACCCCGGACCGCTTGACTGTGGATATGGTCTGCTCCCGCAGTTGGGAATCAAACCATTCCACGGAAAAGTCCGCAGCCACGATACCCGCCACCTCCCCGTTGTCAAACACAGGACTGTAGGCGCTGTAGAAACTGCCCCACTTGTCTGAATAGGGCACCTCGTCCACGGATGTCGTTCCCCCGGCCGCCCGGTTCAGCGCTTCTGTATACTTTACCTCCTCGCCGAATGTTCCGGGATCGTCCGGGTCTGTATCCACAATAAAAGTAAACCGTCCGTTCCCCTCGTCCCGGATAGCATAGATATATTCCAGTTCCACATTGTCCCGGAAGATGGCCATGGTATCATAGACGGCCCTGTATCCTTCGGTCCCTTCGTCTCCCGGTTGCAGGTTTTTCAGGATTGCTCCGTTCACCGACCCTGCGGCACAGTTGGCGATATCCACCATGCGCTGCTGGATGGCTCCCCGGACCCCCACCCGCGACCTGTAGATGGAAATCCCGCAAAAAAGCGCAGCTGAAAAAAGCAGGAGTGCCTCAACCAGCAGGACAATCTTTGTTGTGAGGCTTCTTCCAGCTTTCATCGGTGATTCTCCCTTCCGCGGTTGTCCGTTATGCTGCCGGCCGGATATGTTTTTTTGCGCCAGTATGATCCCATGTTTTAATGTTTTATTGCTGATTATTTTACCATACACCTGGGGTGATGGCAATAAAAAAGCCGGTGGTTTCACCGGCTTCAGGTCCGTCCGCGTATGCTCTTACTGACCGTCATATACCGCCGGGCGGTATCCGACGAATCCGGTCCCTTCTTTCTCGCTGCCCAGGAACCAGTCTTCCAGTTCCAGTGGCGGCGTTTCATAATCCAGCACATGCGCCCAAATCTGCATTTCTTCCGATAAAAAGCTGACAGGCGTTCCGGGACGGTACAGAAGCATATCTTCTCCTGCGCTGATCCCGTAGGAATCCGTCGGAATATAGCGGATACCGTCCGTAATCGTCTCCTCTGCCGGTTCAACTGCCACCTCGTCGATATGGATTCTCCAGCAGTATTCATCCACCTGCTCCACAAAGCTCATCTGACCGGTGAAAACGCAGAAATACATCGTACCGTCCGGATACTCATCCGCGATGTCGCCCATATCGCTGTCATGGTATTCTCCGCGGAACGATCCGTCTTCCCGGATCCGCATATCCGTGGACCATGCGCCGGCACCGCTGCAGAAAGTCCATTCCAGTTCAGCCATGGATGTGAAAACCGTCTTTTCCGCCGATGTCTCCGCAGCGGTTTCTGCGAATGCGGCCGACAGGATCAGTGCCAGGCCCAGGATCAGTGCGATGGCCTTTCTCATTTTGAATTTACCTCCGTTCATAATGGTTGATGGAAGGACAGCCTTCCGGAGATATAAACGTTCCGGATAAGACAGTTCTTCCCCGCCTGCAGCGCTCTTTCAGCGGGAGCGGTTATCCCGGGACGGTTTTTGGTCAGATGCCGGCCTTCTCCTTTACCATGCTCAGTGCGATTCGTTTTTTCTTCTCGTCCACGCTGACCACCCAAACTTTCACGACGTCGCCCACTTTGACGACCTCCCCGGGGTTCCGGATAAACCGGTCCGCCATCCGGGAGATATGGACCAGGCCGTCCTGGTGTACGCCGATATCGACAAACGCGCCGAAATCAATCACATTCCGGACGGTACCGGTCAGTTCCATGCCCGGCGTCAGGTCTTTGATATCCAGTACGTCCGTCCGCAGCACGGGTTTGGGCAGATCGTCCCGCGGATCACGGCCCGGCTTGGCAAGCTCGCTCAGGATATCCCTCAGCGTCGGCAATCCCAGTTCCGTCTCTGCGGCCAGTTTTTCCTCCCCGTAAGCTTTCGCCTTCAGCGAAATATCCGGCAGGCCGCCCTGTTTCAGGTCCTTCAGGGTGTATCCGAGTTTTTCCAGCACCGCTTTCGCCCCGTCGTAGCTTTCCGGATGAACGGCCGTGGCGTCCAGAGGATTGCTGCTGTCCGCCACCCGCAGGAATCCCGCGCACTGCTCGAAAGCCCGGGGCCCCAGCTTCGGAACTTTTTTCAGTGCCTGCCGGGTCGGAATTCCGCTGCTTTCCCGGTAGCTGACGATGTTTTTCGCCAGCGCCGGCCCGATTCCTGCCACATGGCTCAGCAGCTCCGCCGACGCCGTGGAAATCTCCACGCCGACCTGATTCACGCACTGCTCCACCACGCCGTCCAGCGCGCCGCTCAGCTCGTTCTGCTTCAGGTCGTGCTGGTACTGTCCGACGCCGATCGCCTTCGGATCAATCTTCACCAGTTCCGCCAGCGGATCCTGCATCCGCCGCGCGATGGACACGGCGCTTCGCTGGGTCACGTCGAAATCCGGGAATTCTTCCGCCGCCAGTTTGCTCGCGGAATACACGGAAGCGCCTGCTTCGCTGACAATCATATAGGCGACGCCCGGCATCTCCGGCAGCAGTCCGGCAATAAACTGTTCGCTTTCCCGGCTGGCGGTCCCGTTGCCGATGGCGATTGCCGTCACGCCGTGTTTTTTTACAAGGCCTTTGATCAGCCGTGCCGCCGCTGCCTTCCCGGCCTCGTTGCCGGGAAGGGTGAAATATCCCACGCCTGTATCCAGCACCTTCCCGTTCTCATCGACTACCGCCAGCTTGCAGCCGGTCCGGAAGCCCGGATCCACGCCCAGCGTCACCTTTCCCTTGATCGGCGGCTGCATCAGCAGCTGATGCAGGTTTGTACTGAACACCCGGATCGCGGATTCGTTGGCCCGGTCGGTCAGTTCGCTGCGGATTTCCCGTTCCAGGGACGGATAAATCAGCCGTGTCCACGCGTCGTCGCATGCCGCCTGCACCTGCGCGGCGGAGGGCGTGTTCCCATGGACAAATTCCTTTCGGATGACCGCCAGCGACTTTTCTTCCGGTGCTTCCACGGTCACCTTCAGGAATTCTTCCCGCTCGCCCCGGTTCACCGCCAGGATCCGGTGGGCTGCCATGGTCCGTACCGGTTCCCGGTAGTCGTAATACATGCTGTAAACGCTGTCCTCTTCCTTCGCGGCCTTTGTACTGATCATGCCTTCGCGTTCCATCATCTCCCGCAGTTGCTTCCGCAGGGCCGCGCTGTCGCTGGCCATCTCCGCCAGGATATCCCGGGCGCCGGCCAGCGCGGTCTCCGCGTCCGGCACTTCCTTCTCCGGATCGATGTATTTCTGCGCTTCCTCCGCCGGATCCCCGGCTGTCTGCAGTATCAGCCACATTGCCAGCGGTTCCAGTCCCCGCTCTTTCGCCACGGTCGCACGGGTACGCCGTTTCGGCCGGTACGGCCTGTACAGATCTTCCAGCTCGCTCAGCGTCTTTGCGGCTGCCAGCTGCGCTTCCAGTTCTTCTGTCAGCACGTCCTGCTCTGTCAGGCTTTTGCGGATTTCTTCCCGCCGTTTATCCAGATTCCGAAGGTATTCGAGACGTTCCGCCATTTCCCGCAGCACCTGGTCGTCCAGCGATCCCGTCGCTTCCTTCCGGTACCTCGCAATAAAGGGAATCGTATTCCCGGCGTCCAGCAGTTCGACAGCCGCCGTCACCTGTGCCGGCCGCAGCGAAAACTCCGCTGCCAGCAGTCCTGAATAATCCATTTGTATCGTCACTCCCCCGTTTCTGTACTGTCGGATCAGATTTTATCAGATTCCGGCTTGTTTTTCCACATGCCGTTCCGCGTTTTCACCGTCCGCTTAATCGGTCCGGACTGTCAACATTTCTGTTGCGTTTTGGGGGAATCTGATGGAAAATAATGATTGGTTCCATGATGATCCAGTATCCGCTGACCATGCTGCAGGAGGGCACAGGCGATATGGAGTATGAACTGAAATCCGCCCGGTATCTGGCAGAAGACGTGCTTCGCCGCGTCATACGGCCGGGCGATTCCGTCATCGACGCCACGATGGGCAACGGCCGCGACACGCTGACGCTTTGTGAAGCAGTCGGTCCGGGCGGCCGCGTCTATGCTTTCGACATCCAGCCGCAGGCCGTCTCCGCCGCGCGGGACCGCCTCCGGGAGCATCAGATGCTCGGCAGGGCTTCGCTGTTCTGCGTCGGGCATCAGGAAATGGACGCGTATGTCCCGGTTCCTGTCCGTGCCGTCGTATTTAACCTTGGCTGGCTGCCGGGCGGCGATCATTCCATCACGACGCGTTGGGAAACCACCCGCCGGGCTGTGATGAAAGCGCTGGCCATGCTTCAGCCGCTCGGAGTACTGGTCGTCTGCGCCTATCCCGGCCACCCGGAAGGCGATCATGAGCGCGCCGGCCTCACCGCGCTGCTGGCCGGCCTTTCCAGCCGTCAGTACAACGTCCTGCACCAGTGTTTTCTGAACGCTTCGCCCGGCGCCCCGGAATGCTTTGTCGTCCAGAAGCTTTCGTAAAAAGAAACGGGATGCCCTCCAGTGAGCGTCCCGCTTCTTTTATGTCATGCAGTGATTCGGTTTCTGTGATCCGGTCACTCTTCACTGTAATGGGCGCCTGCCTCAAACAGTTCTTCCACGTCCCTGCCGGGGGCTTTGGTGACCATGGAAATCGCCGTTGCCGCTGCCAGGCCGCAGATGAATCCCGGAATGATCTCATATACCCCGGTGCCGGACAGGAAAGCCAGCCACAGGATATCCACCGCCGCGCCGGTGATGATTCCGCCCAATGCGCCGGCAAAGTTCAGCCGTTTCCAGTACAGGCTCAGCAGGATAACCGGACCGAATGCGGCTCCGAACACGCCCCAGGCATTGGAAACCAGCGACATGATCGTACCGGCGCCCGGATTGGAAGCGATGACCAGCGCAAGAATCGCAATAATCAGGACCACCATCCGGCCGGTCCACAGCATTTCGCGGTCCGTCGTCTGGTTGTTTCTGACAATGGGCTTGTATACGTCGCTTGAGAAAGCCGAGGCTGCCGACAGCAGCTGGCTGTCCGCGGTGGACATCGAAGCCGCCAGGATCGCCGACAGCAGAATGCCGGAGATAAGTGCCGGGAAGATTTTCCGCACCATCGTGATGAAAACCATTTCCTTGTCGACTATTTCCTGATCGTAGGCGATCATTTCCCGGCCGAAAATACCGACCAGTGTGGCGAAAATCAGGATCAATGTTGTCCAGGAGATGCCGATCACAGCGGATTTTCGCAGCGATTTCTGGGACCGGATAGACAGGAAGCGGATAATGATATGCGGCATACCGAAATACCCAAGTCCCCAGCCGATACCGGACAGGATACTCTGCCAGCTGGTAAAGGGATTATAGAAGTCAGCGGTTGTTTCCGTAATTCCTTCGATCGTGCTCGCATCCAGCATGCCGAGCGCGAAGATCGGGGCAAGCAGCAGGGCACCGAGCATCAGCATACCCTGGAAAAAGTCCGTCCAGCACACCGCGGAGAACCCGCCCAGAAAGGTATAGGCGATAATGATCGCCGTCGCCAGATACATAGCCGCATTGGCGTCCAGGCCGATCACCTTATTGAACAGCGTGCCGGCCGCTTTGATGGACGTCGCCGCATAGATCGTGTACGCGATCAGGAAAATAACGGCGCAAACCACCTGCAGCGAATAGGATTTGCTCTTGAACCGTCTCGTCAGGTACTGCGGAATCGTGATCGCATCGTCTGAAACGATTGAAAACGCCCGCAGCCGCGGCGCCTCAAAGACCCAGCTCAGGGCGTAGCCAAGCGCCAGGCCGATCGGCGTCCAGATTTCCTTCAGTCCCGACGCGAAAACCGCCGTCGGCAGGCCCATCAGCACCCATGCGCTCATGTCGGACGCGCCGGCGGAAAGCGCGCTTACCCAGGGGCCCATCCGGCGTCCTCCCAGGAAATATTCCTTTTCCCCGCCGCTCTTGCTGCGAAGGAAAAAGAACAAGCCGATACCGATCATAAAAAGCAGATAGACGATAAAAACGATCGCCTCTGTCCAGTTCTGGATACCGCTCATGGCAAAATACCTCCGTTTCTCCCGTTCATTTGCGCGAATTGTATACAGTATACCTTATTTGAATGTCAGAATCTGCGATTTCTGAAAAGAAAACAAATAATATCCAATCATACCTGTTTCCTGCCTTTCCGCCGCTCAGTCCGTTTTATTCCGCTTTGCCTTCGTTGACATGGCTCCGGCAAAAAGTGTATATTGAATAGGCGGTTTTGAGTTTGCGGCAGCTGAATACGGGGAGAATATGAAGATGCGGAAATGGATAAATGGAGTATTGGCGGTTCTGTTGCTTTGCGTACTGCTGCCGGCGTTGGCGTCTGCGACCTCCGATTGCGGGGATCACGTCTGGGGCGACTGGCAGACAGAGCGGGAGCCCGGCTGTACCGACCCGGGTATGAAAGTCCGGTATTGCCGGAATTGCATGCAGTACCAGGAAGAAGAAATCCCGGCACTGGGGCACAGCTGGGGAGCCTGGGAGACCGAAGCCGAAGCCTCCTGTTCCAGGGAAGGCCGGAGATGCAGGTATTGCGCCAGATGTCAGGAAAGGCAGGAAGAAGCCGTACCGAAAACCAGTCATCAGTACAGCGACTGGGTAACCGCAAAGGAACCGACATGCGCGGAAGCCGGAACAAGGACAAAAACCTGTTCCGTCTGCGGCGATATGCAGTCTGAGCCGATCGCGAAGCTGACCGAGCATACCTACGGCGACTGGGAAGTCACAAAAGAAGCGACCTGCGCAGAAACCGGAACAAAAACGAAAACGTGTACCTTCTGCGGCAGCACGCAGACCGAACCGATCGCGAAAACGTCGGCCCATCAGTTTGGTGACTGGGCTGTCACCAGAGAGGCCACGTGTAAACAGGACGGCGTCCGGACTCGCACCTGCTCCGTCTGCGGCATACAGGAAACGGAGCCCATTTCAAAAACGACCGCCCATCAGTTCGGCAGCTGGGTTGTTACTCAGGAAGCCACCTGCAAAAAGGACGGTATCCGGACCCGCACCTGCTCCGTCTGCGGCATACAGGAAACGGAAACTGTTTCCAGCACGTCTGCCCATCAGTTCGGCAGCTGGATTGTCACGCTGGAAGCCACCTGCAGCCGGGACGGCACTCAAGCCCGCACATGCACTGTCTGCGGTATGCAGGAAACGGAATCCATCGCGAAAACGGGAGAACATCAGTACGGTGATTGGATTGATACGGTTCCGGCTTCCTGCAAATCCGCCGGAAAGCGGACGCGTACCTGCTCTGTCTGCGGCGACAGGCAGACAGAAAGCATTCCGAAGCTGGAACACGTTTATGGCGAGTGGACCGTCCGGAAGGAAGCCACCTGCACCAGGGACGGCAAAGAGCAATGCGTCTGCGAGCTCTGCGGTGCTGTCAGGCATCAGGTAGTCAAGGCCCTGGGGCATAGTTTCAGCGAATGGGAAATCATTCAGGAAGCCACAGACGAAAGCAAAGGCACCCGTTCCGCCGTCTGCAGCCGCTGCGGAAAGAAAGTGACCGAGGACTATTATCCGGAAGGAACGCTGTACAAAGGCGGCAGCAATCCTCCGGAAGCGGTTACAGAATTGCAGAGCGCCCTGGCTGAGCTGGGTTTATATAAGGGAAAAATCAGCGGCGAATATGGAAGCGCCACCGTAAGTGCCGTTAAAAGTTTCGAAAAAAGTTACCTTGGTATGAAATCTGACGGCGTCGCCTGGCCGAAAGTTCTGAAAGGTTTGGGGCTCCCGGCCGCCGGTCCCGTTTCCTCCGACACGTCAAAAGTGAAACTGCAGCTTGAAGCGGATATGGCTTCTCCCGGAAAAGACGCTTACAGTGAAGGCGATGAGATAACATTCAGCTGGACTCTGACGAACAGCTCCGGGAAGGATGACGCGGTATCTGTCAGTCTCTGCATGTTCCGGGGAATGAAACCGGACAGGATAACGGATACTGAAATTGCCCGGTCTGAAGTCCTGGCGCCCGGTGAAACGACGTCCGGCACCTACGTGTACCGGGTGACCGCGGACGATGTATTGGCCGGAAAATTCACAATCGGCTTCGTCAGCCGCTGCAGGTATAAGAAAAAGGATGACAGTTCAAACAGGGTCTGGCTCCACTTCCGGTCTTCCGCTGCGGGCATCGCCAACAGTGCGAGATGGACACCTCCCGGCGTGCAGCAGCTGGCCGTTTCCGGCAAGGTGGGCAACAAACCGAAGAACAAGCTCTTCTTTGTCAGGGATGAGACCATTGAATACCTGATCACTGTCGCAAACACCTCCAAATATGATATCGACAACGTACTCCTGACAAATTCACTGATTCCCGGTTTCGGCGGGACTGCCTCCTTCAGCATCAAAGCCGGCGATATCAAATTCTTCTCCATGTCTTATGTCGTTATGGCGGAAGATATCCCGGGCGGTGAAGTCGTCAACACAGTCACCGCCTCCTATACCGGCCCGGACGGCACGTTGAAATCCGCCAGGGTAAACGCAAGGACGCCGGTCGGCTTCAGCACCAAATCCCTGTACATCTATAAAACCGTAATCGGCACACCGGCCAACGGGATGTTCTATCTGCCTGGTGAAGTGATATCCTATGAAATCAGCGTGGTCAATCCGACCGGCAGAACCTTCACCGATATCCGGCTGTATGACGAACTGAACACAGATCCGAAGGAACCCATCAAAAAAATCGGAACCTTGGGCCCCCACGAGGTAAAAACGGTCTCTTTCAGGCATCATACAGCCAAATTCGAAGCCGCAACAGGCCAATGCATCAATGTCGCCTATGCGACTTTTACGGATCCGGATAAATCCGCGAAGCAGGAAGTGTCCAACCTCTGCGTTGTCCCGGCCGGCCTGGAAAGTTCGGACGGCGTCATTGTGAAAAAAAGCATCGTCAGCGTCCCTGAGAACGGCAGGTACTACGAGGATGCCGAGGAGATCCGTTACGTCATTGAAGTGACCAACAACACCGTCCAGGATATTACAGATATGGATGTACGCGACGTGCTGGCTCCCCTCGATTCAGACGGTTACCGGACCGTCTTCGGGCATGAATCGCTTCCTGCCGGTGAAACCAGATCCTATCCTTTCAGTTTCCTTGTCGGTCCGGCCGATGTAGAAAATACCCGTGTGACGAACGTCGCCAGCGTATACTGGACGATAAACGGAACTGACTACCTGGAATCCTTTTCAGAGCCGGTCGTCGCGCCGGTTTCTGAGATCACGGTGCCGCGCGTCGCAAAGAAGGTCAGTCGGGAAGGCGCCTCATGCGGGAACCCTCTGACCGGTACAGGTGACGGGGTAACTGAGCATGACGTTGTCGTTTGCGATCGCCATGCTGAAACAGCCGTTCTTTCGAAGCAGCTGGTCGGAAGTCAGTCGTATGATGAGGCAAAAGCGCTGTGGAACGGCGAAATCGATCAGTTGTACGGGGAATGGATCAGCCGTGCGGATGCGGAAGGCGCCCGGAACGCTGAGGATGAAAAAGCCGCATTTGAGCTTCAGATAAAAGCGCTGGAGAATTCAATCAGCCTGCTCTGCGATCCGGCGGAAGCCAACGCCATTGCCGTCGGGGAGCGGATGAACAAGTGCGTCCTGCTGTGCTATGAGCTGCATAGCGCACCGGAAGCCCGTTCCGACATTCTGTCCGCCGATCATGCTGTTCTGAAGAAGGTCGGCACGGGAAACGAATGCAGCCGTGACGTCTCATGGCTGGTAAACGGCTCTGCGCATATTGTGGACCATCCGTGTGAAAGCCATAACGCAACCGTGCGGTTGGCTGAAGGCCTCCTGAAAAGCATCGCGGATGATGCGGACCGGGCTGTGGTCTGGCAGCGGATCCAGGGAAGCTGGCTGCTTCAGCTGAATGTCCTTTACGATCAATGGTACCTCGCCGCTGATGAATCCCAGCGCGCTGCGGTCGCGGCCGACCGGATGAGCTTCGGCCGGCTGATTGAAGCCCGGAGGAAGACGCTCGGAGATCTGTATCCGGACAATCCGGCCGTCGCTGCGGAAGTGCTGTCCAATATGATCATGGAACGCACGATGCTGATCTGTCGTCTGCTTCACAGCGCCGGTATTCTGGCCGACTGATAAAACCTTCCGATAAACTGAGGCCCCCGGCTCCCGCCGGGACTGCCTCTTCAGGAGGAATGATGCGTTTGAAAACCATCCGGGTAGTTGCCGCCATAATCCGTGACGGCCGCCGGATCTTCGCCACTCAGCGGGGCTACGGGCCCTGGAAGGACTGGTGGGAATTCCCCGGCGGCAAAATCGAATCCGGCGAATCGCCGCAGGCCGCCCTGGTCCGGGAAATACGGGAAGAGCTGGATACCGCTGTCGAAGTCGGGGAAAGGATTGCGGACATAGAATACGATTATCCGGATTTTCATCTGTCCATGGTTTGTTTTTCCTGTCGGATCCTGTCCGGCGTCCCGGTCCTGAAGGAGCACGAATCTGCAAGCTGGCTTCTCCCGGAAGAGCTGGACGTTGTACGATGGCTTCCCGCCGACCGCAAAATAATCGCCATGCTGAAAAACGGTTCCGGCAGCCCTTCGTTTCCGGATCCGTAAAGCAATCTGTTCCGGAAATCCCGGGGTATCCGGAAAGTTACCGGCTGCGGCCGCGGAAGCGAGATTTTTTACTGATATCAGGAGAAAAAAATATGTTTCAAAGTCTTCATCCCTTTCCGGGCATTCGGCACATCACAGACGCCATGGGTGTCAGTTTTACCCTGATAGAAGGCAGGGAACGTGCTTTACTGATCGACGCCGGCTACGGCACGGAAAATGTATCCGCCTTTATTCGCACCCTTACGGACCGCCCCGTCGACGTTCTGCTGACACACGGGCACCACGACCATGTGCTCGGCGCCCGTTGGTTCCCTGAATCTTTTATGTGTGCGGACGATCTGCCCGTATTTCAGTTGCGCACCGCGAAAGCTCAGCGCGAATCTGTCCGGGAACAGGCGCTGGCTATGAAATTGCCCGTTCCGGACGATTTTCTGATTGCGCCGGTCCCGGATCCGAAACCGTTGGCCTTTTCCGGAACGCTGGGCGGTTTTCCTTGCCTGGACTGGGATCTCGACGGCCCGGAGGTCAGGATCGTTCATGTGCCGGCGCATACACCCGGCAGCGTAATGGTGCTCGTTCCCGCCTGCAGTCTGCTGCTGACCGGAGACGACTGGAACCCCTGTACCTGGATGTGGTTTGCGGAATCAGCGGATGTTCAGTCCTGGCGGGATATGATGCTCCGCTTTATCCCCGCTGCGGAAAGGGAAACAGGCGCTGCTCTGCGCCATATTCTCTGTTCCCATCAGTCTGTCCCGCACGAAGCGGATGAACTGAAGGAATTCCTGGCATATATGACAGACGACCGGCTGCAAAGCGCGCCGCCGGTCGACATGAACAGTCCGATTCGTACCCGCGCCGTCTCCAATTCCCTCCGCAACTGGCTCCTGATCTTCGACGGCGCCCGTTTTCACTCCGATTGCTGAGCTGGCATTTATTTCTCAGCGGGAAGCAGTGTAAACTTCATGCTGACCGGATTATGATCGGAATACCGGAACTTCTCGTCCATGGTTTTTACCCGGTCCACCCGGATATTGTCCGAAACGATCATCCCGTCAATCACATAGTAGAAAAAACTGTCCGGATCCGCGCCGGCCAGCGCCTTGTCCATTGACCGGCTGGTTGCCGCGGACGCGTCCATGTATGTCTGAAAACCGTCTTCCCGGAATACTTCCGTGTTAATGATGCCCAGCTTCCACGGACTGTTGTCGTCATTGAATCTGCTTTTGACGTCGGAAAACTGCTGGTTGAAATCCCCCGCTGCGATCACATAATTGCCTTTGTCCCGTTCGTTCAGCAGCACATCGAGCAGCCTGTTCGTCTGGGCTTCTTTTCCCGCGCCGTCGTCGTATGCTTCCAGATGCAGGTTGATCAGCGCAAGTTCCCTGTCCGTATCTGCCAGCGGAATCCTGCTGATCAGAAGGCACCGTTTCAGATTCACGGTCCGGATCGGCCAGGAAAAGGGGCATGGCAGTGAAATCCGTTCCGCTCTCCGGATCTCCGCCCTGCTGAGCGTATACAGTCCGCTTTCCACATGACCGATCGGCGGCAGCGGATAAGGCACGTACAGGGCTTTGTAATTATATGCGAAAGCGTCTTTTCCATCCGGCATCACCTGTCTCAGCCGGACTGTCTCATCCGTATGGTAGCTTCTGTCTGAATTGATATCGACTTCCTGCAGCAGTACAAAATCCAGCCCGCCGTCCTCCTGACCGATCCGCTGAAGCGCTGCAGCGATCCCGTCCAGGTTCTCCTGCACCCGTTCCCTGTCCGCGGTATATACGGACTTACCGCCGTCCATAAAAAAATCGGCATTGTCGCCCAGCGCGCCGTAACCGATGTTCCATGAAACCATCGTCAGCTCCTGTCCGGTCCTGATTACAGCTTCTGTCACATGGTCCCCGATCACGGTCTCAGTCGCGTCCGGCCGGTACTCCGTAACGGTCAGCACACCGACGCCGGCCGCAATCAGGGCCACAGGTACAAGCAGCGCCCTGCGAATGATCTTCAATGCCTTTTTCATGTCGATAATTACCTCCGCCTGCCGGGATTCCTGTCACAGTATCAGTTTCGGGTCTTTGTTCCGGACATTATTCCAGTTTTTCTCCTTCCACAAGCGCGGCGCCTGCAATCATCTTGGACAGGAAAAAGAGAATCGCGCACTCTGTCTCCTGCCAGATCCGTTTGCTGCGCGCTTCCGCGCAGATCAGATAGCCGAACACGTTTGTGTTCATGCTGATTCGCACCACGCAGAGCGTTTCGATTTCCCGTTTTTTCAGGGTCTCACAGAACACCGGACTGCGTTCCTGTACGTCAATCAGCGTATTGCCGGTATAGAGGTCGTCGCTCTGCAGCAGCTTGTCCAGATCCTGCGCGGGTTCCGCAACATCCGCCTGCCGTACCGAACGCATGATTCCTCCGCTGCCGGTATAATACAGGTCCGTAATCTGCAGTTCGTCCATCAGGAGCGGCATCACGCTGCGAAGCTTGTTCATCAGTCCGGGTACAAACTCAAACCGGCGTACCAAAGCGTTCATGGTAGTGTACATGCCGTGGCGCGCGATCCGGCGGATCTGAATATCCTTATGTTTTTCCTCGACGTAAATAATATAGCAGTTCCGTCCCTTGGTCTTCCCGCGGTAAAGCGTCTTGTCGATCATCCCGAAAAGCGTGTCGTAATCCTGTGCGTCCTTTGGATACGACGCGCAGCCGATTGTTCCGGTAACAAACGGGCTGCATTCGTCCAGAATGATCCTTTTCCGCACCACCCTGTTCCCGCCTTCATACATCTCCGCAAAGAGCGCCTTATTTGCATTATAGTCGGTATCCCGCAGGTTGACGATCATCAGTTCGTCCCCGCCAAAGCGCCCGACCACGCCTCTGCCGGCCATGAACGCCGCCAGATCCTGCGCCACGCGGATCAGTACCTGGTCCCCCACATAATGCCCGTAGGTATCGTTGATAAACTTGAAATTGTCCAGATCCAGCATGGCGAAGGAAAACGGAACCTGATGCGCTGTCAGCCACTGTGCGAACCAAAGAATATGGCCGCGGGAAACAACACCAGTCAGCTGATCCAGCATACCGGTCATCCCATGTTCCCGGATCTCTTCTGCGAAGTAAGGATATCTCTCCAGTTCTTCCTGTGCGTACATCCTCTTCTCCCTTCACCCTCCGCCTCCGTTGCTGCGGAGGTTCTGTACCTGCCGCATGATCTCTTCGGCCTCCTTGTCCGTTATCCGCTTCTGCGCCGGATGGCGCGTCCGCTGGTCCATTCTTGCTCCGGTGGTACGCCACTCGCCGCAGCGATCCGTCACGACTCGTTCCGCGTCCCAGTCGGCAAAGCCCTCCGGCGCCACATGCGCGTCCATCTCACATTCAAGAAAAACCGTCCGCGCATACCGGCGCCAGGGTCTTCCGAGAAAGCCCTCTCCCGGCGCGCAGGCCCCCGTCAGGCGGCAGCGGTAAAACACAAAGCCGACGGATTGCCGCTCGTTCGTATTCGCTGCGGTATACCAGCCGCCGCGTTCATTCATGAACAGCGTACACTGCTCAAACAGGCACCGGTATGATCCGAAAATAAAGTCCACGTCGCCCTGAATCAGGCACTCCCGGAAATATTGCCCGCTGTGTGTCATCGGCCCGTCCTCCACACGAAAGGCCTGCTCCGCGCTGCCCGTGCGGGTTCCGATATCTTCCTTTACATTGGGCAGCCTGATCGGACCGCAGAAAAGCGTGTCCTGATGGGCGATCAGGCTGCAGTTCCGCCAGACGCCGCCGTCTCCGGCCGCGTATACGGCAACTGCCTGCCCGACTTCCCGTCCGTCTCCCGCGTCGTTGCGGATCGTCAGGTTCTCAACCGACACGTTCTTTCCGGTAATCATCAGTGTGGAGGAAAGAAAAGTCCCCTTTTCCGTACCGTCCGGGTACCGGTCCTTTGCGCATCCGTTCCAGGTCAGCACCGTCCGTTCCCGATCCTCGCCGGTCAGCACGATGTTGTCCCGGTGCACAATGACCTTCTCATGGTATTCGCCTGCGCGGATCAGAATATGGGTCTCCCCGGAAATCCCGGGCAGGGCGTCCACCGCCGCCTGAATACTGCTGAAATTCCCGCTTCCGTCCAGTGCCACAATGATCATATTTCCTTTTCCTCCGGTTTTTTCCTGAGCAATATTTTATCAAAAGGCGGCGCCCGGCGTCAACGATTCATAACCGGCAGCGCTTGTTTTTCACCCGTTCCCATGATACAATTCCTGCAACAGATTCAATTGCATCGACCGCGTCTGGAATGGAGGCCTCCGCATGAACGATATCACCTATGTCGGCAAGCATACCGTGATTTACAGCGTATCCCGGCATGCGCATGAAAGCTGGGAGTTTGTTTATTGCACCTGCGGTTCCGGCACCTTTGTATTTGACGACCGGCGGCTGGATTACCGGGAGGGGGACGTCGTCATCATTCCGCCGATGGTGCCGCATTCCAATGCCAGCTCGGACGGCTTCCAGAATATCCATATCAACATGGTGTCACCGGCGCTGTCCTTTTCGTCCCCGATGGTGATTTCCGACGATTCCAATCATTTCCTGCTGGACGCTTTCAATGCGGCCTTTTTCCATTTCTATTCCGACCGGAAGGACACCTCGCCGCTGCTCTCCGTATACGGCGATCTGATCAGCTGTTATCTGGTGGCGTACCAGACCGGCAGCACATTGACCCCGGTCGTGGCGCAGATCGAGAACAATATTATCTCCAACTACGCCGACAGCGCCTATGAACTGGATGCGTACCTGCATTCCCTGCCCTTCAGCTATGACTACCTCCGGAAGCTGTTCCAGAAAGAACTGGGCATTACGCCCCACCGGTATCTGGTGGACAAACGGCTGAAAATGGCCGCGGAACTGCTGGCCAGCGATGCCGATGCCGGCGCGAGGACCATATCGGACATCGCGCCGCTGTGCGGTTTTCACGATCCCCTGTATTTTTCAAAAATGTTCAAAAAGAAATACGGCGCCGCGCCGCGGTATTACCTGGAATCCCGTCAAGCCAGCGCCGTCCCGGAACATGACAGCGAAAAAATGAAAGTAAAACTGGATGAATGAAGCTTTCCGGTTTCCGGCCTCATCAGAACAATGTCGTCATTCCGCAGGCCTCCGGATTTTAAATCACTTTCTCCGTTTCTCCGTCAAACAGATAAATGCTTTCATATGGGATCCGGAATGTCAGGTCCGTATCCATTTCGGGTGTATCATGGCTGTCCACTTTCAGGATCGCATGCTGGTTCCCCGAAATAATGTAGATATTCGTATTGTCACCTAACATTTCCGTCAGTTCCACCCGGCACCGCACTTCACATGCGTCCTTCCGTTCCCTCAGGCAGACCGCCTCCGGCCGGAAGCCAAGAACGACTTCCTTTCCTTCCAGGGCAGCGATATCCTGCCGTACCGGCTTCAGATCCAGTTTCTGATCTCCGAACAAAAGCGTTCCGCCGGTCACCGTTCCGCGGACGAAGTTCATCGGCGGTTCGCCGATGAATCCCGCCACAAATACGTTGGCCGGATGGAAATACAGGTCGTGGGGAGTACCGACCTGCTGAATATAGCCGTCCTTCATCACCACGATCCGGTCTGCCAGTGTCATGGCTTCCGTCTGGTCATGAGTCACATAGATCGTGGTGGCGCCGGTTTCCCGGTGAATCTGTGCGATCTCGGAGCGCATCGTCACCCGCTGCTTCGCGTCCAGATTGGACAGCGGCTCATCCATCAGGAAGATGCCCACCTTCCGGATAATCGCCCGGCCGATGGCCACCCGCTGGCGCTGACCGCCGGACAGGGCACGGGGCAGCCGGTCCAGATAGTCCGTCAGGCCAAGGATTTTCGCGGTCTTATGGACCCGCTCCTCGATGACGTCTTCGTCCACGCCCTGCAGCGTCAGTCCGAAAGCGATATTGTCAAACACGGTCATCTGGGGATACAGCGCA
>JAEEGL012100322.1_pt1 | contig 25517 bp, 38 predicted proteins | sample 9134231 | NCBI WGS metagenome assembly JAEEGL01 (sample SAMN16246548, study PRJNA631951) | gut metagenome | biome: gut microbiome; feature: rumen; material: fiber-attached | host: Bos | place: Iran: Karaj | collected 2018-10
CTGACATCGCCAGCGTCACCGACATCGAATTCAAGAATGTCGGGTGCTGGGGCAACGGTGCCGGCGTCTATGCCCAGATTGCCCTCGGCGACGATATGGTCGTCGGCGGTGGCAACGACCGCGTCGGCCGTTATCTTTCCGTGGTGAACTCCCATGACGGGACCCGCGGATGCACTATCCTCATTACCCCGTTCCGTTTCTTCTGCCAGAACCAGATTGCGGCTGCACTTAGTAATGCTGACAAGGAGAACCTGTTCCGCGTCCGCCACAATTCCCTCGCGGAAGGCCGCCTCCGCATTCTCGGCGAAAGCCTCAAGATTGCCGAAGGCGTGTTCGTGAAGACCGCTGAGGTCTACAACCGCCTCGCGGACAAGATTATCGATATGGATTTCGTCCGCGAAGGTATCGCCCGTAACCTCCCGTTCAAGGGCGAGGAAGAGACACCGGAAGAACCGACCACCCACTTCGAAAACATGCTCACTGGCATGGTTAACCGCTTCAACTCCGCAGACCACGGCAACGTCGAAAGGATGACCGCCTGGAACCTCTACAATGCTATCCAGGGCACCTTCCAGCATGACAGCCGCAACACTGCGAACAAGAACTTCTCTGTTCTGTGTGGTGGCATTGCCGGCAAGAGCCAGACCGCCCTCAACAATATCCTCGAGATGGTTGAGCGCGGGTATGAAAAGACCAGCACCACCCTGTTCGACAGGGCGTTCGCACGAGTTGCATAATGACAAAGACTACCCAGAATCAACGCAGCCACGAGGTCGACCGGCTCCGCAAGGAGGTGGAACGCCTCACGGCTTCGCTTGCCGCTATCAAGAACCAGAAGGATGCGTACGTATTGGAAGTCCGGAAGGAGGACGGCGAGAGCTTTTCCATCACGAGAACATACTATCACGCAAAGAAGGATGCCGTGAATGACCTCCTGCTGGAAAGGGCGAAGTTCGCGGGTGACGACAGGGAGCTCCAGAAAGTTGAGCCCAGGCAGGTAACCCGTGGAAACACAGAACTTACAATCTCTGCGGATGACAAGATATTCCGTGGAACCATCAGTAGAATTAAAATCATATAGGAGATATAATCATGCCGGTAGCTATCAATCGCATTCAGAAACTGGGCACGCCCAGGCTTGACCTCAATCCGGGAGCGTATCCCGCGCACATTGTCGGGATGGTGTATCCAAAGGAAGCCAACGGCGAATGCCGCCGTACATTCGGTGAATATCTTCTCCAGGTTCATAAGGGTGACGGCATCTGTTATGTTGCTACCCGCCCGTTCGACGTAAGCATCAACGAGGAAAGCCCGCTGTGCTCACTCCTCTGCGGACTTACCGGTGCCAAGGACAGCGACGCGCTTTACAAGTGGCTCGAGAAGAACGATTATTTCAATGACGGTATCTTCGATGAATGCGACTTCATCGGTGTCCCCGTCATGGCACAGGTCGAACGATTTACCCGTCGCAACGACCCGGCCAATACATACAATATCGTTACCGGTTTCGCGCCAATCCCGGAATCGGCCGAGCCGAAACTGAATACGACCAGACTCATCCCGTATGGCTTCGCCCGTCCGAACAAGTACGAAATCGTCAAGCTTGACGAACTCGACATCGACGACGCATAGTTTTGCTATATTTGGCTTGAGGAATTGCAATGCTACTACTTAACTTTATCACCGGCAGGATTGGTTCCGGGAAGAGCACTGTAGCGAAAGCCCTGCGCGACATGGATTTCACGGTGCTCGATACGGACACCATATTCATGGACTTGATTAGAAATGACCCGATTACCCGTGGCGTTCTGTATGCAAAGTTCGGGGTATCCGCCACAAATGACGCCGGTGAACTCAACGACGCGATTACCGAGAAGTATGTCAACAGCCTTGCCACGTACGAATGGGTCTGGGACCACCTGGCCTCAAGGATGATTGATGTAATCAAGAACATTAACGGATGCCTTATGGCCTATCCGGTATCGTTCATCGAAGTCCCGGTTATCTATCCATGGCTCAGACGATGGCTGTCCCAGTGCGGAATGGCGATGCAACCGCCAGCGATGATGACGGTCGAGCATACGGTAATCACGGGGCAGGTACGGGAGTTCCGCATCGCGGTGAGCGACGACAACGAACGCTTCGAGCGCAGGGTGTCCGAGTTCGTCAAGAAGGAAGACCTCTATCTCGGCGAGTACAGCAGTGCTGCCGACCTGCTTTTCCATTCCAGGTCCGAAATTGACCGCAACAAGAAAATTGTCGAGACATATCGCGGTGTAATCAAGACACTCGACGAGCGCCAGAAGACATACGAAGACGCGGTCGACATTGACCCGATTGTCAAGTACGATACGAAGACTTACCTGAACGACACCCCGGATTCCCCGGTGGAAATCGCCAGGATGATTGCCGAGGAGGTTCGCAAGTGAGCCGGGAAATGCTGTTCGGGGATGCAATGATGCAGATGTGCGACGGTATCCACCGTCCGCATTCCTTTATGCACATAGTTGACGGCAAGGTCACCTACCGCAACGTACGCGCCGACAAGGAGCTGATGCAGGTAGAAATCAAGAAGATGAGCAGGGACGAGTTCCTTGAGCACCTCGAGGAAATCGGCGCATCGTTCGGCGACATGGAGAAGGTCTACGGCGAGTACGACTCGTTCGCCAAGACATCTGACGGCACTGCATATTTCGCATGGTATAATAACGACAAGTAAGGTAAGCCGATGTTTGGCATGAATGGATTTAATAAAAAGAAGGTTGATGACAAGGCACCCCAGGGCACTACAGATGAAGCCAGGGAAATCCTGAAGCACGCACAGCAGATGTGGAAGGACATTTCCCCGGTATGCACCATCGAGGTGCCCCAGGGCGACGAGTGGAATTCCTACCTGATGTGGCGCGGAAACAAGATGGCGATGCTCACGCAGGGAGTGAAGGAAGTCGCAGTCACTTACCAGCTGGAGATAAACCCTCCTACGATTAGGCTGTCCGGCGTGAGCATGCTCGACGAGAAGGCCGGCCAGGAGAAGTTCGGGAAGTTCTGTGGCGAGGTAGCCTACGTGGAGAACATCATCAGGACATGGCCGACCGTGCTACTGGATGCAGCCGGCAACATCCGCCTGATGGTCGACAAGGGCGAATATGGCCGCATCGAGTTTACCACGAGCGAGGTAAAGTACGCCAGGATTACCCAGTATTCCGACAAGGAGAAGCGTGGCAGATGGGGATACGTAGATTCAAGAGAAATGATGAAGTACACCCTGAAGATAACGGGGCAGATAGACAACATCGACGACAAGAAGCTGGGCAAGGAACTGGACAGCTTGATGGAACTGTAAGATGGGTAAACAACGAGATAGCCGAAGTCGAGAAGGAACTGGAGGAACGGGCGATGCCCGTAAGGCTCCGGGACAAGAGGGCCGCTAGCGACGACGGTTACGACGACTACCTGACTGTTGCCGAGGAAGTGGCCCGTTCGGTAAGGGTGGCGGCAAGCAAGGAGAAGCTTAAAATACTGAAGGATTACAAGGGAATCCTAGAGGAGATTGAAGGAAATGATAATGGACATAGATTCATTCGTGGAGACGATGGTCGGCCGGCCGTACCCGGATGTGGAACGGGAACTGGTGACGGACGGGTTCAAAAAAGGAAAGGCCCTCAAGGACCGTTCAACCGGCGGGGCAAAGGTTAGGTTCTCCAAGGGAACCCATGAGGATGCGACCGTAATCGACGTTTCCCATGCATGGGACATCGACCATTATGGCATCGGCAAGCCAGGCAAGGTAACGGCCGGAAACATCGTAGACACTGGAGCAAGGTATGACAATCTCAGAGGCTTTTGACGAAGTGCTCGCTTCGAGCGAGGGCAGGGAAGAACTGAAGAATATACTGGGTGCGCTGGGGTGTTCCGTGCCGGAAGATGAGAACGGCCCGGACGCCGCGTTCATCCAGAACGAAATCAAGGTCATCGCCGGTATTCTCCTTGTGGACAGCAAGGTAGCCGCGCCGTCATTCGATGCAAAGAAGACCCTGCACGATGGACTGGCCAAGATTTGTGCCGGGAAGCCGTTGGATGGCGTTTCCGATGCCGTGATGGACGCGGAAGTGAACGATAACCTGGACTTGCTCTAATGACTATTTATTTCGCTTGCGTTGTTCCTGGTAGCGTTGCCGGTAGTCGTCGCGGGAGTCGCGCATGTAGTCGAGCTTGCTGCTGTAGCTGTCGCGGGTCTTGAAGGCTTTTTCCTTGTCCTTGATGGCGCGGTCGAGCTGCTTCCCGTAGTTGGATACCTCACGGAGAATTGCCATTCGCATGCTGTCGATGCGGTCCATCGTTGCCCGGTCGATACCCTGGAAATACGGCGTGTAGCTTGTGCTCATGCGAGCATTGAACCGTTGCTGGCGGACACCTTCGGATTCGTAGAACTTCTCGAAGATGCGGTTCACCTTGTTGGCCAGTTCCTGGGACGGGGTTGCCTTCCTGCCGAACAGCCAGCTGAACAGCCCTTCCTGGAGGGGCTGTCCGGAAATCGCGGTATATCCTTCGATAAGCGCCTTTTCTGTACTTCTGTCAATGCTGTCGGTGTCCATTATGGCCCCTTTCAGGTCGATTCTTACTCAGTTTATGCCACCAAGTCCAGGATTTTTTGCTATATTTGGTTTAACACAATCATTAAACGAGGTAAAACAATGAAGGTTAATCTTCCCAAAACTGCAAAGGCTGTCGCTATCGTCGCAGCCGTGGTCGTCACCGTCAAGGTCGCAAAGACCGTAATCTCCAAGGTCAAGTCCGGCAAGAAGGACAAGGTCAATAAAGACGTCAGTGCCGATATTCCCCGCGGGTGCGACTGCGAAAACGAGGCATGCAACTGCGTCGGCGATGCAATGGACTGCGGCGAATCTGCGGGGTAACTACATGAAACGCAAGCGTTCGCGATTACTCGTGAAGATACTGGCCGTTCTCGGTCTCGGCCTGGTGTCGGCACTGGTTTCCCGGGAGAAGAAGCTCCTGCGGCAACTGAGGGTCGACCTCATGGACCTGCCACGAAAATTTGGCAACAAGGACCGCGGTTAGCGGTCCTTTTATAATAAACTCTACAATCAGAGGACAATATGGCTATAACTGTTATCTATTCTGACATGGGCGACGTAGACTGCGCCAGCATTCCCCTTCTCTGGAAGGACATCCCCGACGTGAACGTTATGCGCCTTGCAAGGGACAGCGACTATACCAAGGACGACATCCGTGAAGCAATCCGTAACGAAGGCGACACACTCATCATGTGCGGCCACGGTACTCCCAGTGGCCTTCTCGGCTATGTATGCGAGGAACGCGAGGAACGTCCCTACAGGCCCTGGGGATATGAATACAATCCCCGTGCAGAGCGTCGTACGTCGGCCCAACGTCCTGGCAGGATGATGAGCATGTCCGAAATGTACGCGAGGCTCAAGCGTGACCCGAACCTTGCCGGCGCAATCGGTCCCATGGTGAACGATACTCCGGCCGCCCCCAAGAAGGCTCCGGAACCGCAGCCGCCCAAGCCTGCCGAGAAGCCGAAGATTGTTAAGTATCGCAGGATGGATAATGCAGTCGATGCCAGCATGGTAAAGGATATCCACGCCGACCGGGTCATCGCTGTATGGTGCCATGCATCGTCCTTCGCCGAGAAGCATCACCTGTATGGGTTCTGGTCTTCCATGTTCATTTCCAATAGCGGCGAGGCCCGCATGTGCGGGTATCCCGGTGTTCCCCAGGAGACCATCGTATCCGAGACCTACAAGTTCTGGCGCGATGCGAACACCCTCCTGAAGAACGACGTGCCGCTTGACGAGTGGATTGAGCGCCTGGTCGAGATGGGCAACATGAACTATCCGACCACCCGGTTCAACTACGGCGGACTCCGGTACTATCCCCGGTAAGCAAAATTGTAATTTTACAAAGAAATGCCTGACGGAAGTCAGGCATTTTTGCTATATTTACAATATAACCAAAAGGAGATATAAATGTACAATAACGATTCGCACCTGGGCCTTGAACTGTTCCTGATTATCGCAGTCATTGTCGGCGGGATAGTGATAACCCGTTGCGAGAACGCGCTGGCCGATGCCGACCTGCAGAAGGTATCGCCCACAGCCAAGTCCGACTACCAGTCATATAACACCGAGACCTGGTTCGAGCAGAAGGTCAAGGGCGGCAACCGCATGAAGAAGGCCGTATACGCCACATACACTGCCATTGCAAAGGAGAACGGGATTACCGTCTATGATGCGGTAAGGGAAAGCCGCGGAAGGTTCGCCGGGCAGTTCAGGAACAAGTTCCGCACGCTGAGTTCCTTCCTGTCCCTGCCGGACGTGAGAAACGCGTACCGCACCGAGAGCTTCGGTACGCCTGCCGTAATCGTCCACTTCACCTGGGAGGAATGCAGCGGTTCCGGGGAGTCCCGACATTGCCACACAGAACACGACGAGGTTACTATCCCCGAGGTGAACATCCCGGAGCAGGAAGTGGAGTATGACGGCAACGTGGATATCGACTATGAAGGCTTCGACATGGTTGTAAATTAAATTTTACAATAAAACTATTGACTTGGTCAATGGAATTGTATATATTTCCAAGTGTAAGGAACAATACAACCAAAAGGAGCACACTATGTCTTACAGGAATATCCTCGGCCGTTTCGGCCACCGCTGGTTCATGGAATTTGACCGCAAGATGGTCCTTCACGACTATCCGGAATCTGAATATAGCGTCGAGGTGACGTTCACCGACGGCAAGCCGGACATGTTCCTGAAGGACTGCACCGGCACCGAGACCAACATCGACGCCATCATGATTTACTACAAGGACGGTACCGACCGCCGTGACCCCGAGCCGTTCCGCTGGCAGGTTACCGGGGTGTTCCACTGGAGCGACTTCTCCACCACTGTCGGGGACAGCAACCCGAAGACTTACTTCTGGACACGTAGCAAGAACCGCAGCCTCTTCCCGCAGACGAGGAACGAGCCGGTTGCCGACATCGTGTCCATCCGCCGCGAGGTGCGCGAAAAGTTCGTCAACTTCATTCACATGAACGGCATCGACGACAACAAGACCGGTGTGCTCCGCGTCCCGGTGAACTGCTTCAACGACGATGCAAGGAAGAACCTCATCCGTTTCCTGAATACCCTGGACATGGACGGCATCCAGACCTTCCTCACCGTTCACTTCGAACGCAGTACCATCGACCAGCTCACCCGTCTCGACACCGAGATGGAATTCGGCGACCTCGGGGAAGTCCTCGCCATCGCCGAAGAAGCGGACCGTAACAATTCTATTGGAGACTAATGCAATGTATACAATGGACGATTTCGACAGATATAGCGCTCTAGCGGCCAAAATGAGGTCAGAGCAGCACAAGTTGCAGATGCGGGCATGCGAGGTGTTTCTCCGAATTTATACGGAATACCTGGCGAAAGATGACCCCCATGGCGATGGTTGGTACGATGGTTGGCTGGCCGATGCCTGCCGCCAGCAGCTCGGCCTCGCATCGAAGGATTCCCGTCTTACGGACGTCGATGTATCGATTGAGGACGGGACAGTTTACCTGCAGGCAGCCGTTACTACCCAGGGAGAAACGGATGACCTCTATGGCAATTTCAACGCGAAGTTCCTGTGGGACGAGGACGCACTCACAAAATGGATTACCGACTCGCGAAAGAGTTATCAGGATGCCATTAAGCGAAAGGAAGAAAAGAAGGCAGCCGAGGTAGAAGCTAAGGAACGTGCCGAGCTCGAACGACTGAAGGCCAAGTACGAAACTTAAGGAGACATATCATGGAAAGGAATTTCAAGAAACGCGAATACAGGCACTGGACTGACCCGGAGATTGACGACCTGCGCAATGGGAAGCTCCCGGAAGGCAGGAGTTACCCCCAGTGCTGCATGAAGGCGCTTGCTCTTGGATTGCCCAGGCCTCCTTCTCCTACAGGACGCCACAAGTGGCTCCCGGAGGAAATTGCCGAGCTGAAGCGGAGCAAGGTGCCGGCGGGTCGCACGGTAAACGCCTGCATAACCCGAGGATATGCGCTTGGGTTGCGTGTCATCGACCTGGGTAACGGCGAGATTAAGGTAGAGTCCTTGCACAACGAGCCGCCGTCACGCTGCAGCATGCTGGCAAAGGCTGAAATCCTTTCCAGGATGCGTGACGAGGGATTGACCTACACGCAGATTGCTGACCTTGTCGGCGTATCCAAGCAGTATGTGTGCGACATGGTCCACAAGTTCCGCAGTACGGCCAAGTACGCGAAGTCGAAGGAGAAGTCCAACGACCGCGTAGGGAAACTTGTTCAGGAATTCAACGAGAAGAACGACTAGGACGATATCTGCATCTTGCAGCCGTTCGGGAGGACAGTGTACATCGGTGTAAGCACACCGTTGCGCACTGCCGCAGAGATGGCTCCGCTATCGGCGGGGCCATTCTTCATTAGGGTATCGTCTGGTTTATTTATCCCGTAGACATATATGGTGCTCTTTTCCATCTTGGCAAGGTCGATGATTGACTCTTCGACTGTTGGCGTGTTGCCGAAGACCGCCTGCTCTAGCCCTAGCTCAGGTACGTCGCACACGATGAGTACTGATGATTCTGACTCCTGGGTGGTATCTTCCTGGACGGGCTCGTCCATTTCATACATCTTTTTTACGCCACTAACCATCAGTTCTGTATCGTCGTCAAGCACTCCGCTGGCGACATAGCTATTTATTAGCCGCATCGGAACTGTGCTCTTTCTACCCTTGGTTGGTTCAGCGCATCCAAATTGCTCGATGAAGTTTGCATCCTTGCAGAATAATACCCGTATTGTCTGGTTTTCATCCAGAAGTTTCTTAATATAATCATTGATGTAGTCATCAGGTACTGATATTAGCGTGCATTTGTCAGAGCCTGCCGGTATTGCGATGAAACCCATCGGTTCAACTTTACGGTTTGCTCTGTTATGATTCTGCACAGTCGGTTCGTCACATACGGGGGTGACAGCCAGGTCAAGTTTGTCATTGACATGTTCCGCTATTGTGTCGAAGCATGGGCCATGCCCTAGCAAGGAGTCAAGCTCCGATACGTTGTTTACCTTGTCGGACCCGGCATTGGCAATATAGACCGCCTGTGCGAGGTGTACCATCTCGTGAGCCATGACATTCGCCAGTTCATACGGGCTGAGGTCGAAGGAGGTGCTGAAGTCGATGGTCGGGTCATCGAACGAGAAGTCGATAAGGCTACCGTCCGGCGCGGATGAGGTCTTGCGTTCGCAGATGAACCTTCCCAGGTAATCCTCGGAGTTGCTGAAGGTGAAATTTACCATTTTCGGGTAACCGTCGAACTCATCCCTGAAGAAGTCCTGGTAAAGCTGGCGGTACATCTTCTGGAGGAATGGGATACCATATTCCCTGGGCGTCTTCAGGATATCCGTCTTTTCATTGGCCGCCGGGTTCCGGGAGGCCTGCATCTCATCAGGTGTCATCAGTCTAAGGTTGGTCATGGTAAACCCCGTATTTTTCCGTAGTTTATCTCCGGGGAGCTCATGAATTTTGCTGGGATATATAAACTACAGGCAATCATGATTAAAACTTTGGAGTCTCCAATGAACCAGAAATTCGTAAATTATCTTCAGCTGCTCGAAAGCCGTGCCCCGGCCTCCCAGAAGGCCGACTTCCACAATGCGCTCGAGCTGTACAAGAGCCGTGCGGCCAAGACGGAAGGTGTGCATTTCCCGTTTGACCGTTCTGTGGCCGGTGCCGGTACTAAGCCTGCCCAGAGCTCGTTCTCTACTCGCACTCCGGGTACCGGCATCGACAATGCCAAGCGTACCCCGGAAATGGTCAAGGCCGACGAGGAACGCGCTGCGACCATCCGCGCTTCGGAAGAAAACTTCCCGACTGCCGCAGAGACCGTGACAACCCTCGCCGAGACTTCTCCTGGCAAGGTAGACGCATGGGTCGACTGCCGCCTCAAGCCGGTTATCCGTCGTGCCAAGAAGGCTGACGGTCTTGGCGGTTCCGAAGGCTCCAAGGCAAAGTACAAGTCCGACTACAAGACTGCCGAGAAGAAGTACAAGGCTGAAGACAAGGAAGCCCGCGAACAGGAACAGGCTGACCGCGCAGAAGCTCTCGCCAAGGCCAAGGAGGAGGAACAGCGCAAGGCCGATGAAGCTCGCAAGGCCGCTTCCCAGAAGAAGATGGACGAACTTGGTTCCAACCGTGAATACAAGTACAGCGCCGACATGCCGCTCAACGCTACCGACAAGGACATCAACCAGCACGTCGCCACTGCACGTAGCGAGGATATGCGCAAGGGCGAGGAAGCTGACAAGAAGATGCGTGATGCCGAGAAGTACTGGGAAGACAACGGCGAAACCGTCGAGTTCGGTAAGCCGATGAGCGACGAGGAATTGGCCGCGAAGAAGGCTGAGGAAAAGCGCAAGGCCGACGAAGCCGACAGTGCCATCGCCGATGCCGAGAAGTGGTGGTCCGAGAACGGCGACAACTATGGCATGGCCGACGTCGCTGCCGTGAATATCAAGGGTCTCCGTGCCGCGTTCGAGAGCGTGTACGGCGATTCCAGCGAGTTCACCGACGCCGAAATCCGTACCATCTGCGAATCCTGCTACCGCAGGTCTCGCCGGAAGTAATCGGTAAGTTGATATATTGAAAGGCCGGGCATAGCCCGGCCTTTTATGTTCATGTACGGATATAAACTATGGATAATGATGGGGAACCACGATGGCAGGACAACTATACAACATCTTTTCTATTAAGGACGGCGAAATCATCCAGCTGGATGACATGCTTGCCTCTAAGCCAACACCAGTCCCGCCGGTTCCACCCGGCCCGACCCCACCGGGGCCAACGCCGCCGGGTCCTACCCCTCCAGGCCCGACTCCACCGGGTCCTCAGGTCGATGTTACCATATCGGTTGACGGCGATATCATCACAATGATTCCGGATGGCGACGTGTCGTATATCGACGGATACATCATCAATGTATACTCCGGTAGCACCAAGGTATTCACCTACAAGGACGAGGATGATGCTGACGTGTTCGACATGAGCACTCTGTATGGCGATATTCCTATCGGCAATTACACAGTCAAGGTTCAGGCATACAACGATGACGGCACGGTATTTGCCGAATCGAACGGTGCGAGCTGGACACGCAATCCGGATTCCCGCATCATCTGGGTAAAGATTAAATTCCAGGACAAGACATATAATCCGCAGGAACACCAGCTTGCCGTTGGTAAGGCTTCTACTCGTACCGATGATTACGGTACGGATGACCGCAAGAAGGCATACTCAGCAGACTGGCAGTGCATTGACCAGTCAGCTAATATCTGGATGTGGGGTGTTACCAGTGGAACTAACGTAAATAGAGCATTCAGCTATGGCGACTATAGTGGTGCCGGTTCGTCCCTGTTTATAGACGAGGATTTTGACCAGACGATGCCGGAAGACTTGATGATAGAGGAAGGAAGTAACATTTACAGAGAGGCAGCGAATTGGCGTGCATCCGGCCTCGGATTGCCATCTAACATAGAATACACCGGAAAGGTCGAAATACTTGCATGGGACCTTTATGATGCCACTGCTCTCAATGGATTCATTGGCGTAAACTTATGGTATGATATTCCGGTATATGGAACTTTACCTGCCATCACAACGAAGGCATCAGAAATCACATATGCATTTGACCGGTTGTTCCATGTTACTGCAATGGGCGACATTACGTTTGTTGGTAATTCGACGCCATCAATTATAAATGCGTTCTATACGATGACTTCGTTGACTAGCTTACCGAATATAATCGCCAATAAGTCAGTCAACTCATCCAACGCATTTAGGGGCAGTTGTAACGCATCCAAGGAATCCATTGAATCCGTGTATTCGACTTTGCTTGGCTATGTGGAAACATACGGTAATCAAAACCACGATGGAACATTCAAGCATTGTGGTATCAAGGTAGACCCGAATGCATTGCGAGATATTCCTACGAGTTGGGGTGGTGATGCAACAATCGTCGGTACAAACGTAGACGGAAACATTAGCCCACTAGCCGTCGGCGGAAAGATTTTAAGGTTCTAAAACCGGAAGAGTAAGACAAATGAGTGGCGAAAACACCAACAACACATACACTAACGTATCGGACCTTCCTACAATGTCCGAGATTACTTCTCCGGCCTATGTACCGGTAGAAGACGCAAATAAGGACGGCAAGAAGGTTGACATTACTACAATAATGCCTGGAACGCTGGATACAACTACTAGTACTGCACAGTCAACCAAGTCGTCTGAATCCTTGTCTGGTTCGATTAAGCTTCATAAGGTTTCAAAAACCGGTTCATATACTGACTTACTATCTAGACCGAAGCTAAACACTACTACCACAACATCTCAGCCAACTAATCAGAATGAAACCATTTCTGGAACTATATATCTTCACGCTGTGTCGAAGACCGGGTCATTTAAGGATATCGTAAACAAGCCAACACTTGACACAAGGTATGCTACTGAAAGAACCCCAGCGCAAGAAACTATTGACGGGACAATATATTTGCATTCTGTAGCAAAGACCGGTGACATAGAATCACTGCATTCAGATAAGAACTGGTATGATAGTCCATTCAAGATAACGGTTAATAGCTATGGCCGTGTGAACTTAGAAAAACTAGAACAAGATTCATACATGCAGGAATTAGGGTATCTTGGAAATTATGATTTCTACAATGGCACCGCCGATGATTTGTATGATATACCGGGCTATGGCGTTACTGTGGCAATGACATGGGGCAAAGGAACAAATACCAGGTGGGTGCGGTTGGATTGCAGTGAGGAGTTCTACACATGTGAAAACCATGATGCATGGAGTCCAATAATCTGGCGGAATGATGATATAGAAACAATTCGTATTATTATTCCCGAAGAACACAAATACTGGAAGGCACCGGAAGGGTTTATTCGGATATCTCCGGTAGACCCAAATGAGACGCACAATATGCCTACTACGGTCAATATCGAAATAGCGTTCAATAAGAACTTTACCGAGGAAACGCCTGTATATGATGCATCATTTGAGAACGACAATGTCCCATTGACATGCCTGTCAGGTAATTCCGTCATTGACACGACAAAGGAAGGCATTATCAAGGTATATGGCGATTATTATGAAATCATTCAACCATAAGACAGTTTGATATAGTTTACTTGACGAGTAAGCGTATATCCGAACTGTCCTATGGCTAAGACAATAGCAGTCATAACATTCGCATTTAACGAATACGACTTCCCAAAGAAGCCGTATTTTGTTGATGCCGGAATCAAATATATTTGTGTCACTGACCGACCTGATTTATGCGATGGCTGGACCGCTATCGTAGACAATAATCTAATATGTAAGAATCCTATCTATGCGTCATACTATGTGCGTTACCATGCGCACGAATATACCGATGCGGATATCATCATCGTAGTGGATGGGTCAATCCAGATAATGGGTTCGGTGATGCCGCTTGTAGACAAATTTATTGAGTCGCAGGCTCCGATAGGAGTTACGATAGGAGGATTCCTCACTAATCTCAGGAAGATAAGTTTCTGGGAGAACAGAAGACCGTTTGACGGGAAGGAAAATTTTCGCCTAGCGGAGGTGGCGCTTCGTGATAACTCTGCGGTTGACCTAGTTGGGACGACTGTATCGACAGTCAAGATAATGACTAACACAGGAAAATCAAAAGAGTTTAATGAGTATGTGTGGTCACTGTGCATGGCATACGGTCTTGACGGTTGCCCCAATAGGCTTGACGAGCTATTCGTCGATATTGCGTTGAATGGTCTGTACAAGGATATGCCCGTGTTTACGACATGCTCCCAGATACTGTATGGAAATCCCTTCAAATACTGCGTGCATGGCACGAATATGCCTCGGAGGAACGCGGCGAACTTTACGGCATACAGGTTCCGTAATGCAAGCATACACCCGGTATGTATCGGGCCAGAGTATCCGGACTCTTATAAATACAAAACGGAAGCAATGCTATTGACAAAGTATATGATGCCGGATGACCTAGCCTATTGGCTGGACTGGCATATCAATAAGATTGGATTCGAACATATCCATGTATTCGGTAATGAGCTTCCATACGATGCCAAGTCGATATGCGACCGGTTTAGTGGAAAGGTGTCATACGAGCATGTCCCGGGAATACCCCGTCAGTACAAGCTGTATGACCGGTATCTGGCTAAACAGTCCGATGCCGAGTGGGTAATGCCAATCGACGATGACGAGTTCCTGATGTTCGATGAGTCTAAGTTTGCCAACATCGGCGAAGCGATAGATTACTATGACCGGACGCTGCCGAACATGGAAATGCTTGCCGTAAGGTGGCTGCACATTTTCCCGGAATCATTCCATACTGAACGTAATGGAATGCCGTTGATGGAATATAACTGTTGCCAGTCGCCGGAAATAGCAAGCATGTTTGAGCGTGCCGGCGACAACGCGGTAAAGTGCATCGTGCGCCGATATGGCTGGATACACTACGAGGAGACCATAGAGAACCCTGCCGGTGGCCATGTGCCGAAACATTCAAATGCCCCGGCGGCGGTTGGATTTGATGGAACAATGATAACCGGGTACTGCTACAAGGAAGAACCGGCAGATACTTCGGACGAACTTATCCGTCTTGTACACTGCCGGTACTGGGGTTATTCGGAATACTGCAGGAAATACCGGGAGAACCCGGTCGTCCGCGTATCGGATGCTTCACACCATGTTAAACGGTGGAAGTTCGATGCGATGCTAGAGCAGTTACCTTAGCATACTTTACAGGAAAGAATTCATCCATCCAACCATGCCTAAGTGTACTATAGTATGCTGCATTGCATCCTTCCGCAAATTGGTTTCTTGATAAGTATTTTTGGGCTTCTTGTTTGCAAGCATCATATGATGACCAGTCACGAGTCTTTCGGGGTAACAATTTGTCAAGCCATCCCATAGCTTTAGCTCGTCGCCAAGCGCTTTTGGCCTTATGCATAAATTCCGTACGAGATTCATATTTATGTGCCTCAGCCGCTATCACTTTATATCCTGCCTTGCTCCATGTGCCATCCGGTACTTTTGATACTCCGGTTGCTGTGGCGTTTCTAATAAGCCAGGTATAGTTCTTAACCCATTTATGCTCGCATGCGGTTTGATATGCTACCGGACAATGAGTCCGGAAATCTTTCATTTTTGTATATTGCCTAGCTGCATCCAGGCATGCCTCTTCTGTCCAGGTATTGTGCGGTAAACGTTCTCTCTTTAGCCAAGTATATTCACCAAGCCATTTTTTCCTTCTGGCCTTGTCATATTCATGGCTGGCACAGATACTAAATTCCTTGAGAGTAGTATACTTTCTGGCTACATTTCCACAGTGTACTTTTGTAAGGCGTACTCTACCCAATGTCCCAAGTGAGCCGCTAGTCAAGCCGGTTTTAGCTATATTCAATATGTTCCAGCCACGTTTACGATATTTACCAATCCACTCGTCCTCTTTTATAAGGCCTTCTTCGATAGTAACATTACGCACTAGAATCTTCATATTTGGAACCGGTATCTTGTTTCGCCGCGCAAACCTCGCTACGGTAGATTTGCATCTATGATGTGCTTGGTCGCGTTGTTTAAGATTGACAGTTCGTCCTATGTATACGGAGTGCTTCTGCTTGAACTCATAAGCATATACATTGTCAGTTTCGCGTTCTTCTATTGCGATAGTTCTTTCCAACCATGTAAAGTCATCTAGCCACCCATTCTCATAAGCGGCATTGTACAGGTTCTGGTCATACTTACGGAAGTCTGCGCGTGTCTTGTATTTCTTGGCCGTGAGTAAGCATTTTTCGTAGGTGCGCTTGATTCTACCGGATACAAACCAGGTATAATCAGAAATCCAGCCTTCTCGTTTTGCTCGACTCAGTACACCAGGGTGTTTACGTTTAAGCTCCTGCAAGGTACGGCAATCCTTTGCAAGTTCATAACAGCGTTCTCGGTTTAATTTGGCTTCGCATTTCCGTTCAAGCCAAGTCCAGTTTTTGCTCCACCCCAGCTGGGCCGCTTTTGCGGCGGCTGTCTTGTGATTGGCCCAGAACTCCGACATTGTTTTGCATTTCTTTGCATATCCTAAGCATACATCATAGGTAAGTTCCTGTATGCGTGTTCTGGCTAGCCAGGTAAAATCGTTGAGCCAGCATTCTTTGCATGCTCTGTTGTAGGCACTGTTATATGTCTGCCGAAATTCCATCTGGGTGGAACATTTCCTTGCCATTTCCAGGCACATATCATAAGTGATACGCTTTGGCTTTGGAATAGAAAACCAGGTATAATCAGAAATCCAATTATTTTTCAGTGCATGCAAATATGCACCGGGATGTTTCTTTGCGTATTCACTACGTGACTTACAATCCTTGGCCAGGTTAAAGCATGCGTCTCGGTCATGCCCAGGCTGTTTAGTAAACCATGTATAGTCATCCAGCCACCCATTCTTCAGGGCAACCTTATATGCATGAAAATCGCCATGTGCAAATTCTGTTCTGGTTTTAAATTGCTTGGCAATAGCTCGGCAACTGGTCTTGGTGATATTACGCCGTGTACTCATATAAAAAATTAGGTCAACGTGTCCCAGTTCTCTGCCAGTGTTCTGGCCGCTTCTACCGCGAGATTGTCATTGTCTTCATGCTCCTGCTTGCGTTGAGAGATGAGCGCTTCGAAGTGGTCGCGGTCGACGACTTCCGGTGCGGGGTGACCTTCCTCCATGCGTTCAGCGACATCGTGTTCCACCTTCAAAACACCATCGAGGGTTCCTTCCGGGTACCGCGTGAGGATATTGAACCAGTGCTCGTCGGAGTTGCCGTATTCGCCTTCGTTCTCGCGTACAGACTTGACGGTATCCTGGAACGCCTTGGCAGTCTTTGCGTTAAGGTGGATGGGTTTCCCGGTACGGTCGAGGTGAGCGTACGCGAGTCGGTCGAGAAGACCGTAGAGACACTGTTCGATTGCGGTAACCTGGGTAGTCACCTCTGGAGACAGCTCCTTACGGTAGGTCTTCTTGTCGTTCTTTTCGTGAGTGTTGATTGCGTCGATGAGAGTGGCGAACTTCTTGAGTGTCTTTATTGTAATCATGGTATCCTCGGATTTTTAAAATATATTTTGAACCATGTTACGACGCCGTAGGCGTCGTAACATGCCTATACAGAAATTTCAAAAATTATACGGCCTGGTCGATGCACCAGTCACGGTCAGCATCGAGCGCGACACGGAGCTTTTCCAGTGCCTTCTTGCGGCGACGGGCGATGATTTCCTTGCTGCTGCCCATGTGACGGGCGAGGGAGCTCACGCTCCACGGCTTGTTACCGGGAGTGCCATCGGCTTCCGGTTCGCATTCCAGGAAGCACTTGTTCACGACATAGGCTTCCTCGTTGTCGAGCACGGCAAGGAGGCGGCCAGTGATGTCCTTGTATTCGTTCTGGACACAGTCCTCGAAGATGGTGGCATCGTCTTCCGAGTCCTTCATCATGTCGAAGAGGCAGGTCTTGGTGTCGCCATCCTGGATGGGGGCGTAGCCGGACTCGATGTTGGCGAACTCGGCGCGACGGCCTTCCTTCTCGAAGTTTTCCGGGAGCTTCACGAGGTTGTCGCCGTACATCTCCTTGTTCATCGCGCTCATGGCGTGGAAGCACAGGAAAGTCCAGAAGCGCTTGCCGCGGGTCGGGTCAAAGAGCTCGATGGCGCGGTCCATGATGCCGAGGACGCTGGACACGAGCTCTGCGCTGTTGCCCTTGAAGATGTTGTACTTGGTCTTGCTTGCCATGTCGATGAGCGCGGGGAGCTGCTTCTCGAAAAGGAGGTTACGGGCACGGGCATTACCGCGCTTTGCGAGGGTAATGTAGGCGAGCTCGATTTCGGGGGTGTTGATGATTGAGCGGGCGCGTTCGTAGGCTGCACGGACTTCGTTCTTGAACACATCAGTGGTCAGTTCCATTTTTTGGTCTCCATTATGTTGTTGCGATATGGTTGTATCGGTTGTATGTAAATGCCGGATTTCGGCTCATTAAATATAACTTATTTTTTCGGTACGGAAAGGCGTCGGGAGGAAAATTTCCGGTAAAAAGATTTTTACCGGAAATGTGGGTCACTGTATTACCCGAACATGCCGGGCTTCTCGGCACGCATCGAGGTCACACCGCGGTTGCTAATCACGATGCTGTCAAGGAGATAGATGCCGATAATCTTGCCGGAGCCGATGAGCTGTTCGGTGAACTCATAGTCGCCCTGGCTGAACTTGGGGCTTCCACTCGGATGGTTGTGGACCACGATGATGCCGCGGGCGTTGTCCTCCATCGCGAACTTGTAGACGGCGCTCGGGTCCACGGCAGCGCGGGAGCCGGAGCCCGTGGCGCATTCGTGGCGCTTGATGAGCGTGTTGTCGGACGCGACGGTGAGCACGACGATGTGTTCGGTGGTGGCGTTCTTCAAGTCACTGAGGTATGCCGCGACGAGGCCGGGGTTGCAGACCTTGATGGGCATGGTGTCGAGCAGGAACCTGAAGGACAGGCCGGCTGCGGCCACAATCTTGCTCGCAGTCCTTGCGGGGACATGCAGGGCCTTGGCGACGGCTTCCGCGGTCGGGAGCTCGCGGCAGCGGGAAAGGTACGCCACCGCGCATTCCGCGACGCTCTTGGAGCCGAGAATGGTGCTGAATGCTTTTACTGCTTCGTTAGTCATGATTGTATTCTCCGTGGTTGAAAATTCAAAAATTAAAATTTAAAATCGGTTATGCCTTGACGAAGGCCTTAATCTGTTCCGGCGTGACCATGCACCCGTGCAGACGCAGGGGGACATCCCCGTCAGGGCCGACATAGAGCATGTCCCCGCGACCGCAGAGGGACTCGGCACCGGGCTGGTCGATGATGACCTGCGAGTCGGTGCGGGAGGACACCTTCAACGCGATGCGGGTGGAGAGGTTGGCCTTCAGGGCACCGCGGATGACATCCACGGACGGGCGCTGAGTCGCGAGAACGAGGTGGATGCCCGTGCTACGGGCCTTGGCGGCGAGGATGGACATGGGCTTCTCCGCATCCGGGAAGTTCATGAGGAGGTCATAGAACTCGTCCACGATGACGACCCGGTACGGGATGTGGCCGTAATCGACACAGCTGTTCGCATACTGACGGAGGTTGGACACCCCGTAGCGGCTGAACAGGCCCATGCGATAGTTCATCTCTTCGACGAGTGCATTGAGCATCGGGACCGCGTCCTCGGACTTGCCGACCCGGCATTCATTCTCGACGGAGCCTTCCGTGCTGAGCACCACATTCGGGTGTCCGCTGAAGTCGTTGAACTCCGTACCCTTCGGGTCCACGATGGACACGACGCATTCGTTGGCGTCATAGTTGTCGAGCAGACCGCAGATGAGGCTGTTCAGGAACACGGTCTTGCCGCTACCGGACTGGCCCGCCACGAGAATGTGCGGAGCGGTCGCCACATCGATGCTGTAGGGGTTGCCCGAGGTATCGACGCCGAGGCACACGCGGAGGCCGTTCTTGGCCGCGTTACCGGGCACCACCGGGATGACCGAGGTAGCCGGCACAGCGATGCGCTTCGTGTTCGGGATTTCGATTGCGAGGGACACGGTGTCGTTCCACTTGGTTTCGCCGATGAACACCTTGCTAGCGCCGACACCGAGACGGACACCGAGGTCGCGGCGGAGGTTCTCGACCTTGCCGATATGGTCGGTATCGTTCATGAAGGACACGATGTACTTGGTCACCACCGGTCCATGCTCCACACCGTCGACGCGGAGGGCAATCCCGTTCACGCGGAAGAAGTCCTCGATGCGGGAGCTGAGCGCACCGCTCTCGAAGGAGGGCATTCCCGGGTTGTCGAGCCCTGCAAAGAATTTCTTGGGATGTGGAATGTAGTTGAACATAGTTGAGTCTCCAAAGGTAAAAAGTAAAAATTAAAAATTAAAATCGTTCGTTAGAAGCCGTCCCATCCGGGGTAGTCAATCACTTCCGTATGGTGTTCCGAGCCTGGGGCGTCCGCTGTACCAATCCAATAGTTGAGTTGCTTGCGATAGCGAGGCCCGCCGCACTTGTCCACGAGTTCCTTCTGCTTGACGAGAACGAAATCGATGAGCGCACCGTTGCGGAAGTAGGGAGTCGCGTCCTCGGCCGCCTTGAAGGTCTTCGCGGCCACCACGTCCATCCTTCCCTGCTGAGCCACCGTGACGATGATATCGGGGCAGTACTCGACATGGTCGGTGGTGAGCATCGGGCCACCCCCGGGAACCGCGATGTCGTACCCGCAGACGAAGCCGAGGCACTTTCCTTCCTCGCGGTCAATCATCGCGCTGTAGATGTGCCTGACGGTGACACCGGGGCAGTAGTACGCGTCCATGCGGGGCTCGTAGTATGCCGGGAACACCAGGTCCCCGAGATAGGAGCACATGGACTTGCCGTTCTCCTTGTAGAGACGGGCCTGCGACGCGTCGAGGAACCATGCCGTACCGGTGCGGAACGGGTTCACGCTGAATGTGAGCTTGGACGGGAGCCCAGGCACCTTCGCGCCGAACAGCATACTCGCAGTGAGCGTCGCCCCGACAAAAATTTTCTTGATTGCGTTCATGGTAGTCTCCTAGTATCCATATATGATGTTTCGTTTCAGTTCGAGGTAGGCCTTCACTGCTGCGAGGGCACCCTTCCACCGCTTGGTGGTGGCTACATTCACTTCATGTACCTTCCCGTCTTCAGTCCTGTACTGCAAGGTTACATAGGAGTCCTGCATGATGTTGTCGTCCAGGTCGAGGAACATCGCGCCGAAGACCTTCACTTCCCTGTCAAGGGGGAGCCCGGCCTTCTTGTACATGGTCTCCTTCTCGCTCTGGCTCTCGAACGACAGCGACAGGCTGATGCTGTACTTCGAGCCGGTGAACCTCTGCAACGGCAGCCTTCCTCTGATTTTTTCCAATTTCATGATGGTGTCTCCTTTAATGGGTGGTGCTTCATTCTTGCATAGATAAGGTGTCCCAAAAGTCGTGCGGAGATACCTCCCTGCGGGAATACGGTGGTGGCGGAAAATCGGGTCCCGCCCCGCCCTGGCCTCCATACGCCAAAACCCCGGATGTACCGGGGATATGGCAAATATAGCAATCTGGCGCTAGAACAGCTCGCATTCGACCGGGACGAGGTCCTCGTAGTCGTGGACTTCGTAGTTGTACCTCGCGATGCGGTCGTTGTACTCCTCCTCCCCGTACTGCATCGACCAGGACGAGCCGAAGCGTGCCATGAACTTGTCGCGGGCGACCTCGGACGCGTCCGGGGTGTCCGGGACGGTCACGGTGGCCACCGTGCGTGCGTATGTGGGATGTCCCACGCCGAAGGTGAAATAGAATGTCTTCATAGTATTCTCCTTGTATTTGAAGGGTTCTACCTAGTTATCGCATCTGCGGTCGAAATTGTCAATAGAAAATCCCAGGATATTCCTCTTGTTGCAGAAATCGCGGAGTTCACCGGTCAACTGCTTGAGGCGCTGCTTCTCCCAATCGGCGAGAGTGTAGGTGTAAGGGTCGATGAAGACCTTCTCCACCTCGGCCTTCACATCAAAATTTTCAACTTCCTTTTCATCGTAGCCAACGTCCACTACCGGGATGGGCGCACCGCCCGGACGGCGGTCGCGGTGTCCTTCCTCGTAGGAGAACATCCTGATGTGGATTTCCGGGGTGTCCGTGGTGTAGAGCTGGATGTAGTTCTCCATGCCGCGTGCTTCCTTGCGCTCCGAGTCGATGCGGAAGGTTATCGTGATGTAGTGGCCGTTCCCGGAGGAGCGTCCGGCCCGCTGTGAGGTAACTGTAGCGCCGAGCTCCGTGGACAGCGCCTGGGCTACCGCGAGGTCGAACTCCCAGATTACCCTGGCGGCGTCCTCAAGGTGCAGGATTTGGGAGAAGGTCATCTTGTCGATGATTTCCGCCATCTGGGGGCGGGTCACGTTCAATGAGAATGTCTGTTCATCTGCCATATAGGGGTCTCCTTTTTGCTATCATTAAGGTGTCCCAAAAGTCGGGGCTAGACACCTCCCTGCCGGTACACGGTGGTGGCGGGTGGCATCCCCGGGTTCCCCAGGATGCTTCCTGGCGTCTCCGGTATTTCCGTGGTAAAAACAAGAAGCGCCCCCGGGAGTTACCCGGAGGCGCAGGAGACAACAAACTTAACTTTCCTCTTTATCGATTTCCACGCCGAACGCCTTCAGGGTCATTTCGGTGATGAGTGCTTTCGGGAAGGTATGCTGTTCTTGCTTGAACTGCTCAAACGCGGTCTTCAGGCATTCCACGACGCGCTCCGACAGGTTCACTCCCTGCTTGACAACCTGGCCGTTGCCGTAGAACATCCTGGCAACGAACGGGAGAGCCTCGGCGGGACAGTGGATAAAAATTTCCGCGAACTCGTCGGACTTGTACCAGTCGCCCTCATGTTCCGTCATGAAGGAACGGAAGTCCTCCGGGTCGCAGGTACTCACATTGTTGTGAGTTTTCTTGTAGTACAGGCACACGGAATGGTCAAAAAGTTTCTTGAAAATTTGTTCAAAGTACATGGTTCCTCCTTTACCATTCGATGTCCACGAGGATTGCCCCGAGACGGGTGTCCACGCTGAAGTCCTTGATTCTCCAGCCCTTCCGCACGAACACTACCTTGATGATGTCCTGGGTCGTATCGGTAAATGCCGTCATGCCATCGGGGAGCCCGATAACGATGCGGCATTCGCGCTGTCCACGTATTGCCTTGTCGGGAACACGGTCGTTGATTGCCCTCTGGACGATGCCGTCCCAGTTGATTGCTTCCTGGGTCATTTCCCTGGCGATTTCGGGGGTGATGTCCTTGATTTCGTTGGTTTCGTTTTCCATGATGGCCTCCTACATCCTGACCTCGGTCACCGTCCATTCGGCGAAGGTATGACGCGAACGGCAGTTGCGCAGGGTAATCGTGGTAACATGCTCAACCAGGTCGCACTGGTCGATAATCTCCGCGAAGTCGGTAGCCCTGTACGGCGTGTGGCAGTGGCTTCCCTTCTTGGATGCCACGGTCATTTCGACAATGATGCAGTCCTTGAACTTGCCGTCGGGCTTCACATAGCCCATCTCCCCGAGGGCTCCGAGGACGGTACCGATGATTGCCACATCGGCATCTACCGCTTTCATGCGGAGAAGCGGTTCCTGCTGGTTCCCGTTGATGTTGCCGGAAACGATGAAATAGGACTTTGCCTTGTTCTTGTTTTTGGTTGTCATTGTTGTTATCTCCTTTGCATGGTATAAGGTGTCCCAAAGGCGGAGGGCAGACACCCCCCTGCCGGAATACGGTGGTGGCGGACTAGGCGGCCTGCGGTGCCTTGAACACATGCACCGCGCTGTACCAGTCTCCCCCGGTCGGAGGGCCGTAGTGACGCACTTCAACCTGTTCGTACCCGGCATTACGCATAAAGTACTCAAGGAAGAGGTGGTCGTGCTTCCAGTCGCCATTCGAGACATCGACTTCGAGGTTCCCCTCGGCCGTCCACCCGTATTCGTACCACACCTTGTTTTCCTTGAACAGGTCAAGAATTTTCTGGTCGCGTTCCTGCATATAACCTCCGTTTACTTGGTTTCACCACATTCGTAGTGCATCTTGAGATTGTTGACCTCGACTGTCTTTTCAAGTTCCTTTACCATCGTGTAGAGACACTTTGCCTTCTCCGGGGCGTTGGTAAAGAAATTTTTGCAGTCAACTTCCATACAGCAGTGGTTTTCTGGAGTGGGTGCTTCGCCGCTACAGCCTACGAGAACGGCGAACGGTATTGCAAGAAAAATTTTCTTCATCTAGTCCTCCTGGGCCTTCTCTGCCATCTTGAACATTTCTGCCTTTTCCCTGTTTTGTGCCATGAGGCGCTGGCCTCGGTGGATTTCGGCAAGCCACGCCGGTTCCGGTCCGAGGATGCGTACCGTGGAGGTGTTCTTGTTCTTGCTGGCTCTGTAGAATTTGTCTGCCATGATTGCTTTCTCCTTAAAGCCCCGAGAGGCATTCTTCGATGTAGCGGAAAGTCCCGGCGAGCTCGTCCGCGCATCGGCCGCCCTTCGCCAGGGCCATGAACAGGTCTTCGTCGTAGAAACTGCGACGGGCAAGGACATACCCTCCGGCGGTAGTAATCCTTACCTCGTTGTTGGAAACACAGGCGGAAGCCTTGCCCCGGGCCGTGTACCGGTATTCCACCGAGCCATCCCCGGTAACCTCGTGGGTATATGCCCATCCGCAATCCCGGGCGCGTTGCAGGGCCTGTTCTTTCTGTTCTTCGGTAAGCATAGAGTGTCTCCTTAAAAAAATCTTACGGCTTGAACACGCCGATGGTCTCGTGGAAGGTCGCCTCGATGGCAACGCTGTCGATGCAGGACACCTTCGAGAGCGCCTGATTGACCGCTTCCACGACCTTGCTGCCGGACTTGAACCACCACTTGTCCCCGGCATTCTCCGAGACATACAGCAGGAACGGCTTTTCCTGCCCGCCGTGGTGCTTGACGCAGATGTACGCCTTGTCCATGCCCTTCGGGTCGTTGCGGTTCATCTGCTCGATGATGCGCCCCGCGACCTCCCAGGCCAACTTCTGCTTCGCCGTGGCGCTTCCCGGGAGAGCCGGGAGTTCCACCTTGTTCTTGTTCATGATTTCCATTTTGGTGTCTCCTTTTTCAAAAAATTAAATTTCCGTCCTGATGCCCTTCCACTTGAACCAGCAGTCGCCCCAGGTAGCCGGGCTGTCCGCTTCGGCGATGCAGTCCTTCTTCTCGTCCTTCAGGGCGGCCAGGAACGCCTTCTTCGCCTTCTTGGTCAGCTTCCTGCCGCCATAGTAGTCGGCCTGGTCGTTCCAGTCGGTCTCGAACCAGTCCGCGGCCTTCTCGGGCGTGGAGAACGCGGCGCAGTGGGTCGTCAGTTCCCCGGAGTTCTCGTAGAAGGATGCCACGCTCACGGCGTAGACACACGGCTTCTTTTCGGCCTTTTCCGTCTTGCCGGCTCCAACGGTGTCGGCCCCGGCATAGCCGTAGCCGCGCTGGTTGAGGGGGACGCAGGTTTCCCCGGTGAAGGCCACCGAGAGGTCTTCGTCATGCACGGAAACGATGCGTGCGCCGTACTTACTCAGCAAGGCGGAAAGTTCGTTACGGAAATCCGGGTGGTCGTTAAGCGGATATGTAGTCTTCTTGCCCATTGTGTGTCTCCTTTTGTAAAAATTTTTATACGCTCTTCTTGACCGCTGTCCACCTGAACCACGGCCCCCACCATTCGTCGGGACTCTCGGCGTCGGCCTTCCCCTTCTTCAGGGAATTGAAAAATTTTTTCTTCGCCCCAGCCTTCAGCGTGTTGTCGCGGTCCGCCCCGGTGCCGTACTTGGCGGCCTTCTCGTTCCAGTTCCTCTCGAACCAGTCCGCGGCCTCCTCCGCGCTCCC
>JAEEGL013294520.1_pt1 | contig 25517 bp, 24 predicted proteins | sample 9134231 | NCBI WGS metagenome assembly JAEEGL01 (sample SAMN16246548, study PRJNA631951) | gut metagenome | biome: gut microbiome; feature: rumen; material: fiber-attached | host: Bos | place: Iran: Karaj | collected 2018-10
CTTTGCACTTTCTGAGAAGTATGGAAAAGAGTTTGGTGCAGAGCTCCTTATGGCTACCGATCCCGACTCTGACAGATTTGCTATTGAGATCAGGGATGACAGCGGCAACTACGTTCCTCTTAACGGAAACCAGACAGGTTACCTGCTTGTAAACTATGTCCTTGAGGGACACAAGAGCGCAGGAACACTTCCTGCCAAGGGAGCTATGGTAAAGTCCATAGTAACATCCACACTTTCAACTATAATGGCTAAGGCCTACGGAGTTGATATGTTTGAGACTCTCACAGGCTTTAAGAATATCTGCGGCAAGATCCCGTATCTGCATGAGAACGGATACACATATCTGTTCGGATATGAGGAGTCCGTTGGCTATGCTGCCTGTGAGGATATAAGGGACAAGGACGGCATATCTGCCGGAATGCTGGTTGCAGAGGCAGCAGCCTACTATCGCAAGCAGGGCAAGACGCTCTGGGATGTTCTGTGCGAGATCTATGATAAGTACGGCGCATTTGCCGAGGACGAGCCCAACATTGTCCTTGAGGGAATTGCGGGATCCCAGCGCATCCAGCGCATGATGAAGTTCTTCAGGGAGAATATTCCTTCAGAAGTTGCCGGCGCCAAAGTGGATAAGGTCATTGACTACATAGGCGGCTACGAGGACATTCCTCCTCAGAATGCCATCAGGCTGTTCCTTGACAACGGTTCCTGGTTTGCAGTAAGACCCAGCGGCACAGAGCCCAAGATCAAGTTCTACTTCTACTCAAATCAGAAGACCAGAGAGGATGCCCTCAGAGTAAATGCAGACATCAAGAAGGCAATCCTTGATCTTATCAATTCAGTTGAATAATGGTGATCAATACTGAGTAACAGTGTTCTATCAACGTGCAGTCGGGCAATGCGTCCGGCTGCAAAAAAGGAGGCATATATGCAGAGAGTTGTTGATTTTCTTAAAGCGGCAAACACCTACTACCTTGCAACGGTTGAGGGAGACCAGCCAAGGGTAAGACCTTTCGGTACAGCACATGTATTTGAAGGCAAGCTCTATATCCAGACCGGCAAGGTCAAGGACGTGTCTAAACAGATCCATGCCAATCCCAAGGTTGAAATCTGCGCCTTCAAGGACGGACAGTGGCTCAGAGTTGCAGGAGAGCTGGTTGAGGACGACCGTATAGAGGCCCGTCAGTCCATGCTTGATGCATATCCGTCACTCCAGAATATGTACAAGGCAGATGACGGCAACACGGAAGTGTTCTACTTCAAGAATGCAAAGGCTACCTTCAGCTCTTTTACCGGCGCGCCTGAGACTGTGGAGTTCTGATGGCGGTTTCGCAGGATGGCGATTAAAAAAGTTCCGGGGCTCAGAGATGATGTTCTCCGCCGAACGAGATAGAATAGAAATGAGGAAGTAAACAATGACTGAATACGAGCATGATCATCAGCATGAGCACCATGAGCATCATGACCACGAGCATGAGCACCACGAGCACCATCACCACGACCACGGCCCCATGGAGAACATGGAACAGGTGAAGGCTCTTCTGGACTACATGTACAAACACAACAGATCCCATGAGGACGAACTGGCTAAGATGGCTGAGAAATTAAAATGCCTTGGCAATGAGGCTGAGGCATCAAAGGTTTCGGAGGCCCGGGACTATTTTGCAAAGGGAAACGAGCTTCTTTCACAAGCCCTTTCGCAGCTTAGATCCTGAGGATGTATTGAAGCATATTTCATCTATGATTTATAAATTTTTAGAGCTTGAATGAGTCAGGAATTAGATAAAATCAGTTCCTATCTCGCAGGCCATTTGCGGCGGCCGGCACTTTGAGCAGAGCACTTGGCGATGTTTTTTAGAGCCTAGTGCGAGCCATGGGTGACCACTTGACGAGGTACTGTCGAGTCTAGTGGGGCATCCCAGGCACTAGATTATGACCGCGCACTGAAAATCGGATTCGATAAAACCTCATCTCGATTTCCAGCGTAGCCTACCGCTAAGCTCGAAATAACCTCGCAAAGCGGATAGGCCACAAGAAGAGGAATGCTTTTTTCCAATTCCTGACGGATTACAAATTCAAATATAGAGGAGAATGCCATGTGTCTTTCTACAGCATACAGAGAATCCAATCCCGATGAGGTTCTGATGGAGTATGTCAGCGCCATCAACATAGATGGCGAGAATATCACCCTCACAGATCTGATGGGGGAAAAGAAAACCTTCAAGGGGAGCCTTAAATTTGCGGACCTGACAGGGGCGGTCATAAGAATTGACTGCTGAGGCCGGTGCATTGCACTTATAGGCACCGTCGCCCGGGCAGTGTCCGGGATGAAGGCGGGGAACGGATTTAAAGAATAGTAAAAGAAAAGGGCTCTGCCCGGGTGATCATACATCCGGAGCAGGGCCCTTTATAACTGTATTGGCAAGGCTTAAGCTTAAGCCCTGGTCTATTCCACGTTCTCTGTCATGGAGTAAGGCATTTTAGTGTTGTCAGGCCGCTTCATGTTGTCAAAGCGCTTTACCATCAGCGGTTCCCAGATATAGAACAGGAACTTGCCGTCCAGGTCGTAGTAGAATACTGCGAAGAGTATTCCGTAGATTACAGCGGCTATACCAAATAGTTTGAGAAAAAACTTTGTGATCTTTTTCATAGATTTAGTCCTTTACAGGTGATTGTTTATTTACCAGCTCATGGAGTCATCGAAATCCAGAAGCGTAGGATCAAGAGGCTCTTCACGCATGACAGTGGTCATGTAGTCGTTGATGATGTCACGGATCTCTGCCCTGGATACTGTTCTCTTGTCGGGAAGTGCGTGAGGGATCCAGATGGCGTGTATGTCGCGCTTTCTGAACTCGTCCTCGAATACTCCGTGGATGCCCTGCATACCCTTGCACTGGAGCTGGTCGTACATGATGACCATGTCGCAGTTGAATCTCTCCATGTAATCAAACAGTGATAGGATGTGCTCGTGTCCGCCAACCGCCATTGCGCGCATGGGAGCCTTCTCATTGAACCAGGACAGATCCTCAAGGGCGTGCTCGTAGGTGTCGGTTCTCAGGTACTGGTCAAACATGAGAGAGTCCATGTTGATGACGCAGTTGATACCCCAGCAGTTGTATGCCCAGGTGCACCAGTGTGAGTAGTAGAGTGGAGCACAGCTCCAGGCGATGGCGCGGTGCCTGGTCTTGGGGAAGGTCTCGATCTTGTTCCTGACCGTCTTGTTCATGATGCGTCTTACACGGTCGTCTATTTCGTGCCAGATTGGCCTGTCGCCATCCTGTGAGTAGTAGATCCTGTAAAGAGCCTGTGCCACGCCGGTAATGGGGTAGTAGGGAGTGTTGGCTGCAACGTCCCACTTCTCCCACTCAAACTCGGTGAGCTTGTTGAAGTTCTGGGCGTATTTGACATACAGATCCCAGTTCATCTTGATGCCGAAGTGCTCTTCCACAAACTTCCAGGCGCCCTCGATCTCCTTCTGGCAGTGTTTCTGAACCAGGGGATCATCGTACCTCATGGGCTGAGGCATTGCATAAAGAGGTCTGTTCAGGAACCAGTCCTGAAGCACCGATGTGGCAACTGAGCCGTCGCATGCCTCGTTGCTGGTCAGCATGACAGGGCTGTAGTCCGGATAGTCATCCAGCACAAACAGGCCGTATTCCGCCTGACACATAGGGCAGGGATCTGCAGGAAGTCCGATGGACTGGGCTGCATCGATATAATTAAGGACAGTGTGGTTGTTGACATGGACCGATACAAAGTAGGGTACCATCTCAAGAGCCACGTCATCCAGCTGGTCTCTCCAGCCGTAGAAGATGTTGCCGCTTAAGGTCTCGTTGTGGGCAATGGTCTTGTACCACTTGTCGGGAGCTTCGCCGCCGTTGAGCTTCTTGTCGGCCTGATACATCCTCATGAACTGACGGATAGTCTCACTGACCATGGCGCGGTAGTGCCAGGCAGAGGCCTTCAAGGTCTCGCCTCTTGCACCCTCAAGTCCTCTGTCGAACCAGTGCATAACAGTGAGATAGGTCTGGCCCATCCAGCGGTAGCGCATGGTGCCCTTCATGAAATCCACAAGGCCCTTGGGACCATCGCCGTACTTGATTATGTCCGAGACCATGTGGCCGTAGTTGTATAGCCAGATCATGTTGAAGTAGTACATGGTATCCGCAAAGCCGCGCCACTCACGGTGCTTGTAGAGGCCAGTGTTGCCTACGTACAGATCGCCCAGGCGCCTCTCCTCGTGGGGCTTGCCGTACCAGAAATCATGGACGGTCTTTTTAAGATCCTTAGGTTTATTCTTTTCCTCGGGGCTCTTTTCCACCACAAAGAGCTCACGGTATTTAGCCTTGATATCCTTTAACGAAATTCCCATTATGCCGTGCCCTCCTTATGGATGTTCTTAAGCTCTATGCTCTCAACAAAGGCCTGGAACCTGGTCCGCAGCTGTCCCACGGCGTTGTTGACATACTCCTTCTCGATGGAGCATACGGGATATCCAAAATCTCTGGGGATGATGATGGTGTCGATGGTGCGCTCATAGCTCCAGTACTCGCAGAACTTCATCTGGGAGATGATCACGCCGTCGGCCTTGTACTCTTTGGCAATATCGGCCAGGTATTTCTTGCGCTGACGCATGATGTGCTGCTCCATGAACCTTGGACACTCACTGGTGTCAAGGTAGTGGCGGGCAATGGCGTAAAGAGGTGTCTCTCCCTCTTTTACAACGATCTCCTCTCTTCCGGGGAGGGAGCCGTAGCAGTATCTGTCTGCCACCACCAGGGCGCCGCACTCCTCTATGAGCTTGATGAAATCGGGATCGTCCTCCTCTGAACCGGTGAGGACAACCTTGCACCTGTAGTTCTTTTTGACATCGGGCTGCCTGGTCTTAAGCTGCTGCGCAATGTCCCTGAGCTTGTCGATTATCAGGTACTTGGGGCATACCAGGGTCGAGAGCTGGATCACGGAGAACTCCCAGCCGGTGATGGTGGGCTCGTCCAGCTTGCGGTAGGAGCCGATCTCATTTATAAGGCGGCAGATCTCATTGTGTTCCTCGATGGCTTTCAAAAGAGCTGCATCCGAGGTGTCGATGCCAAAGTGCTCCGAGAGCTTGTCCAGGACGTGGGCCTTGAGCTGGCTCATATAGTGCTGTATCGAGTTCTCATTCTTTTTAAACGGAACATCTGTGAATTCACAGAAGAAATCCGGATTCTTGATGACATCCATAAGCTGCAGATGCTCCTGGAATCTGCAGGTAACAGTGCAGGTTTCCGTAGCCATCTGGGCATCAAGGAAATTGAAACCGCCCTCCAAGGCGCGCTCCAAAAGACATCTTCCGTACATGCAGGTACGGTTGCTCATGTAGTAGGTCGCCATATCCGGCGAGCCGCTGCGGGGTGCACGAAGACGCACAGAAAAACATCCCGGAAGGTCCAAAAGAACTTCCGGCATGAAGTAGCAGGTATAGCCAAGCGCTTTGTTGCCATCTGCCCTGCCCTGCTGGACAAGCTTGTTGTTGGCTTCCTGCAAGAGGTCCTCGAGCTCAAAGATGTGCACGAGATCTTTCATATTGTAGGGTTCCTCCATCACATGGGAAATCAATCTTCCTGTGGAAAATTGCCAAAAAAATAACAGGAAATTGTATTGTCATCATATCATATCGTCACAAAAAATTAAATAAATCCGGGGAAAATATTGTTAAAAATTGCTATAATTATTATTGTCGGATAAATTATGAAAACGTTGTGTTTATAGGGGTGATTTTATGAAGAAGATACTTATAGTTGACGACTCAAGGGTCTCCCGTAAAATGATCAGAAATCTGCTGGAGCACAGCGGCTATGAAGTGACAGCCGAGGCCATCAACGGAAAAGAGGGGTACGAGCTCTTTGTCAGGCTCCATCCGGATGTGGTCCTGATGGACATAACAATGCCTGAGATGAACGGTCTGGAGTCCATGAAGCTCATAAGGCAGCAGGACCCCACTGCCAGAGTGGTGATCATCTCCGCGGCAGGTCAGCTTGAAAAGAAGGAGGAGGCCATGGCGGAAGGGGCTGCAGCCTTCATTACCAAACCCTACTCCAATCAGGATATTCTTGATGCCATCGGGGACTGATAGATAATTGTAAAAAAGTTAACAAAATTTTTATAATCTATTATGTTAATTCGCCAATTTTAATCATAAATTCCCAAATTACTTGTGAAAAAGTGCTAATTTTCCTATAATAAGATTCAGGAGATTTTTGTTTTTTGGAGGACTTATGGCGAACAATACGACAGTCATTGCACTGGCAGGTAAGGGCGGCGTTGGCAAGACGTCTCTTTCTGCTGCTATTGTAAGACTATTATGTGAGAAAAGACCTGACGCCAAGATTCTGGCAATCGATGCAGACCCGGCGGTAGGTCTTTCTGTGGCTCTGGGGGTAGAAGTTTCCGAGACCCTTGATCAGATAAGGAAACGGGTCGCAGAGGATGTCACAGGTAAGCTTAGGGATACCCAGGATATTCTGGCTGAGGCTAAGTTCAGACTCTATGATGCCATGGAGGAGCAGAAGGGCTTTGCTTTTCTGGCCATCGGAAGGCCTGAGGCGGCCGGATGTTATTGCGCCATCAACACCTATCTCAAGAAGGTCATAGAAATGCTGGTGGATGACTTTGACTACGTGGTCATCGACGGCGAGGCGGGCATCGAGCAGATCAACAGAAGAGTTCTGGAGAAGGTCACTCACCTTGTCTGCGTCTCGGACCAGAGCAGAAAGGGCCTTAAGATCATCGAGACCATAAGGGAAGTGGCAGATGAGCTGGTGATGTATGACGACATAGGCCTCATCGTCAACAGGGCACCTCTTCCGGATAGAGTTACACAGGAAGAGATCGGCGGAGTAAGGATCATCTCCGTCATACCCCAGGATGACGTCATGACTGAAAATGATATTGAGGGAAGAAGCGTATTTGAACTCCCCAAGGATGCTCCTATCCTGAAGGGGGCTGCACAAGCTCTTTCCAATCTAAAAATACTTTAAGGCTATGAAAGGAGGTAACCGTGCAGGATTTAAAACATCTTATCACATTCGAGAAGCTCCTCGATGAATCTGCCAATGACCTGGTGAGGCAGGCGCAGAGTGAAGGGCAGTATGCCATCGGATATACCTGCTATCACATGCCGGAAGTTCTTTTAAATGTTGATAATTGCTTTTCAACCCGTATGCGGGCACCCAGAACAGGTTCCATCGACATTTCTACATATTACATGTCCAACTATACCTGTGAATTTGCAAGATCTCTTCTGGAAAGAGGTATTGAGGGAGGCTATGAGTACCTGGACGGCATCGCAGGTGTCGACGCTTGCTCGGCCATGAACAGGTGCTACGAGCATCTGGAGATACTGGACTGCAACAAAAAGCCACACTTCTTTGTGACACACACGGATGTGCCCTACAAGGTTGAGAGCTACAACGTGGATCAGGTGGCTACACAGATGCGCCTTCGCCTTCTGGATGTGATGCACGAAAAGCTTGGCACCGACGTGTCGGATGAAGCCATCAGAAAGGCAGTGGAGGAGCACAATGAGCTCTGCAGAGTGATCACTGAGATAGGAGAGCTGAGGAAACTGGACAATCCGCCGGTGACAGGCTATGAGTTCCATGTGATCTGCCTGGTGAGCTACTGCTGTCCTACCGCCAAGATACTGCCGCTTCTTAAGGAGACCCTTGAGGAGATAAAGAGCAGAAGGACTGATCCCAAGCCCTGGTTCAGGGCAAGAGTTGCCGTTGTGGGCTCGGAGGTGGATGACCTGGATTTCACAAGGCTTCTTGAGGAGTCGGGAGCCATGGTTGTGGCAGACAGATACTGCTACGGCTCTTTCCCCGGCAGGGAAGAGATTAAGCTAAACGACAATGAGGACATCGTCAAGCAGATAGCAAGACATTACATGCTCACCTCGGAATGCCCAAGATACATGGCTGAGGAAAAGATAAGACAGAGGAGAGACACTGCGGACAGACTTGCAAGGGAGTACAAGGCCGACGGCATCATCTATGAACAGATGAAGTACTGTGATTTCTGGGCCTTTGAAAGACCTCTTGCCAGCCACATACTCTCTGAGGAGTACGGATGGCCCACACTTTCCATCGACAGGTCCTACAATGTCCACAACTCAGGACAGCTCCGTACCCGCTTCCAGGCCTTTGTTGAGGCACTTGAGATCAAGCGCATCAGAAAAGACCAGAGAAGAGAGGAGGTGCCGGTATGAAATACATAGATCCCAAGAATTTCAGACTCAAAGATGAGATAGACTGGAAGGCCCAGGGAGAAAACATGAAGGAAATCGCCGGAATAGTTGGTGATCTCATAAAGGAGACCGACTGGGGAGAGGTGGCCAGGGCAGCAGGCAAGGATGCCAGGGGCCTTAAAAAGCGAATCCTTCACGAGGTGGACCTTCTTAAAAAGATGTCTCCGGGGGAGGTCAAGGACCTGGTACTAAACGGAGAAAAGCAACTTGGCAAGCTCTACGCCAACGGCAAAATGGCCACTGTAAGGCGTGAGTGGAGAGGCCTTAAGGACACAGGAGTTGACTTTTATGAGTGGGCCAGGATGTGGGGTATGCTGCTTGCAACCTTCTCCAAGGATCTGGTGCCTGCCATGATGGGCGCTGTGCACTACAGATGGATGATCTCATACTTCTGCTGTCACTCCTTTATGGACAAGAACACCATGGGACTGAGGGGCCGTGCCCTTAAGATGCACCATGAGCTTATATACGCCATCTTCAGGTATGTTGCTGAGAACCTGGTACTTCTTATGAAGGCCGATCAGAAGGTGGGCAACTCCACAGCTCTATCCAAGAAGATAGTTCTTTTCGATGAGATGACCATGTCACAGATCATGGCGGGATTCCCGGATCTCATCGGAATTCCCTACCAGCTGATGCCGGTATTTCTTTTATCAGAGATCGACCAGCTGGCCTGTATGCCATACATTGATGCCATAGAGTCCTACGGACTTCCTTCGGACACCTGCCCCGTTCCTTCATCGGAGTGCGGTGCGGTGGTGGTGGATGCCCTGCCTCACATGGGTGCGTGCTTCATCTCAAGCTCCATGCCCTGCGACGGCTCAGTAATGGCGTCATCCTACACCAGCAGGCGCTTTAAGGACCTGCCCACATATCACCTGGCATTCCCTGTCAGATATGAGGACGAGTCCATTATGGACGCAGCGGTGAAAGACATCCAGGGCTGCATCAGGTTCATCGAACAGAACACGGGAGCCAAGTGGAACTGGGATGCGTACTTTACCGCCATGAAGAGGTTCAACGAGGAGACCAAATATGAGCTCCAGAAATGGGAGATCAACCAGACTCCGTATCCGCAGCTCATTGGCCCCTGTTACGAGCTCTTCAGGAAGTGGAACTATGAGATGGACGGCGGTCTTGATCCCAGGATCATCTCCACCTTCCAAAAGGTTGATAAGCTGATGCTCAAGGCCTACGAGAACAGGGACGAGGCCTGGAGAGGCAAGATGAAGTACAGAGCCATCGTCTGGTCCATTCCGGCTCACTACTACGCCAACTTCTCCAACTGGGCAGCCAACTGCTGGGGCGTAGATATCCTGGTGGAGATGGAGTCACTGAACTTCACCAAGCCTCTGGAGACTGAGAACAGGGACGAGGCGCTTAAGGACCTTGCAAGGCTCTATGAGAGAATGGTCATGAGGCGTCACACCAATGGCGGCTACGATCATGTGGTCACAGAGCTCTGGAGACAGTGCGAGGCCTGGAACGTGGATTTCGTGCTGATGTACCAGCATGTATCCTGCAAGAACATGGCCACAGTCCAGGGACTGTTCGAGGAACAGGCCAGGGAGAGGGGCATAAAGCTTCTGTGGTGCAGCCACGACCTTATGGATCCCAGAACAGTTTCAAGAAAAGACATGAGATCAGAATTCAACGAGTTCATGAGAACCGTTATGAAGGCAGAACCGGTGGATGCCTCACTGCTTGACTTTGAGGATGACACCACGTGGTGATATAGGGATTCAAAGTCTCTTCATGCTGTGCTTGCACAAAGCATGAAGAGACCTTGAAGACCGAACAGACATGAGGAAGTAGCACGATAGTGCGGATTCCGAGGCCAGTATCACTTAATGAGGAACGAATTTAGTGATACTCCCACAGCGTGCTGGCTGTAGCATGGCGAGAACGAAGTGTAGCCATGCGTATATCACCCAAAAATGTGGATCATTCAATTGTATATTTTATTTTAGGAGGAAAAATATAAGCATGAAATATTTTGGAGGATGCGACGTAGGCTCGACCTACACAAAAGCAGTTATAGTTGACGAGACCGGCAAGATGGTGGCAGGCACTACCATCAAGAGCAAGATCATCGCTCAGGAATCTGCCGAGATCGCCATGAAGGAAGTTATAGATCAGGTGGAGGGGCTTAACAGCTCTGAGGACCTTGCGTACCTCATCGGTACAGGCTATGGCCGCAACAAGGTTCCCTTCGCAGATGAGAATATTTCAGAGATCTCCTGCCACGCCATGGGCGTACATGTGACCAACCCTTCGGTTAAGGCCATCATCGATATCGGCGGACAGGACGTCAAGGGTATCTCCATTGACACCGACGGAACAGTCAAGAACTTCGCCATGAACGACAAGTGTGCGGCCGGAACAGGAAGGTTCTTTGAGGCCATGGCCAGGTCCTTTGAGATGACTCTTGAGCAGTTCTCAAACCTCTCACTGACAGCCAAAAACGTTATCCCCATTACAGCTCAGTGCACTGTTTTTGCAGAGTCAGAGGTCATCACCCTGGTCGGTGAGGGCAAGCCCATGGATGAGATAGCAGCAGGTATCGAGATGGCAGTTGCCAAGAGATGCTTTGTAATGTCCAAGAAGGCCGGAGCCACAGATTCCATCACCCTTACAGGCGGATGCGCCAAGAATGCGGGCCTTAAGGCTGCCATCGAGCAGGTATTAAAGCTCAAGGTGGTAGAGCTTTCCATCGACCCTCAGCTCATGGGAGCTCTGGGAGCTGCAGAGTATGCAAGACAAAAAGGACTGGCCAGATAAAGAAAGGACTAGTACAGGATGACGAAGACAATCAAGATCATTCTCAAAATAATCAAAATCCTTGCCATAATCACAGGCGTTTTGTTCATCATCTATTTCTGGAACCTTGATCAGAAGCTCATGGCGTGGGCGTACACCCAGGTCAATAAGATCTTTGACCGCAAGAAGGTCGATGACAAGTTCTAAGCGGGAGCGATTGCTATGAAGTTATATGACAATATGATCGACGTGACCATGGAGACCCTGGCTGGGCAGCAGGGCAAAAGAGCTGACTATTCCCCGGACGGGGCCTGGAAATGTCTGGACAATACAGAGTTCATCATGCAGAGGGACGCAGGGGCAGAGCTTGGAAGCGCTCCCAACCCTTCGGTGAACTATACCTGTGTCAGTACCTCCGGCAAGGTGACCCGGGATGAGATCCTGGTCTATGGAAGGGACATCAGTGAGATCACTTCCGGCTGCGGCTTTGCCAGGATCGTGATCCTTGAGACCAATGATCTGGGCGAGGATACCGACACGGAGAAGGCCTTTCAGGCCATCAGAAATCTGGAATTTGTCAGATACCACGTATTCCCCGAGGGCTATATGGTGAGGGTCTCCTCCCAGAGCAACCAGGAGCAGGTCCGCATCAGCAGGGACGCCCTCAGGAAAAGAATAGATTTTGCTGCCGTTGGCTCTTCCTACATCAAAAAGTACAAGGAAGTGCCGGTTGTAAAAAACGTGAGAATTATCTTTATCACAGATGCAGAGCTGGTGGAAAAGCTTGTTCCCAACGCGGACAAGGTGGATGCCATAACCAGGACCCTTACCCATATCCTGGACGGAATGCCCACGGACTGCGGCCACTGCAGCATGAAGGCTGTATGCGACGAGGTGGAGGGCATGAAGGAGCTGCATCTTGGTAAAAAGAAATAAAGAATATACTTGAAAGGAAGAGGCTTATGAAGCAGGAATACGAGGCTTTATTTACCCCATGGAAGATCGGGAATCTGGAAATAAAGAACCGCATTGTGCTGGCTCCCATGGGTGGAACATGTATCTTCGGATGGATGGAACCCGGCGGAAGCCATTTCGACAGAGAGGCTGCAAGACTTCTTTTAAAGATCGCCAAGCACGACTGCGGACTTATCATTCCGGGAATCGCGCCCGTTAAGGACATGCTGGGAGGCAAGTGGCTCTACCAGAACAAAAAGAAGTTTAAGGAGCTGGCGGACTTTATGGACGAGATCCATGCCACCGGCGCCAAGATGTTTGTCCAGATGACTGCGGGCTTTGGAAGGTCTTTTGCCCTTACAGCGCCTCTGGCAATGCTGGCCAAGAACAAGACCCTTAATTCAGTGGCCAAGCCCTACATCGATGCTGAGTATCTGACAGCCGCACCATCTGTTCTTCCCAACAGATGGGCTGACGATGTGACAACCCGTGCCATCACGGAAAAAGAGATCAAGGATATCATATATGCCTTCGGAGAGACTGCACGTCTCTGCAAAGAAGCAGGCGTTGACGGCGTTGAGGTCCATGCTGTGCATGAGGGATATCTCCTTGATCAGTTCACTCTTAAATATACCAATCACAGAAACGATGAGTACGGCGGATCCTTTGAGAACCGTTACCGCTTTGCTGTGGATATCGTCAAGGAGATCAAGAAGACCTGCGGCGAGGACTATCCTGTGTCACTTAGATACTCCGTAAGGTCCATGACCAAGGACTTCCAGTACGGCGCTATGCCCGGGGAGATCTTTGAGGAGATCGGACGTGATATGGAGGAGTCGGAGAAGGCGGCTAAGTACCTGCAGGATGCAGGCTACGACATGCTAAACTGCGACAACGGAACCTATGACGCCTGGTACTGGGCTCATCCGCCGCAGTACATGCCACAGAACTGCAACCTTAAGGACGTGGAACACATCAGGAAGTTTGTGGACATCCCTGTGGTATGCGCAGGTAAGATGGACCCTGTGGTGGGATCCAAGGCCATAAGTGATGGCGGCATCGACGCCATGGCTGTGGGACGTCAGTTCCTGGCAGATCCCAAGTGGGTCAGCAAGCTCAAAAAGGGCAAGGAAGAGGAGATCCGTCCCTGCATCTGCTGTCATTCAGCCTGTTTCAACCTGACCAAGCACAACGGAACGGCCAACGATCAGGACCTTACAGAGTCTGCCGGAATGTGCAAGTGTGCAGTTAACCCCAGGAGCATGCAGACCAAAAAATACAAGGTTAAACCCACAGAGCATCCCAAGAGAGTTGCCATCATCGGCGGCGGTATCGGAGGAATGGAAGCTGCAAGGATCCTTGCTCTTCGCGGTCACAAGCCTGAGATATACGAGAAGACCGGAGAGCTGGGCGGCGTGTTCATCGCAGCAGCAGCGCCTTCCTTTAAGGAAAAGGACAGGGAGCTCATCGCCTGGCAGAAGCACCAGCTCAAGAAGCTTGGCGTCAAGGTTCACTTTAACTACAATGTGAGAACCGACTCGCTGCCTTCAGCAGATGAGTACATCATCGCCACCGGCGCAGAGCCCAACAGGATCCCGATCCCCGGGGCAGAAGAGTATGCCATGGATGCCACGGATTACCTCCTTGGCAAGAGAGAGGTTGGCAACGACGTAGTCATCATCGGCGGCGGACTCACAGGCTGCGAGATTGCCCTGGACCTGTTCAGAAAGGGAAAGAATCCTCAGATCGTGGAGATGAAGGACGACCTTATTGCTGTAAAGAATATGTGTCTTGCCAACACCAGCTATCTCCGTGACTGCTTTAAGACCAATAATGTACCTGTGTACTTAAATGCCGGCGTAAGCCGCATCAATGAGAAAACCGTGGATGTGACTCTCTTTAACGGAACCGTCAAGACGCTTCCTGCAGACAGTGTAATCATGTCCGTTGGTTACCATCCCGTGCCTCTTCTCCAGGCCGCCAAGAATGTTCATCTTCTGGGCGACTGCAAGTCAGTGGGCAATGTACGCTCTGCCATCTGGGGAGCCTGGGACATTGCGATGAAGATCTGATGCAGTATACAGAGCATTAAGAACCCGATTAAGGACTACACCTGAATAAAATTCCTCAACCGACGGTTTTTGGACCCTCTTTTTCGTGAAAAGAGCTTAATGGCACAAAAAACAGACGAAAATCCAGGCTTTATAGCTGAAATCGCTGTTTTTTGTGCCATTATTGTTCTTTTGACTCCCCCTTGACATACTACGACTGTCGTAATATACTTACTATGACAGTCGTAGTAACGATAGTCGTAGTAAATCGAGGATAAGGTATCAATTATGCAGGAGATCAGCAGTGATGTGATCCGGGGTTATAACGACACCATTATTCTGTTTTTCCTTTTGGATGAGCCCTCCTATGGGTACGAGATTTCCAGGAACATAAAGGCCCGGTCGGATGATAAATACCTGATCAAGGAGACGACGCTCTACTCCGCATTTACCAGACTTGAGAAGAACGGATATATAACGTCCTTTGGCAAGGAAGCGGATAACGGCAAGCGAAGGACCTATTATCAGATCACCGACGCAGGCAGAGCATACTACCGGGAAAAATGTGAAGAATGGCAGCTGACCAAGGACGTAATAGAGCGATTCGTAAATATCTAACTTTCTTCAGCGATTCAGTATTTTTTTTATAAATGAGTCAGGAATTACTTTTATCTGATTTCTGACGGAGTAACAACACTCAAAAGGAGAAAAAATGGATACGATCAGGAACTATCTGGAAACTTTATTTGCAAGTATGCCCGACACAGAGGAGACTCGCAGAGCCAAGAGGGAGCTCTTATCCATGATGGAGGACAAGTACAACGAGCTCAAGGACCAGGGGATGGCCGAGAACGAGATCATCGGAACCATAATCACAGAATTCGGCAACATCGATGAGCTCAAGGAATCTCTGGGTATCGGCAATGAACCCGAGGTCATAAGAACCGTTGCCACCATAGAGGACGCAGGATATGACAATTTCCCAACTCGCCTTCTTACCATTGAAGAGGCCAATGATTATGTTGCGGACAACACCTTGAGCGCCTTCATCTTCGGGCTGGGCGTGTTCTTTTGCATACTCTCACCTGCAGGGCCTGTCATCTTTGGCGGCTTTGAGGATATCTTTGGTGAAAACGTCATTACCAGCATCTTTTCAAGCCTCGGCGTTGGTTTTCTGTTCCTTTCCATCGCAGTTGGTGTTGGACTTATCCTTTTGTCCTCCGGCAAGAAGAAAGGGTGGGAATTTCTGAACGAAGGTAACTGCCAGCTCGATCCCAACGCAGAAGAATATGTCAAAAGCGAGCTGTCCGTGTGCAGTACCAGCAAGCTTTTAATGCTCGCTCTTGGAATTGGATGCTGCATCTGCAGCCCTGTGCCTGTCAGCGTTTTTGGCGCAATGGGTATCAGCAAGCTCCTGTCGGAAGCAGTTGGCCCATCAATGATCTTTGTGCTTGTGGGCATAGGCGTATTTTTCATCCTGTATTCCTCAGGAAAATCTTCCGCCTATGAAAGGCTCCTTAACCTCAAAGAGAATCAGGCTGCATAAATAAAGACTCCGGGTAATAAAGTTCCCCGGAGTTTTTTGTATCAGCAGGACACCGTGAGCTGCTCAAGGGTCCTGCCTTTTTTATGGGCCCTGCAATAGACTTCGGTACATTTCCTGTACCGCGCAAAAGTTCTAAGGGCTTCATCCTTGTCGCCATAGACCTTCCAGAACCCTGTGTACATCACGCCCTCCTCCGGGCTCTTCATAAAGCCCAGGACATCACGTACAGGGTACCCCAGGAAAAGACCTATCTCATGGGGAAAAGAGCTGTCATTGGCCAGGTGCCTGGCAAGCTCTGCCACACAAAGATCCGCATTGGCAACGGTATAGCCCTTCTGCCTGAGGATCTTGCAGGCTTCTTCGTTGGCAAGATCTCTTTTCAGAAAAGATGGTCTGTAAAGATATATGAGCATCCTTCCTCTGGAAAATCTGACAGGGATCATCCTGATCCCCTTAGAAGAGAGTCTGATGTTAAACTCACTGACTTCTCTGTAGAACTTGTCTTTGTCATCGCATTCCACGGTAAAAAGATTCCCGGTCTTAATGCCTGCCAAAGTAGGCGAACAAAGATTTATAAGAAACTGATCCCCCATTGCTCCTCCGGTGTTAGTTGTAGCTAACCATACACTTTTATTTTAGCCCGACCGCAATCGGGCTTTTCTTTGCAAGTATATTATGGTGATAATTCTTATCATCACCATCTCTTGATTATTATGTTAGCATCTGCTAACGTATTTTGCAAGAGCATTACACACAAAAAGTATACAGGTGCTCAGAAAGGAAGAGTGATGTATGAGTAAAGTAAAGGTTGTTTTTTGGAGCGGAACAGGAAACACTGAGGCAATGGCAAACGCCGGTGGCCACGTTATAGCCGCGCATGGATTCCAAGTTCTTCGTGCATACGGCGCTTGTTTTCATACATCTGCTGATCTGCCATCAGATACACCTCGTGGGAGCTTCCCTCCGGGCACTGGTGCCTGTAGGCATAGCCCGTGGCTACGCTTCTGTGATATTCAGGATACAGTGCATTAAGCACATTGAGTGCACTGGTCATACGCCCGATCAGGGCTTCAATGTCCTTGTCTGAAGAATCCTGTATGATCACCAGGAACTCATCTCCGCCAATTCTGGCACAGAATCCACTATCCGAAAAAGTAGTTGTAAGTATTTTGGAGAACTCTTTGATGTACTTGTCTCCCGCAGGGTGACCAAAGTCATCATTTACAATCTTAAGGCCGTTTAAATCCACACTTATGATGCAATAGTCAAAGTCGCCTTTGTCCAGGTCATCCAGCATCTTGTCGGCCTTGGCCCTGTTGGGCATGTTTGTTAGGCCGTCTGCGTAGGCCAGGTGGGTCAGGGAATCACGCTCCTGCCTCTGGGCATAGGACTCGGATATGAACAGCATATAATTGGACACCTGACACATGACGAAAAACAGGCAGCCGCTGTCGATGATCACGATGCTGACAAAATTGCTGTGCTTTAAGTGCAGGGTGTCCATATAATACATCACAAGATGGGCGATCTCTGCTATGGAGAAAGCCACAAGTCCTGCCATCTGGATCATTCCGGAGGCTGACAGATCTTTTTTCACAAGGTTCTTGATCACAAAGTATGCTATGAGGCCAAAGCCCAGAAGCCCGACTATGTGGTAGAGCGGGAGTGTGGCCCGCAGGTGTATGTTGAATATGTAGTGAAGAACGTACTGTATCAGTGTTATCAGCACCGTGATGTTGGCGGCAGCCAGATAGAGGTGCCTGTGCTCCACATTCTGTATGAAGTACATAAAGAGATAGCAGTAGGGCACGATCAGGTACAGACAGAAATATTCAAGCTCCGTCTCGCGGGTGGTGAAGAAGAACGGGGACATGACGTTGTAGTAGGAGGTGAGCCATAATCCAAGGTTGATGCAGAACAAAGAACCCACCAGAAAGCTCATGATATCCGGAACTGTGGCGACAAAGAACAAAGATATGCACAAAAAGGCCACACCAAATACCACCAGGAACATTCCTGTGGCGATGATCATCATGTGTTCGTGTATGAATCTGCTCTCTACGTCGGGCTGGGAACCCATGACGATGGGCTGAAGGGACGTAAAAGCATTGTGTTCCCCGGCTGTAAGCACCAGCAAAAGAGTTTTGCCTGCGTAGTCGCCTGGCAGTGAGATAAAGTGGTACATCTTGCCGATGAACTTGTTTTCGTAAAACATATCCTGGCCGAAGTCGTATATCATGGTGTTGTCCACATAGCATCTCACTGTGGAATACCTGCTCCTGAAGAGTATCACAGGGAAGGGTGTGTCGCCCAGGTCAGGAAGAGTGGTCTTAAGAGATACGGTATTGCCTCTTTCCAGATCATTTTCCAGTAATTTGTAGATACCGAAGAGATCCGCATCATAGTACGTATGTCCGTTGATGGTTATGTCAAAGCCCTCGTTTAATTCCAGGATCGGATAGGTCGGTGAATACGTAAGACAGGCTGCTATGAGCCAGGATACAAACATGGCGATGGCAATTGAACACAGGGCGGGAAGGATAAACTTTTTGGCCTTCATAGTTTACCTCCTTCCCCGAGGATCTTGTTCATAAGATCGTCGTAGAGTCTGCCCATGGACTGGTTATGGTGGCTGCTCTTCATGGTATACATGCGTTTGTCAGCCAGAAGGTATACACTGTGCGCATTCTTTTCACCGGACAATTCCGGATCATTGCTGGAGGCAAAGCCCCAGGAGGCTGAGTAGCGAAGCCTGGACTCTGTCTTGTTCCTGTAGGCGAGCTGGTCCGAGAGACAGTCCAGATCCCTGCAGGTTCTCTCATCATCCACATAGGGGAGAACGGCTATGAATTCATCACCGCCCATTCTGCCTACTAAAGTGGCATCGGTAAAGCAGTTGTGCATTATATCAGCAAAGCCTGCAAGGAGCTTGTCTCCCTGGTCATGGCCGTAGTTGTCGTTGGTATATTTAAGATAATCCAGATCAAGGCTTATGATGGTGAAGCTGCCTGTAAGCTCTGTCAGAGTCTGTTCGCATTTGGCTCTGTTTGCCAGATTTGTGAGGGAATCGGTATAGGCAAGTCCCTCCAGCTGGACCTTGGCAGTGGAGTCATTGAAGTATTCTATGTAGTGATAGAAATAATGGAGCAGCAGCGACATGATAAAGACAAGAGCCCCAAAGGTCATGAAGCTGATGTGGGCGTTGATCTCGCCATGCTCTGTGTATTTCATGATGTTGAACTTGATGATGTCGATGACGGAGCAGAATACAAAGAATACCAGTCCGCCGATCAGAATGTTGATGGAGGTGATCCTTGTCTTTCGGTTGCTGTTATCCATAGTCTGCCTAATGGCCGCAAGTATCAGGGAGATGATGACAAAGATTCCTTCCGACACAGCTATGATATGCAAAAAGGGCACGAAATAGCAGATGTGCATGAAGTTGGTCAGGTGAAGAAATGATGTGATGAGGGCAAAGGCCACATTCAGGAAAAAGAGAACAATTCCGAGCACTTTAAAGCTGGCCTGTCCGGATGTGAGGATAAAGCCCATAATGGCGGCAGGGAACATAAAGAGAGAAAAGTACTCCACAAAGTTGTAGAACTCGGGATTGTCAGATATATACCAGAATATGTCGTTGTAGCAAAGGATGTAGACACCCATCAGTACAGATGTGGCGGCGCCAAAAAAGATACTGAAATCGTGGTTCCTGGAAAATGCCAGAAACGGTGCTATCACCAGCAGCATAAAGCCAAGATGGCACAGGTACACGCCGATTATCATGGAGGGCCTGTTTTGCTGTATCAGGCTGTTTTTGATGTCGTTGTAATTGCCGAAGTTAATGGGAGAAAGGCCGGAAAAAGCGTTGTTTTCACCGGAAATGATCCTGATGGTCAGCTCTTTGCCCGCATAGCCCGAAGGCAGCTGAATAAAATGCTCCATCTTGGTGGGCATTCCGCCTGCCTCTATCACGTCTTCGCCGTAGGAGTAGATGACCCGGTCCTCCAAAAGAACTTCTGTGGCTGACAGGACTGTCTTGTAATGCAGGGTGGCGGGGTCAGCGCTGACCTGTGGAAGGGTTCTGGTAAGCTCTATAACATCGCCCTTATTGGCGCTGCCGATATTGGAGCTGGTGATGCTTGGAAGGACCCAGGAGGTGTCCCCACGACTAATAGTCCAGCCTGATTCAAGCTGGACTATATCGAATCTGTTGGGTGTGTCAAAAAAACCTGTGCCAAGCACCAGTAGTGAAAAAACTGCCAGGCTTATGGCGAGGATTGAAAGAATAACTTTGCGGATCTTTAAGCTGGTCTTCACTTAAATCCAATCCTCCTGGAGATTAAAAATGTCCGTGACTTCCTGTATGCGAGCTGCCTGAACTTGAGGTGTGGAAGGTGCTTCCGCCACTGTGGCCGCCTCTTGAGCCGTTATCCTTGGGGATAGGGGTCTTTACAAGGGCCTTTTTTATGAAACGGTCCTCTCTAAGGGTGACCCTTATGCCGCCTCCCGACTGGTAATTGGTAGCATTGTTGACCATTTTTACGGTCTTTAGGTCTGACTTCATCTTGAGAATGGGGATGAGCGCTATCACCAGGCCTCCGAGGATGCTTCCCGCCAGAAGGCCAAGAATGTCGGAGGTGGTCTTTGGCTCTTTTGAATCATAGTCGTAAGGCGTACCTTCGGAATACTTCTGAAGGAGCCAGTCACAGGTGCTTATGTAGGTGGAAAAGGCGCCGTAGTAGTCGTCATCCGCCAGGTCAGAACGCATCTGGTCAAAGAGGTATTCCCGGCCGTAGTCTGTTATGGCATAGCCGCAGGTCCCTTTCCCGCTGAAAGCCCACTCTCTGTCAAACATGCTCAGCATGAACAGAAATCCGCTGTCATTAAATTCTTTGCCGAAGCCGTTGTAGTCAAAATAGTCATCTGCGTAAGACTGAATGTCGCCTGTGTGATCGTCCACTGTCAGGATCACCAGGTCGCACTGCCATTTGTAGCTGATCTCGTCAAGCCTTCTTAAAATGTCAGCTTCCTCACTGTCTGTGAGAAGATCGGCGTTGTCCAGGAGCCTCTCCTTTTGTCTGGTGGAGGGCACCTCAAATTCATCCCATAATATTTCGGCAGCACCGGCAGTAAAAGACAGTGTAAAAAGGCAGATAAAAAATATGATTACTGCGCTGGCAAAGCGTCTTTGTGTCATGAATTTTTTCATCGCGTTATTTCCCAAAAGAGTTAGTTTCTAAAAAACGAACATCAGCACTGCAAAAATAATGGCGCTGGCAACGGCTGCAATGGGGAAGAAATACTTGGCTGCCTGGCCCTTGGAAAAGGGCAGGTTCCCCACAAATTTGCCGGTCTGTCCGTTCATGGCAAAGAGGTAGTTGCCTCCGTTCCAGGTGGTATTCAGGATATAGACAGGATAAAGTGCGTACTTGTGGGTCTCGTCGCTGGTATTGCAGTTCTCCGAGGTTGCTCTGTAGCTGCTGTAGCCTGTTATGGTGTTCCTGAAGTTGGCAGTAGCAGTGGCGGTCATGCGCGAAACGGCCCTGTCCCTGTCCTCCTGGGCGGTGACGTTGTACTTGTTGGCAAGAAATCCCGCCAGATATCCCATATTGAAGGGAATCATCTTGGAGCGGTCAAAGGGCTCAATGGACTCCATGAGGTCGTCGGGCATCTCTTTGGAACCGTCCACCGGCACCTGTTCAAAATCCTCAGAGCCTGCTCTTGCCACATCGTAGTAGCTGGTCTCCGTGTAGTTGTACTTGCTGTCGCTCCAGGTCCTGACCTTGGTGGCTTCAAACCTGCCGGAGTAATTGGCAGTGGCGTTGAAGAGCCAGAAGGGCACGTATACTCCCTTTATCTCATCGATGTGATTCTCTTCGAAAAAGACCTTTGGAAGGAGCCTCTTGGATTTGACATAACCTGAATAAGCCTGCATGGCATCCTCTTTGGTCTTGGTAAAGGGGATGATGTAATCAGGCTTGAAGGCGCCGTTAAATTTCTCGTGTACCACAACATTGTTGCTGCAGAAAGGGCATTTCATGGAGCCGAGGGACTCCGTTGCAAGGATCTCGCCTCCGCAGGAACCGCAGCTGTAGATATACATATCAGTGCTGCCTTCGGAGGAAGAATCACCGGTGACAAAGTCCTGGGCTGACTGCCCCGCAGAATCGGAGTTGTGGTTGGCAACATAGTCTTTTACATCAAACTCGGAATCGCAGAAGGGACATTTGAGCTTCTGGGTCCCGGGGTTAAATTCCATTGCCCCGCCACAGGCGGGGCACTCATATTCGTGTAAGGCCATATCATCCTCTGATCATCAGTTGGGCTAAGAAACTGTAGCGAAATAACTTGAACAATTTGCTTGTCTGATTTTCCAAATGCTGCATCAGAAAGCCTCGCCAATGCCCGCATTGCCTACGTTTTCTTCTTTGCATTTGAAAAATCATTCTGCGCAAATTGTTCAGTTAATTCTGCTACAGTTTCTTGGGTGATCCGCAATTTGTGCAGAAGTTACCTGTATTCACATTGCCACAGGAGCAGGTCCAGCCTGCTGCGGGACGCTTGGATCCGCAGTTGGGGCAGAAGTTGCCTGTGTTCACATTGCCGCAGGAACAGGTCCAGGGATTGCCTGCAGACTGAGGAGCCATCTGAGGCTGCTGAGGCTGCTGGGGCTGTTGCTGTGCGCCCATGGCATAGAGCTGTGCTGCGTTCATGCCGCCTGCCTGCTGAGCCATGTTCATTCCTGCAAAGGCCATCATGGGGCCTGTGGCTGTGTTCTTGGCTGCATCCTGCATTGCCTGAGCCTGAGCGCTGGCAAGAGTTGCGGCTGCCATGTTGGGATTCTTAAGTGCTCCTGCTCTCTGGAGCTCCTTGATGGTCTTCTCATCCTCTTCAGAGGCGTTGACTGAGCTTATGCCAAAGGAGCTGATTCTGATACCGTAAACACCTGACCACTTCTGGGACAGAACGTCGTTGAGGGCATCAGCGATCTCTGTTGTGTGTCCGGGAAGAGCGCTGTAGCGGATGCCCATCTCGGAAATCCTTGCAAATGCAGGCTGAAGAGCTGTGAGGAGCTCGCTCTTAAGCTGTGAGTCTATCTTGTCGCGTCTGAACTCATCAGATACGTTGCCCACAAGATTCTTGTAGAAGAGAACAGGGTCGATGATGCGGTAGCTGTACTCGCCGTGGCAGCGGATGTCGATATCCATGTCCAGTCCAACGTTGGTGTCAACTACACGGAAGGGAACGGGATTGACTGTGCCGTACTTGTTGCCCATGATCTCCTTGGTGTTGATGTAATAAACGCGCTGGTCCTTGGGAGCCTGACCGCCAAAGCTCAGTCTCTTATAGAACTGCTTGAAGGAATTTACGATGTTCTCCCCAAGATCACCGTAGAAAAGTGAGGGCTCCGTTGATGTGTCATACACGAACTCGCCTGCCTCGGCGCAGATCTCTGTGATCTGTCCCTGATCGACAAGGATCATGCACTGTCCCTCATTGACTGCAACTATGGATCCGTTGGAAATTACATTGTCATTGCCTTTTCCCTGTTTCTTTTTTGCCTTTGTAAGCAGAACGTCTGAAGGAAGGGATTCACAGTAAAAATAGTCCCTCCACTGGTCAGAAAGTACGCTGCTGCCTGCTGAAAGTGCTGCTGAAATAAGCCCCATAACTATCTCCTTTCATACTTAAAAAACATATTTTTCTAACTTATATTTTCGCACAATTAAGCACAAAATTCCATGATTGATTTAAGGTTGCCCTTCACGGTTTTTATTATGCTTTTGTCCTGGAGCGCGGCGCTCTGCGGCAGACGATATGAAAAACCGCGAAGGGTAACGTTTTAAGATGCTACAGCTTTGTGCTACACTGAAGCTATATGAAAGCAGATGAGATCAAGGTTGTGATAAATGAAAATGGCAGGAGACAGATCCTTTCATGCAAAAAGGGCAGGGGGCTTTCTGACCTTTTGAAAAGTGAAGGGATTCATTTTGCCATGCCCTGCGGCGGCATGGGGCGCTGTGGCAAGTGCAGGGTGAGAGTTACCGGTGGATATGCCCCGGTGACTTCCGCAGATGCAAGCTTTTTTGATGCAAAAGAGCTGGATGAAGGCTACAGGCTTCTGTGCAGGATGGTCGTCCGCGGAGACTGCGAGATCGAGCTGTCTTCAGGGGACGAAGAAAAGATGCTGATCGACACTGCGCATGTTGCATATGGCAGTGACGACCAATGCTGCGCAGGAGCAAGTCCGGACCGGGAAGATGGCAAGCGCGGCGAAAGAAGCGCTGCGATTGCGGTTGACCTTGGAACCACCACCATTGCAGCAGCTCTGGTAGAAAAAGTGGGCGAAGAGTTCGTGGTCACTAAGACTGCCGGTGCGGTCAATCACCAGAACACCTTCGGCAGTGATGTGATATCAAGGATCGCTGCAGCGAAAGACTGTGAAAACCTGGCCCGGATGAGGGATCTGGTGCGCAGCGACATAGAGGGGCTGATAGGGGAGCTTTTAAAAGACAGGGACTATTTACGGAAGGTATCCGTCATAACGGTTGCAGGTAACGCTGCGATGCTGGGGATCCTCTCGGGCGAAGATGTTTCAGGCCTAGGGAAGTATCCCTACACCCCGCCGTTTCTTGATGAGAGAAAGTACGAGGTGGACCTGCTCTTTCCAAAGCTTGCAGGCAGTAGAGATGGAAATGAGGAGCTTTTCGGGCAGTCTGCGGAGAATGGAAATGAGGGGCTTTTCGGGCAATTCGCGGAGGATGGAAATGAGGGGGGTTCCGGGCAATCTGCGGAGACTGGACATTGTTGTGCCGGGGTAAGTCTTCTTCCGGGAATTTCTGCCTTTGTGGGCGCAGACATACTGTCGGGACTTTTTTATCTTGATATATTGCACCGGGAGAAAGCTCTTTTTCTGGATCTTGGTACCAACGGGGAGATGGCCTATTGGGACGGCGGTAAGCTCCTTGTGACCTCTGCGGCAGCAGGTCCTGTATTTGAGGGCGGAGGGATTTCCTGCGGAATGCCCTCACTTCCGGGAGCGATCTGCCACGTGACAATAGATGATGCGACACATAAAGGCTTCTGCGAGACTATAGGAGACGAAGCTCCTGTGGGCCTTTGCGGCACAGGAGTAATGGAGGCGGTCTCTGAGCTGGTCAGGTGCGGCATCTGCGATGAAACAGGGCTGTTGTCAGAGGAGTATTTTGATGAGGGATTTCCTCTTACCCGGGACGGATCCGTCAGGATAACCACAAGCGACATACGAAATGTCCAGCTTGGCAAAGCAGCTATAAGTACTGCCATCAGGAGCCTTACAGGAGGAGCGGTGCCGGATAAGGTATACATATCCGGGGGATTTGGAGCCCACATAGACAGCAGCAAAATTCAATATTTATCCATGCTGCCTGCTGCATTTAATGATAAAATTATCATATCAGGAAATACCTCTTTGCTGGGAGCGGTGAAATATGCCGCCGCTTGCCTTTCCGGCCCCGCGGCGAAAGCAAAAGCCATGGAAGCCATGAATGACATCAGGTCTGCTGCGCAGGTTGTGGAACTGTCCTTTGGAGAGACTTTTGGAGATGATTATATCAAGGCCCTGAATTTCTGAACCGGACAGCTGCCCGAAGAAAGGAAAAAATATGATATGTGACACCTGTTCCAATTATGTTTATGACGAGGACTGGGAGTGCTACACCTGCATGGTGAACATGGACGAAGACGACTATTACCGCGTCATGACAGGCGGCAACAAGGAGTGCCCCTACTACCAGGACAACGACGAGTACAAGGTGGTCCGGCACCAGATGTAAGCAAACCGTAAAAAAAGTTTGAATGATACGGGCATGTGCATTGACCGGGATAAATTTCAGAACCGCTTTGAGGACGCTTGCGCTCCCCTCGCCTCGCAGCGGTACTA
>JAEEGL014723606.1_pt1 | contig 25517 bp, 19 predicted proteins | sample 9134231 | NCBI WGS metagenome assembly JAEEGL01 (sample SAMN16246548, study PRJNA631951) | gut metagenome | biome: gut microbiome; feature: rumen; material: fiber-attached | host: Bos | place: Iran: Karaj | collected 2018-10
GAGTCGTAGCCCGAGCGGTTTGCCTTCTTCTGCTCCTCTATCTTCATCTTGTCGATGTCCGTGAGCTTCCTCTTGACCTGCTTAAGGGCCTCGGCCTGGTCCACGGATCTCACGTGCATGGTGACTACAAGGGGCATGTCGAGCTCGAGAAAGTCCCTCAGGGTCCTGTCGTATAGCTCGGCCGCCGTGATCTGCAGGTGGGAGACGCTGCAGCACAGGTCCCCCATGCGGAAGGACTTTCCGGAGTCGAATACGAAGGACGAGGGCGCTATGCTGTCCTTCGGGTCCATGCCGGTCCTGGCGAGGCTGTCCCAGCTGAACCCGAAGCGGTCCCCGTCCATGTGCATCATGCGGTGCATCAGCATGAGTCTCTGGGTCCCCGTCAGGGCGGCGGTCTCCACTCCCAGCCTCTTCAGGCCGGAGCAGATGTCGGACTCGTACTTCTCGATCAGGGGCCTGGCCTTCTGCACGGAATCTGCCGGGACTGAGAAGGTTATGAACTTCCTTCTCGTATACCTGGCGTGGCCTTCGGGCCGGTCCATCCGGGCCCTGAGCATGCCGAAGTATTCGCCGCGGATGGCGTCGAATCCGTCACGGCACCTCTCCCGTCCGAACATCCCCGCCTCAGGGGAGGCTTCGGCCTCCGAGGGGTAGTTGACGAAGGACAGCTGCAGTTCCACCTCCGGGCCGAAGGTGTTCAGGAAGCGGCACCAGCCCGAGTAGATCTGGTCCTTGTCGGCGTCCGTTGCGAGCACGTAGTTTATGTCACGGAACTCCACCGTCTTCGAGTAGAGCCCGGGCTCGATGCGGCAGACGCCGTCCATGAACATCCTCTCGAAGGGGATGGAGTCCTGGGCGGTCATCTCCCGGCCTTTTTTTGTTCTGTCTCTTGAAAATAGCATTGGTCTCCTCCGTTCCGGGGTCAGTTTCCGCCGCCTGTTAGGGACTCGTAGAAGTTCCTCACGGCGTATCTTCTCTCAGCTGGTCTCCTTATCTTCACGTTCACGATGTTGCCGACGATCCTCTCCAGTCCCATGCCGTTCCTCTCGTAGAGACCGGTCAGGAAGAAGGGGAGCATCACCAGTATCATGACGAGGGCCGCCGTGCCCGCCCCCGTGATCTCCCGGAGGAGGAAGAACAGGGGAAGGCCGGTGACGAGCCCCAGTGAGAAGCAGACCAGCTGGCGTTTCGTAAGGTTGAGAAGGACCCTGGACTTCACTCCTGAAAGGTCCTTCGGTATCTGTACGTACGACACTGTCATATCATCTCTTTTCTTAATAGTTTTTCCGGCCTCATGCGGGCCGTCAGTGCGCGCTGAGCAGTGATCTGGACACGGCCGAGGTCTTGAACAGGGTGAAGCACAGCAGCACCGTGTACCCCATGCAGGTCCACAGGGCGCCGGATATGTCCGCGGTCACCACTATGTTCCTGACCAGCGCCGTGTAGATCGCAACGCACACTATCATGAGGAGCCCCTGCAGGCCCAGGGCCATGAGGCTCCTCAGGTAGTTCTCCCCGGATCCCGCCGTATGCTCACGGTTCATCACCATGGCCATGGGCAGGGGCGCCACCGAGGTGTAGAGGTATATCTCGATCATCCTCCCGTAGGTGATTATGAAGATGCAAACGGTGATGACCGACATGGCGAGCTGCGCCACGGCGGACTGGAGCCATATCCCGAGAAGCTCCCACACCTCCATCTGCCGGAGCTTCTGCTCGAAGGCCGGCAGACTGTTCTCAAGGGTCAGCGCCGCGTCTGACCTTATGAGGTTGGAGGATGCGGTGACAAGGCTCTGGGCGGCGTCGAAGATCCCCATGACTATGTTCCAGGTGTTGGTGACGATCAGCACGGCGCAGGCCGTCTTGAACATCCACCTGAAGAATTCGGGGAACCCCACGTCGTGCATGCCGTTCTTCTGCGTCAGCATGGAAATGAGCTCGAGAGTCATGACTACGGCCAGGACCGTGCCGGCAAGGGGAAGCACCACGGTGTCGGACAGTTCCCTTATCATCCGGTATACGGCGGTGTTCCACCCGGCTGGCGTGGCGCCCACCTGGGAGGAGATATCGCCCACCTGCTCGTTGATGGAGGTGAACATGCCCCGTATGTTCGAGAGCACGCCTCCCGTGAGCAGTTCCCTGAGCCACTCCGTGAATTTCTCAAAGATGTATTCCATCGACGCCCTCCCCGGTTATCCGAAGAGGTTCTTCAGGAGAGGCACCAGCGTGATGCCGATGAGGGCCACGCCCCCTCCGGCCATCAGCTGCTTCATGCCCTGGGACTTGGCTCCGGGGTTGTCGTTCCCGTATCCTTCCAGGAGATTTATGACTCCCCAGATGCCGAGACCGGCCCCCAGCGCTATGACCAGGGTCTGCAGTATGTCCACTGCGCTGTTGAAGAATTCCATTCAGTTTTCCTCCGTTTCTTTCGTATTCCGGAAAACGGTCATATATACCGATTTGAAATGTTACAGCTCGGGCTCGAAGCCCGAGCGGACGGGTGCGCTGCTGATGTAGACGGTATCATCCGCCGCTTCCTCCAGCTCCATTTCGGAAATAGCCTTCACGAGCCAATTCTCGTAGGATCCGGGATCATCCTCCGCGACCTTCAGGGCGTCTTCGAGGATGGGGAGCTGGAAGTCCAGTTCCTCAAGTTCGGCCAGCTTCTCTATGAGGTCGATGCGGAGCGTCTCTATCTTTTTCTTGAGAGTCCCGCTTTCGAACTCTCCGTCAGGTCCGATGTGGTCCCTGAGGTCTTCATAGGCCTCTTTCCAGCTCCAGATATCCTTTTTGTGCGTGAGATAGTAAACCGACTTCGATACCGGCGGAAGGGAAGAGTACTGCCTGAATACCGCGAGGCAGTCCCTGTTGTATGCCTCTCCGCGCCTGATGATCTTCACCGCCTCGTCGATCTCATCCGAATCCTTCTTTGCCTGTTTTTCAATGAACTTCCTGTAGTCAGCGATCCCGTCCCTGAGATCCCTGACGTATTCAAGCCTGTCGCCGGGCCTGAAGCCGTAGACGTAGAGTATCCTGAAGGCGTTCTCCTTTCCTGAGTCTGGGTCAGAAGTATCCCGCAGAAGAGTGTACTGCGCCTTTCCGAGCCTGGGTATGAGGTCCCTGCCGAAACCGAGGAGAAGTGCATCGTGCTGCTTCTCCAGACGGGCTATGTCATCCTTCAGTTCGGCTCTTTCCAGGTAAAGTCTTCTGTTATCCTGATTCGTCCTGTCTATCATATCGTTTATCTCATGGACTTCCGTGGGCTGGCCTTTTTCCGTCCTGGCCCTTACCATGAAGGATTCACGGACCAGGTTTATGAATGTGAAGCCCAGCGCTTTTGAACTGATCTTTCTGATCTCCTCAAGGCCTAATTCCGCAAGGATGGGGTTCCAGGTGTTTTCCCAGTTCCTTTTCCATTTCTCCAGCGTATCGAAGTCTCCCCAGTCGGTGGCTCTGTAAGATCTCAGTACCTTTTCTCCGTTATCCAGATCACGGTATCTCAGGACGTATTTGCCCTTCCACCCGCCCTCCTCGTCCATCTCCCTGGTGGGGCAGAGCATATGGACATGGAGCGTCTTGCAGCCGGCGTCGGGCTCGTGGACCGCGAAGTCGCAGATCATCCCCCTGCTGACGAAGTTCTCCTTCAGATATCCCCTGAGTATGTTTATGATATCATCCACAGGCAGATCGAAGTCTAGGCCGAAAAGGTATTTGCGGGCAAAGACAGCTTTGGGGTGTTTCTCCACTTTTTCGACGCTGTTCCAGAGATACTCACGGTCCGAAAACTCCTCCGGCACGTGGTCCGGCAGCATCACCTCCTTGTATACGACGCCGCCGTGTCCCTTGTCGTATTCCTTGCCGTCCCTCTCGGATTTCAGTTTTTCTCCGGAGATATACGAGGAGAAGGCGACGGCTGAGTCTCCCTTGGATTTTTTGACTTCCTGTACGTAATAGTAGTATGGTCTCATTGGTTCTGTTTCCTTTCTTCTCTGGTCCTTTCTGCTTCTTCCTTTATCTTCTGATACTTTTCCCGGAGCATATCCCGGCTGACAGAAGCCGAACGGGAAATGAACTCGGCGTTCTCGGGAAATTCCATGAGCTGCTTGAGGATGCTGAACTTGATGTTCCCCGGGAGTCCCTGGAGATCCGGCATGAGGACATGGCAGATCATGCCCGTCACGTTGCACTCCTTGTCATGGTATGAGTAGGGTCGCCTGATGAGGAACTCGGTGTCCTTCTGCATCCCGGCGATCTCTCTCTCCACCTCGGATAGCCTGCGCTTCTTCTCATCGAGCCTGTCCTCGAGCTCCTTCCAGCCCGGTTCTGAGGCCTCCTCTACCTTATATATCTCCTCTGCGATCTCCTTCGCTGCGGTCTCCTCCGGCTGCTCCGCCGAGGGGGCGGTCACGGCTCCCGGGCTTTCAGGGGTACCGGGGGAGAGGGAAGGGGCCTCAGCAGGTCCCGCTGCGGCAAGATCAAGGTCGAGCTGGACTCCGGGCCAGCTGCCTGCGTCAAATTTTGTGAACTTCATTTTCGCTGTTCCTTTCTTCAGTTTTATTTCCCCGCGGGGAAGTGCGCTGCGGGCCGCAACTTTTTCCGCGGAATTTTTTCATTGTTTTTTTGCATTCGCACTGAGGGCGTCCCGCCGGCGCCGGATGAGACACCCCTCTACTTCTATATGTGAAAAAAATCGGCCTTCTTACAAAAAAAAATAAAAATTTTTTTGAAAAAATTTTTCGCTTATCGAAAATCAGCAGAAAATATCCGAAAAACAAAAACCCGTTTCAGGCGGTCAGGACTGAAACGGGTGAGGAAAGCCGGTTTGGGGTTGAAAACGCAGGCAGAAGGACATTAAGTGTACGCCGTGAAATGAAAAATTTCTGTTAAGAGCTTAATGGGCCCATACCCCGGTTTTATGGAAAATCAGTGCTTCGATACTTCTACACCCGGGAAATATGCAAACACGATCGGCTTGAGCGGAAATGATGCATTGGTACCGACTTATCGTTATATATCGAGTTTTCGCTGTTATTTGTGACGGCCAGGGAATCGGTGATGAACAAAGAATCTACAGTAATGCAGAGTGTTCTTAAGGACAGTTACTGTGCACATTTTTCCGGAGATCCAGCATATGCTTCGCACATTTTTCTTGAAATCCAACACACACGAAAAAAGCAAAATATGTTCATGGAAACACAATCCTTTATCTGCTGGCAACGCATCGAGAACTATTTTTAGTGTAAAAGTATTGCATAAAAAATAGAATAATGGTATAATGATTATCAGGAGGATGTGAAAGATGTTACTGTCATTAAAAGTGAACAATTGCCTTATCTACAACTCAGAAGTGGAGTTTTCCATGCGGGCCAATATGCATTACAAGCGTTTTCCCAGCAATGTGTCAACAGTCAAAAGAGTGAATGCCTTGAAAACAGCTGTTCTGATTGGACCTAATAACTCTGGTAAGACTAATTTGGTTCGGATAATTGAAACCGTCAGGGATATTATATTAGGTAAGGGAGCAGTTCTGAATGCGAATCTGTTTTCAGAAAAACCAATCGTAGAGGCTTCCATTTCTTTCCTTGAAAGCGAGGCAGAGTATATCTTCGAACTTAAATATAATGCTTCGAAGGGAGAATATGTATATGAACGCTTTGCGCAGATAGAGCGTGATAGTTACAGCAATGTAAAGATGACCGACCTTTTGTTGAGGGACATCCAGAATGGGAATTATTATTCTGAGGATGATGGTCTCGAGGCCGCAATGAGAGTTGCTGCCAGAAACAACATTATGATATATCTTGTTGACACAGACAGGTTCCCTGCGCTGAAAAAGATCAGGAAGTCTTTGATCGCTTTCGCATCAAGAATCGATGTAGTTGACATGAACAATATTCCAATAAAGAAAACAATAGACATGCTGAAGGCGTCCGATGATGTTCACCGGCGGATAACTGACTTTGTACTGAATGCAGACCTTTACCTGGATGACTTTAAATACTTGAGCGACGAGGAAATCAAGATCGTACTGGGAACACAGAACGTAGTGGATGCAAGGCCTCAGGAAAAAGCCTTGAATTCGGTCGCACCGTTATCGGAGATGCTGCATCTGGCTTCTGTATACAAGGGAGTTACTGTACCGAGTATGCTCTTTGACTCTACCGGGACAAAGAAGATGGCAGCACTTGCCAGCTATGTAATTGAAGCGTTGGATAACGGACGCACCCTCGTTGTCGATGAACTTGACAACAGTCTTCACTTCAGGCTGACGAGAGCAATTATTGCATTGTTCAACAATGAATTGAACCATAGCGCACAGCTCATTGCCACTGTTCATGACGTTTCTCTTCTCGATTGTCAGACATTATTCAGGAAAGAACAGATCTGGTTCACGCACAAAGATAGGGAAAATGCCTATCTATATTCTTTGGCTGAGTTTACTGCCGAGAAAACAGGCGTACGGGATACCTCCGACCTTATCGAGAAATACCGGAAGGGTTTGTTTGGCGCTTTACCGGAGCCAGAACTGTTTCAGTCGCTTCTGGAGGTAAAATCAAGTGAATAAACTGCCTGTTCTTAACCGAAATCACAGAATCTGCGTTATCTGCGAAGGGTATGAGGATATAGCGTATTTCAGCCGTTTACTTGATCTCGGTGTTTGGAACAGCATGTATGAGTTCACGACTGTGAATGTCAAGAGCGCATCCAATATCGCAGCCAAGTTTCAGGATGCTTTTCAAAACGACAGGTATGATGTCATCCTGGTATTCTGCGATACCGATAAGGCGCCATACAGGGAGTATGTGCAGATCAAGAAAAAGATCAACAGTTTTTTGAACAGACAGAAGGCTGCGGAGAAGCTGATAATATTTGCGAATCCCTGTACAATGCAAATCATACTCTCCCACTTCGGGGAAGTATCGTTGAAAAACCAGGGAAAGAAAACAAATGCTGCAGAGATAGAAAGACTTACCGGCATTAAAGACTATGATGCCCATGAGGATCAGATCAAAGCCATTTGCTATATGATATTCAGGCGTTCTTATGATGACATGAAGCAACGCATAGCTGCGATCAATTTCCCTGATACGACTCCATGCAGCACAAATTTCATTGTATTTCTCGAGCGATTCGAAAATAGTGATGCAAATTGGATTTCCGTAATTCAGAAGTATCTGATGGAGCGTGATTAAACCTGGATTTTATGCATAAGCAAGCCAAGCAGGCTGCCGAACTCTGTTCTGTTTCGCTGCGCCGTTACATTACCTTTGAAAACGAAGAATCGAAAAAAATATAAATACATCGTCTCGGTTCTTGAGCAGTATGGCATTATAGATGAGACTCACGGAATACTGACTATTAATGATATCCGATTTGCTCTGGAAGAAGCGTTTCAGGGATGCACGTTTTTCCGCAGATTTACGGATATATGACACGGAAAACGGGGGCGGCGTAGTGCCTTTCTCCCGTCTCTCCGCCCCTTCCCCACATTATATGTCCGGATATATGGTTGTGCACATACGATGAACATCCGAGCTCCATCAGCCCGATATTGACAATTTTCACTTATCGAGATACAATATATATAGACATTGAATTACAGCCGAAACCGGACGTGCCGCGCGTATGTTTCGGAGGGTCATACATGGAGAAAGAATGCGAAACGAAAAAAAGAGATGCTACGTAAACGAGTTTACGGCCAGCGCGGCCTGCCTGCTTCTCGCGGCAGCGCTGTTCTGGCTCGAAGACTGGCATCCGGGCGGCATTATGAGCCTGGCGCATATCTGGGCGCTCATAGGGATGACGGCCGATTTCATTGTCCTTATCGCCTTCTCCGTGTTCCTTTTTCTCCGTAGAACGAAAGCGCTGCTCTTCATTTCGCTTGTCAGGATCACTGCGGCAGCCGCCGAGCTGATCGTCATGTTCTGTATCTATACAGAATTCGAAGCGAAGTATCTGCTGAATCTCAGATCTGCGGTCAGCGCGGATCTCGCCTGGATCCTTCTTGCCGTCATCCTTATCCTGACGGTCAGAAAGAAAAGGATAGTGAGATACATATGGTTCGCTCCCGCCCTGGGCGCCGTCATATCACTGTGTTGTGCCGTCGCGCAGTTCGGCAGACTGCCGTGGGAGGCGTGGGTGAGGGAAGAACTGTCAAGCCCGATGATCACAGACGTTGTACTGGTCATATCGGCCCAGGCTATAAGGCTGGTGTTCCTCGTGCTCACAGGTCTGTACCTGAGAAGCACCGTTCCCGGGAAAGCCGGCCTTGAGGACGCGCCGGCCGAGGATGCGGAAGAAGGAATAGCGGAGGAGGATAAAGCGGGCTGACGCGGAGACCGGCCCTGCGCCCGGATGACTGTTATATTTTGAAATACATACCGGATATATATCATTTGGAACGGGGGATCACCATGGAAGAGCTGATCGTGCATGCCTTATTGTACAGCGCGGGTCTCGAAGAGTGGGAAGCGTACTCTGAGACCCTTGACAGGCTATTCATGGAAAACAGCGGTGACGGGGATCTGCTCGATCTTGAGTTCTCTTCGGATGAGAATGATGCCATATGTCATACCATTGCTTTGTTTGACAGGCCCGGGACCGATCTGGACGTTTTCGGGAAAAAGCTTACAGAAGCCTTACGAGATATATATGAGAGGGAAGACACGGATCTGCGCGCCTTCGACGAAAAATGCCACTCGCTTTGGGACAACCTGCCTGATACGGTCGCGTATGAGAAGCCTTTCAGTTTACTGAATGTCGCAGGAGACCCGCTGGGATGGGGTGACGAGCAGCTCTGCAGAAAGCTGTTCATGAGGTTTTTCACGTATTATACTGATCAGGATCTGGGAGATGAGAAATATGGCACGCGGTAGTGCGAAGCACGCGCTGCGAATAAAATCACATAAAAACTACAAAAAGTGTGATTCCAATTACATATTTCGTAAAAATTATGTGATTTATGACGTTGTATACTGAAACCGAAGAAGCGCTTCGCCGTTCGTCAGTTCCGGTCAGGCAGGGCTGAGGGGAGAAAATAAATAGATGAGTTAATATATGAGAATCCGCCCAAAAAGAGCGGATTCTTTATTTTAGAAGTGAATGTACCGGAAAACATAAAATCGCTTATGTTGTAAAAATCTAGCGTGAAAATGAAGGAAAAATCCGGAAAAAGTTCGAAATGGTACATAGTAAGGTATCGCGCGTGCGCGCGCGATGTGGTATAATAAATTGGCTATGTGTGGTTGCTTGCTACAAGTTTAAGTGCATTTACTTGATTCTATTCTGGTAATCATTTTTTTTGATGACAAACAGTCATTATATATAAAATATTACGAAGTGAAATATATTTAGCTTGAAAAACGATGGCAATAATGTCTGTTATAAGAAGATAACTACTCAAATTAATCAAAGAGAGGATGTATAAAATGGTAGGTAGAAACGTAAATATTAATTTATTTGATTTCCAGGAGAAAGCAGTTATAAACTTAATAGATTTTTCAACAAGCGGGAAAAAGCAAGTAATGACTGTTAAGTCACCAACGGGAAGTGGAAAAACAATTATTTTAATTAATTATATTGACGAATACTTAACAAATGTCAATCCGAAAACTGCATTTATCTGGCTTTGCCCTGGCAAGGGAAATCTTGAAGAACAAAGTAGGCAAAAAATGTGCACATTTGCTCCAATGCGAAATGCACAAACGCTTTCAGATGCACTTCTTTATGGTTTTATTGAAGAGAGCACAACTTTCATTAACTGGGAACTAGTAACAAAGGGTGACAATAAGGCAATTTTGGAGGGGGAGAGAAAGAACCTATTTGATAGAATTGCCGAAGCACATAGAAATGGTATTGAATTTATTGTTGTTATAGACGAGGAACACTCAAATAATACAGCTAAAGCAAGATTCGTTATCGACGCATTTTCAGCGAAGCACATAATTCGAATGAGCGCAACGGCAGTAAAAAACCCAAAATATGATTATTACGAAATTGATGAGATTGATGTAATTAACGCCGGGCTTATAACAAAGGCACTATATGTAAACGAGGGACTTAAAGCAGATCAAGAATATGAGGATGATTATACTATTTTACTCAAACTTGCAGATGATAAGCGAAAACAAATTGCACAACGCTATTCAGAGATTGGTAGAAGAATAAACCCTCTTGTTCTTATCCAGTTTGAAAATGGAAAGCCTGAGACAATCAAAGCTGTTGAACAAGAGCTAGAGGTTATGGGGTATACGTACGAAAAAGGCACTGTTAGCAAATGGATGAGCGAAGAAAAAAGAGACATTCCAGATAATCTCTCTGAGAATAATGCAAAACCTATTTTTTTACTGATGAAGCAAGCAATTAGTACAGGATGGGATTGCCCTAGGGCAAAGATACTTGTGAAACTTCGAGATGGTATGAGCGAACAATTCCAGATACAAACTATTGGTCGTATTCGACGTATGCCTGAATCAATACATTACGAAGATGACTTACTTGATTTTTGTTACGTATACACTTTTGACAAAGAATGGAAAGATGGCTTATTTGCTAATGTTGATAAAGCATATGAAACGCGACGTCTTTTTTTGAAAGAAAAATGCAAATCTTTCACCTTGGAAAAAGAGATTCGAGATTTAGATGCGAGTGCAAGCATGGTTGGGGAACGAGAAGTTCTCAACATAATATATGACAAATACTTGCAAAAATACAGACTAACGAATAATAGAAAACAGAATAGACTATTGCTCCAAGAAGGTGGATACATATTTGGAGATAATTTGATCAGTCATGTCCTCCAAGGTGTATTTGTTAGAACAGATGCTGTTGGGGAATCTTCAGCCAGGTTAATTCAAACAAAGATACATGTTAATACGAGTACACATGGAATCTATTTACTTCATAGTGTTGACGAAATTAAGAAAGCTATTGGTATTAGTACAGCAAAGACAAAGACTGTTCTTGAACGCCTTTTTAGACAAGGTTTTAATCCAAACAAAAAGATTGTAGATCTCGAAACAAAAGAATTTTATGCATTTATTATTAACAACGTCAGGCTTATCAAAAATGATTTTTTGGAAGTAACTGCACAGATTAACCGTCAATTACCAGTTGATACAAAGACTCCTAAAACTTCAATTTTTCATATTCCAGAACAGGAAATATTACGATTTGATCCTACTGTTAAATGCGAAGTTGAGTTTTCAAGCAACGCTTATAATGATTATTCATCTGGATTTAATACAACACTTCTCAGGAGCCGATCAGAACAATTATTCGAAGAGTACTGTGAGAATAACCCAGCAGTTGATTGGGTTTATAAAAATGGCGATACAGGGCAACGGTATTTTTCTGTAGTCTATTATGATGGACTAATGAAACAATGGTTGTTTTATCCGGATTATATTGTTAAGAAGAAAGACGGAACTGTATGGATTATTGAAACGAAAGGTGGAGAACATTCCGGACATAGCGATAATATTGATATACAAATTGAAAACAAATTTATAGCTTTTAAGAACTACGCAAAGAAACATGACCTATGTTGGGGTTTCGTTCGTAATATTGATAATAAGCTTTTTATCGATAATTCGGAATTCGTTCTTGACATGTCAGATCCTCATTGGGAAAGACTAGATTCCGTGTTTGGAGGGAATGGACAATAGTATAGTAGAAGATAACCATATAACAATTTTTCGAGGATACACATTCAAATGACTGTTATGATTGGGATTCAAATTAATATGAATTAACTGTATAAAAGGGAGAGAGGACAAATGGCAAATTTATCAAAGATCAAACGTCAACGGTTGCTGAATTATATAACCATGATGGAGGAGAAGAATATCGCCGACAGTGAAGTTTCATTTATGATTGGAGAGATAAAAAGCGAATTACTATCAAAAAAATATGGTATAGTTTGGGAAGAACATGAAGAGAAGGCTGATTTTATCTTGAAGGATTGTATTCCCGTGTTTACGGAAGTACATGATAATGAGATAACAGCCGCAATGGATGATGGATATAATTTTCTACTTGAAGGCGACAATCTCCATTCGTTATATTTGCTTGAGAAGACGCACAAGGGGAAAATTGATTTAATATACATTGACCCTCCATATAATCGAGGTAAACAGGACTTTGTCTATGATGATAATTACGTGGATCTGAGTGATGATTTTAGGCACTCTAAATGGCTCTCTTTTATGTATAAGCGTCTTCAAATCGCAAAAAAACTCTTATCAGAGCAAGGAAGCATCTTTATCTCAATCAACGACCAAGAGCAAGCACAACTGAAACTATTGTGCGATGAAGTTTTTGGTGTGGATGCCTACGTTACTAGCATACCTCGTGTTACAAAACAGCAACGATCAGCGCAAGAAAATCACATGGACGTTTCACATGACTATATTCTTTGTTACTCGTTTTCAGACGACTATTCACATATAGTTACTCGAGATATCGATGAATCGAAAATTAAAAGTGATCATATAGGTAGATATTTAGAAAATGATACAAAGGCGATTTTAGCAGATAAATCAAAAGGTTATTCAAAAGGAGGTGACTATGACTTTGAGTATAACGGAACAGTATATCGACCAGTAGATAAAAGTGGTATACGTAATAGGTGGCTTTGGACAAAACCAAGGATGGAAGCTGCAGCCAAGTTGGGGATTCTTGTTGAAACTGGTACTTCGCTACGTATGAGGCTTTACTTGGATTACAAATTTGATGATAAGACTAATACCATGGTGCCCAAAGATACGAGTTTGATATTCCATACAAGCGATTTTATGACAAAAAGTTGCTACACAAATTCAACAGGTAGTAGCGAGTTGAAAAAAATAGGTATCGAACTTTTTACTAAGTTTAACAACCCTAAGCCAGTAGAATTGATCAAAGATTTAATAAAATTGTGCGATTATAAGAAAGATATAACTGTACTTGATTTTTTTGCCGGATCTGGATCCACAGCGCAAGCTGTTTTGGAACTAAATAGGGATGACAGCGGACATCGAAAATTCATTCTATGCACAAATAACCAGAATAGTATTTGTTCTGAAGTTACATTACCACGTATCAGAACAGTTATAACTGGGAACCGTAGTGACGGTTCAAAGTATTCTGAAGGAATACCTGCAAATCTCAAGTATTATAAGATACATTTTATACCGAGGGAAGACGAGAGTATTTCTGACAAACTTCTTGATCATATAAATGAAATGATTCAACTAGAGTTGGGTATAAAAATCGACGATAGCAGATATTGTAAGGTAATGAATGACGATGAGGCAGACTCTCTTGAAGCTACATGGGATAACCATCCCAATGTTAAGGCATTATATGTTTCAAAAGATGTATTATTTACTACCTCACAAAATGGATTGTTTAATGGAACACCAATTCATGTCATTCCGGACTGTTATTTTAGCTCTGAAATGAAAGAAATAGGAGAATTATGGTGACCTCATTAGCATCCAGACTCTACAGTTTTTGATCTTGATTTCAGAGAATCTGAGTTGCAAACCAAAAAATATGCTAATCGTACCCAATAATTCTCAATCAGGAATGGTGTAATATGAATGCTTTTGATCTTTTTGCAGGCGCTGGTGGACTATCGTTAGGAATGGAAAAAGCGGGGATCACTGTCAAATGGGCGAATGAAATTGATCCATATGCTTGTGAAACATATAGGAACAGTCACCCCAATACAACACTATACATGGAGGATGCAAATAATCTTCTTTTACGGATCGTAAACAAAGAAGATAGCTTACCTAAACCCGGAGATGTTGATTTAATTGTCGGTGGGCCACCATGTCAAGGATTTAGTGGTTTTAACCGCTTTCGATCTCCAGATGATCCCAGAAATTCATTAATGGAAACATATCTGAGATTTATTGATTATTTAAAACCAAAGTATGTGCTACTTGAGAATGTTCCAGGCATGCTTTCTCTTGGAGATGGAGCTACTCCAAAATTATTACTAACAACCCTAAACGATTTAGGATATGGTACACGGCTTGGAATATTACAAGCAGGGTATTATGGTTTGCCGCAGAATAGATGGAGGGTTTTTATTTGGGCTGCTTATGGCGATACTCCGGTTCCGTCATTTCCAAAACCCAAGTTTCAATTTCCGAGGACAACAATAATTGGCGCTACACAGTTTAGAGATAGTATAGTAAAGACAAGCCCTGGGGATATTGGACTTTTGCCTTTTGTGACAGTGGGGGATGCGATTTCTGATTTACCCAAATTAGAAAATGGTGGTAAAATAGAATCATTCACATATACTTCAAAACCGTTATCCGAATTTCAAAAAAAGCTTAGGAACGACGACGGGATGACATATAATCACGTTACAAAGAGACTTGGTTCGTTACAATTTGCTAGATGCTTGGCATTATCGAACAAAAATGGATCAGGTTGGAACGAGTTACCCGAAGAGCTTAAACCACGTAATTTATCGAAGTATGGTGATTCAAGGTATCCCAACCGATTTGGTAAACTATCATCAACAGGAGTTTTCAATACTATACTATCTGAAGCAAACCCATACTGGTCTGCGGTATTCCATCCCAACCAGGACCGAGTTATTTCAGTCAGGGAATCTGCTCGTGCTCAAAGCTTTCCAGATAGTGTAAGATTTTGCGGGAATTTGAGTTCTCAATATAGACAAATCGGAAATGCCGTCCCAGTATTATTGGCATATGAAATTTTTTCTATGATAGGAAAACAGTAAACGAGGAATGTTGAATATGGGCCGTATGAACTCAATTGAAGAGCATGATGAAACGCTAAAATGGGCTGAAGCATTTGAAACATATAGAAAAAATGTGGAATGTTCGTCCATTAAGGAATTGCTAGCAGTTCATTATAATGAATTGCGCAAATATTTCGCTTTAGCAGTCCTAGGACATAGTAAAACTGCAGAAGCAAATAGGGCAAAAAAAGCTCAAAGCCAATTGTATAGAATTCGAGTTCAACTTGAAAAATCAATTGCTTATACATTGAATCAATCAGATTTCAGCAGAATAATGATGGAGGGAAACTTATTTGGTGCAAGCAAAAAACAAGGTGTAAGTATGAGAATGCCGCTTTGGACATGTGAACCAACAGCGCTATGTGCAAATCGTTGTTATGCTCATGATACTCTAGATGCAGCTCCGTTATCTGTGCTTAGGGGAGCAATTAATGGTCAAATTGCCGAAAAATATGAAAACGAATCAGTGTGTGAAAGAAAGCATATCCTTGATTCCATTGGATTTCATATTGATAGAGCCATACAATCGAGTTACCATGAAGCAAAGACTTGTGGGTGGACAAGAGAGCCACGAATTCGTTTTTCACACGTTGGAGAGATTGTTGCTTACGAGAACTTTGCAAATGATTTAGCAAACGTAATAAGGGAAAAATCGGAAGGAAAAGTCATTTGCGTCGTATATACCAGGCTTAGCAATGTTAAAAATCTTGATCCAAAACTTTGGGTAATTAATTTCACATTGGATTCTTCAAGTATGGATAGAGCCAAATGGATCCCAGAAAGTGCAAATACTGTTTTTTCCGCATTTGATGGAATTACAAATGATACGGCATATGTGAATTTCTTAGAGCACCATAGGTGGCAACACTGTAGCCCCAAAGGGAATGGCATTGTTTGTCCAGCTACACTTCCCAATACCGTGAACAGAACGTGTGATTCTCTGTGTTGTGACCGATGTTTTTACCACAAAACGGATAAAGTTGATAGTTAGATTTAAAAATCACGAATAGGGCTTGAAATAATAAAGCTCTGAGTCATCATAACAGTTGCGTGATAGAAGAAAAACAAACAAATAAAGGAGTAATAATATGCCTAACTGGGGACAAGTACTTAACGAGATTCAGGGTATGCGTGTTGAAAATCCATTAGATACGATTCGCAGGAAATACTTAGCTACTATGCATGATTACACTGGACGAAATATAATTGCATATTATTCTGGTTTTTTGCAGAAACCTAAAGGTGATATTGCGATTGATGATAATGATAAAAATGCATTGATGCAAGCGGTTTATGGTCTGGATAAATCAAAAGGATTGGATATCATTTTACATACACCGGGAGGAAACACAGCCGCCACAGAATCTATTGTGAATTATCTGCGGTCGCTGTTTGGACATGATATTCGAGCGTTTATCCCTCAAATCGCTATGTCAGCAGGTACAATGATTGCTCTTTCGTGCAAAGAAATAGTGATGGGGAAACAATCGAATATTGGACCAATTGATCCACAGTTCGGCGGCATGTCATGTGCTGGAGTTATTGAGGAATTTCAAAATGCTATAAATGGAATTAAGGCTGATCCAGCTTCTGCACCTCTATGGCAAGTGATTATTTCCAAATACCATCCCACTTTCTTGGGTGATTGCCAAAAGGCAATTGATTGGTCTGATAAAATGGTTATAGAATGGTTATGCACCAATATGCTTGCTGACCACGATGCGCCTGAAGAAGATGCCAAGAAAATAGTTGAAACTCTTGGAAGCCATAAAGAAACATTTACTCACGCAAAGCACATTCATATCGATGAATGTCAGAAACTGGGAATAAAGGTCATCCCATTGGAGTCACTTGATCAGAGAGCTATCGGTGAGTGCAAGGATCTTCAGGACTGTGTTTTGACAATTCACCACACTTATATGCATACTTTTTCCAGTTCAAGCGCAGTAAAAATCGTTGAAAACCATCTTGGAAGTGCTATGATAATGAACATGCCAATGAATATGCCAGCTGCTGTACCCGTCAAGGTATAATGGGAGAAAACATATGGAAAACGATAAATACTACCAAGCATTTAGAGATTTGGGTATTAGGGTAGAGCCTTTGCCATCAAACTATAATCCTGAAGAATATGGCCGTCGGCTACTATCAATGTCACAGTCTGATTATGGCGTTTCTTATGCCGCTTCCACTGACTACGTGGTGACGCAACAAAGCAACGCCAAAAAAGTGGATGAGAAATAACAAAACCAGCCTATACCAAATGAGGTGTACAATGGCGAAAAATATGTTCAGATTGATACTTATGGACGTGCAACAAGGAATATGCCAGAAAAGATAAGTCAGTCTTTACAGTTTGATAAAGAAAGTGCCGCTTTTATTTCAAGACGCTTGGATGATACTTTCAGATTAAGCCAGGAAAAATGAAATGGAACTTACACGATCAGAGCCATCAACAAAAAAGAATATGAAGAAACTGAATTAAATATAATGGTTTTAGTTGAGATATAAATAAAATATAACACAGTGAACAAGACCTATCTCTTTGAGAAATATTCATGGGACAATTGGGAGCTGAAAAATGAAGGAACGTATAGTATACATACCGAACATCAATACGGGTGGTTTTGTTGATAATCTGGCGTTGCATAGTATAAACACTTTCAACCTGAAAGTCATTGGACCTACCGAACTGGCGCGCCTCGGTTTCATGCGCTCTGGATTACAGGCGGATTTGAAATACATCAGCATTCGTGAAGAGGAGACTTTTATCGCGGATGCTATTAAAGAGTCGTCATATTTCAGAAACTCTAAATATTCTGACATTCAGAAGATATCAAGAGCTATAAGAACGGTGAGAAGTCTTGTGACCGGTTCAGATGAGCTGGAACAGCTGAAGGCTATCCTTGAGCGCGGCATTTTTGCGGAAAAGAATGCTGCGCTCTTTTCCGCGTATACAAAATATATGGAACTAATCAGCCGAAAAGGACTGATTGATCATGTCGGATATATAAGGAATGCAGCGCTGGAATGCAGGCCGTTAAAGTCTGAATTCACTATTCTTTCTGAATTTCCGATGTCACCTCTCGAAAAGAAATTGCTTGAGAAACTGTCAGGCGGGGAGTATAAGATCAGTAGCCTGAAAGAATTGTTTGGAGTTACTGATCCGCGTGTCAAAATTAGTAGTTACAGGAATTGCTACGGTGCTTCAAACGAAGTTGAAACTGTAATATCTGAGATATATAAAGGAAAGAGGCTCGATACCTGTACTGTAGCAGTGACAGATTCCATCACATACGGTCAGCTGTTCTTCGACTACGCGCTGCTGTATGACATTCCGATCACTTTCGGATGCGGAATCCCGGTCATAAACTCCAACCCCGCGAAGCTGCTCAAGCTGTACAGCGACTGGATGAACGGTGGCTTCTTCACTGCTGACTATGTGAAGGCGCTCCTCTGCAGTGAAGCTTTTGACAGGAAAAAACTGGAAAGAAGGCTCGGTGCTGATGACAGCTTTGGATGGAACAGGTTCATAGAACTGCTTGGCGAGATAAAACTGACGAACGATAAAGCAATCAATGACCAAAAGATGGCCGCATATAAGAGGGCGGTGGAAGAGGAGGACAAGGAAGAGGGAAGAGAGGCAGCCGTCCATGTCCGTACCTTGAAGAAGTATCTCCCGTATATAGAAAAGATGGCTGGGATACTGGCGGCCAACGTGGAGGACTTCGTATACGACTATGCGTATATCAGGAGAGGATCGGACAGCTATAAGGACAACCTCATAATGACACTGGACGTTTCCTCTGCAAGCTATATCTATGAGAAGCTTTCCGTTATAAGATCTGCACTCGTCGACAAGGAAGACTATTCGGACGTCATTTCCACGATACTTTCAGCCAGCGTGTGCAGCCAGAGGAGTGAACCCGGAAAGATATACGTGACGGATATCCAGGGAGCCATGTGCACAATAAGGGACAATATGTACATCATGGGGCTGTCTTCAAAGAAGTTCCCGGGATCTCCACGCGAGAACCACCTGATACTCGATGATGATCTTGATAAGTTCGGCGAATGTGCCGCTTATCTGAAATCTGATGAGATTATAAACCGAAGAAAACAACAGCTCATGGATTTGGTGGAGCTTGCCACCGGGCTTAGTTCAGAAATCAATGTATCATATTCTGGTATAGACGTTTCAGAACTTAAGAAAGATAACCCGTCATCTGTCATATTCGAACTGTACCGCCGTGAACACGGCGAACAGTCCGATACTAAGGGACTTGAAAGAGCAGTTATCAAAACGGGATACTTCGATCCCGAGATATCCCGCACTAGATTGATAGGAAAAGCATATAACGAAGGGAAGACTCTTGATATCTTCAGAAAAAAGTGCTCGGAGATCCCTGATACGGTTCCTGCAATGGAAAAAGAGTATTCACCGTCTGCTCTGTCAGAATTCTTCAGCTGCAGGAGACAGTTCTTCATAGACAACATACTGGGTATCTCCGCCCCTGACGATGACCGTCCTTTTGCAGTACTCGTACCGAAAGAAATTGGCTCTCTTGCGCATACCGCCATGGAGATAAGCGCCAATTCCGGCATGAGCAGTGAGGACTTTCTCACAAAATGCGGGGAGCTTTTCGACAGGAAGATTGCTGAGAAACCGCCGGTCACGGAAGGCAGCATAGAGAAGGCAAGGACAGACTTTCTCAACATGATGACCTCGGCCTATGATATGGATCCAAAAAGAGAAGTGGTTCTCAAGGAAGAGGATCTGCATGCCGTACACGAGACCGGAATCAAGCTACACGGATACCCGGACAGGGTCGAGAGACTTGAAGACGGTTCCTGCTGGATAGTGGACTTCAAAACAGGAAACAACATAACGCATATCACGAATGACCCTGACACATGCCTGCAGGGAATCATATATGCTTATCTGATGGAAAAGAAGGGATACAGAGTTTCCGGAGGTGAATTCCGGTATTTCAGGAAAGAGGACACCGTGCCTTTCAGGTATACCGAGGAACTAAAAAATAGTTTATATGAAAAACTCACCGAATTCAAAACAGCTCTTGAAAACGGTGATTTCCCGTCTGTTCCGAAAGAGGAGCAGGCAGATGCCTGTAAATATTGCAAATACGGACAGATCTGCGTAAAGACTGCTGCCGGTGGAGAGGAGGACGAGTGATGGATACAAGCCTTGAAAAAGACCTCATATCAAGAGGCAAGATAGTATCCGAAATCAACAGAAACTTTTTCGTCGAAGCAGGAGCCGGTTCAGGTAAGACAAAAATGCTCGTCAGCCGTATGGTGGCAATGGTCGAGTCAGGCATAGACATAAGCCGGATATGCGCTATCACTTTCACGAAGGCTGCTGCCGGTGAGTTTTACGAAAGATTCCAGAAACAGCTAATCGACAGGAGCCGGCCTGATTATGTATGGAATGATTCAGGGGAACCGGGACAACTGCCGGAACCAACGGAATTATCGAAACAGAGATGCCGGGAGGCTCTCAGGAACATAGATCTCTGTTTCATGGGCACCATCGACAGTTTCTGCAGCATGGTGCTCTCTGAGCATCCGTCTGAAGCCGGTATCCCTGCTGACTCTGTCGTCGTGGACGATGAAACTGGAAAGAGCATATACAAACAGGTGTTCGTAAGCATATGCGCCGGAAAATTCGGTCAGGAACTCCAGGAACTTTCAAAGAGATTCCGTGAAGTCACGAACAATTCAGAGAATCTGTTCGCTGACTGCATGAAATCCATCATGGAAAACCGGAACGCTCGCTTGAACTATAAAGAAACTGTAGCCAGGGACATAGGCCAGGCATACAAAGAAGAAAAAGCTGAACTGATTAGACTTGTGAGTTTTCTGCGTGACCACAGAGGCTATGCCTATGAAGGGAACAAAGACTCAGTCGGCGCCTGGGAGAGACTGAACTATTCACTTACAGATATAAGAAAATCATGGAACAGCTCTTTTAACAACATGCTCTATGCGCTGAAAAGTCTTTCCAGCATAGGGATCGATAAAAAGTTCCGTGATGAAAAAGACTTCAGTGACTCTGTCGAAGAAAAAAACCAAAGGTGCCTCGGGATCGCTCTGCTGGGAAAAGACAGGAACATACTGAAAGAACTCAAAGAGTATCAGTATTCCGTATCCATGATGTTCTTCGAAAAATGCATACCGGTTCTTGAGGATACCATGCGTGAGAAAGGCTGCATGACGTTCTTCGACGCTCTTTACTATCTGCGTGAGATGCTCAGGAAAGACGCCATGGCCGACGGAAAGCTTATAAAGTATATCTATGACCGTCACAGCTATTTCCTCATAGACGAATTCCAGGACACAAACCCGCTCCAGGCTGAGGTGTTCTTCTACCTGGCATCCGAAAACCCTGTGCCGGACTGGCGACTTTGCGTACCGAGACCGGGCTCAATATTCATCGTTGGTGACCCAAAACAGTCAATATACCGTTTCAGAAGCGCCGACGTGACATCTTTCCTTAAGGTCAGGAGCCTGTTTACGGGAGACGCCGGAGAGGTGCTTACGCTGTCGAGAAACTTCAGATCCACCAACGAAATGTGCCGGTATTTCAATGATACATTCTCACGTCTTCTTGACGTGGAGACAGAGAACCAGAGCAAATTCGAGCTTATACCTTTGAAGACTGAAACTGAAAACGAATTCCAGGGTGTGTATAAGTATGACGCTATACCGAATCCCGATCCGGATGCTTCCGATGAACCTTCTGATCCCGAATGTATATTACGCATAATATCAACGCTCGTTGACAATGATGAATACCTCATCACCACTCCGGGAGACGCCAGCCCGAGAAAGATAAGATACGATGACATAATGGTTATCACCATGAACAAAGCATCTCTTGGCCCCATCATGGCATGTCTGAACGGGAACGGGATAGACACGAGAGTCGAGGGAAGAGTCCTGTTCAGCAGGAACGAGGCTCTGAACGAGATATCGAAAATCTACAAAGCCGTATCCAATACGGACGATGAGATCTCGCTTTATGGGGCACTGACAGGACGAATATTCGGCCTTTCGGACAGAGAACTCCTTATCTTCAGAAATGCAGGTGGTAAAATCACGCTGAAGAATGTTCCATCAGAGTTTGAAAAACGGGATGAAGACTCTGTCAAGGTCTCCGAAACCCTCGGCTGCCTGAGAAGATTCATGTATGAAAACAGGATACTTTCACCCGCCGCTCTGTTTTCAAAGACACTAGACAGTTTCAGAGTGTTCATGACATCCTGCTTCGATAATCTTGAAGTTGTATATTACACACTGGAGCTGCTGAGGAACGCCGAAAAATCCGGAGCCGTCACCTCAGCAAAGGAAACCGGACAGTATATCGACACTCTCATGGCTGACGCGCCGACGGAAGAGAGATGTCTTAGTCTGAAAGAAGAGAGAAATGCCGTCCACCTCGCAAACCTCCATAAAGTCAAAGGTCTGGAGGCTCCTGTCGTCATTCTGGCACAGGCAGGAGTACGTTCGGTGGTCCCAAAGAAGAGGATCATTTACGGTGATACTACGGAAGGATATTTCTTCTCCCCACATGACAAAGATGACAAACAACTTGTCACCGGAGCGTTCGAAGACGAATACAAAGATGAGAAAGACGCACTGACCGCCGAGAATATCAGGCTTCTGTACGTGGCTGCCACAAGGGCAAGGAACGCGCTGATCATCAACGGTAAAGACAAGAGAAACCGCTGGGGGGATATTATCCCGGAACACTGCAGAAACTTCTTCGACTGCGTGGATCTGCGTGATCCTAAAATGCTTGAAAAGAAAGCACTTGATCCCGCCGCACTTTACCGGGATGCCGATGAGACATCGGTACTGAATGGAAGGAAAGTTGAAGCTCCTACATATGTCAGGGAGAACCCGAGCAAACAGAGAGCTATTTCCAAGATCACTGATGACAACGAGCTCATGATCGTTTCCGTGCTCCAATCCTCAGAAACAAGAAAAATCTCCTCAAACAGTGCTATCCACAGATTCCCGGACCTGCTGGGAACCATGGTGCACAGGCTGATGGAGATCCTTGTTTCGTCTGGGAACACCGTGGATGCCTCAAAAGCTATTGAAGAGATCATAAACGAATACCATACACCTCAGAGCGAGCCTTATGACAGTGAGTTCAGGATGGCTCTGATTGAAGTTGCTGATAAGATGAGGAACGGTGGATACAGTCAGGTGAATTCAGTGCCTCAGGATCTGCTGGCCACTCTGCTGAAGGCAGACGAGGTATACTGCGAGATGCCGTTCTGCTATGTGGAAGATACGGAGGAGGGACGTGTACTGTGGAACGGTGTTATAGATGTGGTATATCTTGAGAACGGGAAATGGCATATCGTGGATTATAAGACAAATGCTGATGGAAATAATCTTGACATAAAGTATTATGCTCAACTAGCTGCATATGTTAGAGCATTTCAAAATACAACAAGAGAAACTGCTGACGCGTTTACGTATCATATACACATTTGAATTTGATGCATTCAAATCCGTAATACCTGGTGTTTCGTATTATTTCAAGAAAGAACTAATAAAGTAAAAAAGCTGGTAACGAACTAAAGAAAGGAAAATCACCATGGAGAATTATTCTGATCGGCATCTAAATGTATTTGAAGCTTTTTCACAATCAGGGATATTACCGACTGAAAACAACATATCCAGAGGGCTTGCAATTGTTTTGCAGGAAGAGCCAGTCATACTTATGATGCTTATTAATCTAATAAAATCAAAGATTTCCGAACAAGGTAATAGCCAACAGGAAAAAGTTGATAATTTGGACGGGGAATACAACGTATTCTTCCAATACGATACAAGAAATTTTGAGTACTGTTCAAAAGTTATAGGTGTGTCACTTACTGAGGGAGTTCAAGATCTCAAGTATACTGCAGGGAGTACACCTGAAAATAAGAGATATATTACGGATATCAGTATAGTTTATGGTGAAATGCTAATAGTAATCGAAGTTAAACGTACGGCAGAAAATCCAGAGAGTCAACTATCAGACCAAGTCAATAGTATTTTAAATAATATAAATAATAAAGATAGGGATAGTGTGGTGTGCCTTGGATTAGTTTCACTAAAATGGAGTGATATAGTTGGGGTTCTACGTGACTACGAAGCAATTAAAGACGGTCATGTCGGACGTTTGTTAAGAGATTATAGATATTTCCTCCTAAGTCACTATCCGAGTTGGGATATTGTAGAAGAACTTAACAAACTAGGTGCTGAAGACACCGAACGAATTCGTCGCAGATTGGAGAATATCAAACAGGATTACGCTTGTAAGAAGAATTTGGTATTGAACAATCGTGGAAATGTGTTGATTGATGGATGCGAATATGTTAATGAGTTCAGTCTCTATCAGCAAGCAAATGGTGATATTAGATTTTCAGTTTGGATAGCTGATACCGTAGGTCAAGGACGCGGACTCTATTATAAATCAACATTTAACAATGCCAAAATATCAGAAGTAAGGCAAAAAAACGAAGTATTGGGGTTAAACACAGAATTCGCTCCGTATGTGAAGTTTTCTCACATTATGGGAAAAGGTATCACTTCAATTGATATGAAAGGGGATTTGTTTGAAAAGAATCTGTGTGCCTGGAAAAATTTAGCAGTTGAACGCATAGGCAAGATAAAAAAAGAAACTGATGGATGGAAAGAAATGCTTAATTGCCTTGAAGAAAGAATTGACTGGTGGAAGGATAATGGTATTCGAACACGAGTCGAAGAAGCATTTCAGAAAAAGAATTTTGCATTTGTTTCTTTTGGGATAGCTATTCATATTAGTATGAAATTTGAGCAAGCACAAAATATAGAAAAAGATAACAAATGGGAAGAAACACTATCTAGCTTGGTAGGCATCGTGAAATCATTTTGATATTCTTTATTCATTGTATTGAATTTACGATAGTTCTCCCATTCTGTAAACAATAATCACTTCGTCTTTTTGGGATGAGATGAAACATAATAACTATTACGTAGATTAAATGAGTTCGGATTTAGGTCTGGGCTCATTTTTCTATGCCCAAAAAATCATATACAGTGCATGCTATCAAGATTCAAGATATAATAACCAGGTGCGAATGCATATAACGGACTAGAGAGCCACCTTCTCGGAACTTTAGAGCCACGTTAACGGTCAAATGGAGCCAGTAAAACGGAGAAAGATAGCGACTGTCACTCTGCAGAAACCCACCATTCATTGAATTAATCTAAGAGAATTAAAGAATTGATATATAAAGGTGAATATGGTATAGTAAGTGGAGAGTGTTAGGGTATATTCAGAACTGTAATGGGTAAAGAGAAAATTCATTATAACTGATGTGGAGGTGATAAAATGGCACCTTGTCTTTCTGAAATGACGAATAATATGCAGACGCTTTATTATGATATAGTTAGTTCATTGGGACAACTGCCGCTAATAATCAAATCTTTTTTGTTTGGCTCGGGAGACAAAGAAGATATTGGGTGGGTTACTGAAGTTGCTAACTATATTACATTGGAGTTTATAAAATACTCGTACGATAGTGATGATCCCGAGTATTCGTTATGAATATTCCGCAATCCCCTGAGCCACCAGTCCGGTCAAGGGTGAGCCACCGTTCCGGAAAATATTGAGCCATCATTCCGGAAATAGTTGAGCCAGAAAATTTTACCTCTATAATGGTATTGCATCATAAAAGATGCAAAA
>JAEEGL015229373.1_pt1 | contig 25517 bp, 31 predicted proteins | sample 9134231 | NCBI WGS metagenome assembly JAEEGL01 (sample SAMN16246548, study PRJNA631951) | gut metagenome | biome: gut microbiome; feature: rumen; material: fiber-attached | host: Bos | place: Iran: Karaj | collected 2018-10
ACTTAACAAATAATAATGGTCCAGATGGAAACGCGTAATTTAAGAAAGACAAGACAGGGTGTAGTTACCAGCAACAAAATGGATAAAACCATTGTTATTGCCTCTAAGTTCAAAGAGAAGCACCCAATCTATGGTAAGTTCGTGCAGAAGACTAAGAAGTATCATGCACATGATGAGAAAAATGAGGCTAACATTGGTGACACAGTCCTCATAATGGAGACACGTCCACTCTCTAAGACAAAGAGATGGAGATTAGTTTCAATAATTGAAAAAGCTAAGTAAAATATGATACAGGCAGAATCAAGACTTACAGTATGTGACAACAGCGGTGCACGTGAGGCGCTCTGCATACGCGTACTCGGCGGTACACGTCGTCGTTACGCTAGCGTAGGAGATGTCATCGTGGTTGCTGTGAAGAATGTCATCCCGTCAAGTGACCTGAAGAAAGGTGCAGTGTCAAAGGCACTCATCGTACGTACGAAGAAAGAGATACGTCGTGCTGACGGCTCTTATATTCGCTTCGACGACAATGCTTGTGTCCTCCTCAATAACGCTGGTGAGCTTCGCGGCAGCCGTATCTTCGGTCCTGTTGCACGTGAGCTCCGTGCCGTTAATATGAAGGTTGTGTCACTCGCACCTGAGGTACTTTAGTTTTATAACACTAAAAAAGTATTAACACAATGATTAAATTGCATATTAGAAAAGGCGATAACGTCATAGTACTCGCTGGTCGCGACAAAGGTAAGACCGGTAAGGTGCAGAAGGTTCTCGTTTCTGAGCAGCGTGCAATAGTTGAGGGCATCAACATGGTTTCAAAAAGCACAAAGCCATCAGCACAGAACCCTCAGGGTGGTATCGTAAAGCAAGAGGCTCCTATACACATCTCAAACCTGAGCCTCATTGATCCAAAGAGCGGAAAGGCTACTCGCGTGTCTATTAAGCACGAGGGTAAGAATGTTATCCGTATCGCTAAAAAGTCAGGGGAGGAAATCAAGTAATGGATACAGCACAGTTAAAGAAAGTTTATAAGGAGACTATCGCTCCTGATCTGCAGAAGCAGTTCAACTACTCTTCAGCAATGCAGATACCCGTACTGAAGAAAATCGTTGTCAACATGGGTCTTGGCGACGCTACTCAGGACAAGAAGATTATCGATGTCGCTATCAACGAGATAACAGCCATCACTGGTCAGAAGGCCGTGGCTACTTACTCTAAGAAGGATATCGCTAACTTCAAGTTGCGTAAGAAGATGCCTATCGGCGTTATGGTAACACTGCGTCGCGAGCGTATGTATGAGTTCCTGGAGCGTCTGGTACGCGTGGCTCTGCCACGTATCCGTGACTTCAAGGGAATACAGTCACGTCTGGACGGACGCGGTAACTACACTCTTGGTATACAGGAGCAGATTATCTTCCCTGAAATCAACATCGATTCTATCGACCGCATACAGGGTATGAATATCACCTTCGTTACTACGGCTAAAACCGATGAGGAGGGCTTCGCACTGCTCAAGGCTTTCGGCCTTCCATTCAAAAACGCTTAATATCTAAGGTATAAGAATATGGCAAAAGAATCAATGAAGGCTCGCGAGGTAAAGCGTGCCAAACTCGTAGCTCGCTACGCAGAGAAACGTGCCGCACTTAAGAAGGTCATCGCTACCTCAGAGGACGCCGCTGAGCGTTATGAGGCTGCACGTGCACTGCAGGCTATCCCAAAGAACGCCAATCCTATACGCCTGCACAACCGTTGCAAGGTGACAGGACGTCCAAAGGGATATATCCGTCAGTTCGGTATCTCTCGTATACAGTTCCGCGAGATGGCTTCAGCTGGACTCATCCCAGGAGTTAAGAAAGCAAGCTGGTAATTAGCATAGCTTGAAATTAAGGCCCAAAGGAGCGCAGATATGTCTTTATAAAGATAGTGCTGCGTAATCACTTTCCGCCTGAAAAAGAAAAACAAGATTTTCTATTTAATTAATATTGTCGGGCAAAAAGAATGACAGTCCCGATTAATTAACTAATTTTTTTATGACAGATCCAATAGCAGATTATCTGACAAGACTTAGGAACGCTATCATGGCTCATCACCGTGTAGTGGAAGTTCCTGCGTCAAACCTGAAGAAGGAAATCACAAAGATTCTCTTCGAGAAAGGTTACATCTTGAACTACAAGTTCATTGAAGAGGGTCCGCAGGGTAGCATCAAGGTTGCCTTGAAGTATGATCCAGTGACTAAGAAAAACGCCATCAAGTCGTTGAAACGTGTCTCTACACCAGGTCTTCGTAAGTACACTGGTTACAAGGACATGCCGCGTGTTATTAACGGATTGGGCATAGCAATACTGTCCACTTCCAAAGGTGTAATGACAGACAAAGAGGCCTCTGAGCAGAAAATAGGCGGTGAGGTGCTTTGCTATGTATATTAATTGGAGGATTTAAGAATGTCAAGAATAGGTAAATTGCCAATTAGTATCCCTTCTGGTGTAAACGTTGACTTTAAGGACAATGTGGTGACAGTAAAGGGTCCAAAGGGTGAGCTTTCTCAGAAAGTTGACCCATCAATAAAAGTAAAAGTTGAAGATGGTCAGATCACATTCGAGGTTGACGAGAACAGCCCGGTGAACTACAAGCAGAAGAATGCTTTCCATGGTCTTTATCGCTCACTTGTTAACAACATGGTTGTAGGTGTCAGCGAGGGTTACACCAAGACTCTGGAGCTCGTAGGTGTAGGTTATCGTGTGTCTAACAAGGGCAACCTCATAGAGTTCGCTCTCGGCTATACTCACCCTATCTTCCTCGAACTTCCAAAAGAGGTTAAGGTTGAGACAAAGTCTGAGCGTAACCAGAACCCACTGCTCATCCTTGAGTCTTGCGATAAGCAGTTGATAGGACTCATTTGTGCTAAGATCCGTTCTTTCCGTAAGCCAGAGCCTTATAAGGGTAAGGGTATCCTGTTCCAGGGCGAGGTTATCCGCAGAAAGTCTGGTAAGTCAGCTTCAGCTAAGTAATTTTAAAATATTACGACTATGACAACAAAGAAACAAGAAAGACGAATCAAAATCAAATATAGAGTTCGTAAGAGTGTAAACGGCACAGCTGAGCGTCCACGTCTCTCTGTGTTCCGCTCTAACAAGCAAATCTACGCACAGGTAATTAATGATGTCAATGGTACCACACTTGCTGCGGCTTCTTCAATAGGTCTTGAGGCTATGCCAAAGATCGAGCAGGCTCAGAAGGTAGGTGCTTTGTTGGCTGAGAAGGCTAAGGCTGCTGGCGTAGAGACAGTAGTGTTTGACCGTAACGGCTACCTCTATCATGGTCGCGTTAAGGCTCTTGCCGACGCTGCACGTGAGGGTGGTCTTAACTTCTAAACGATAATATAGCAATGGATAAGAAAGTAAATACAGAATCAGAGTTGAAAGACAAGCTGGTTGCCATCAACCGCGTTACAAAGGTAACAAAAGGTGGTCGCACCTTCACATTCGCTGCTATTGTCGTTGTTGGTGACGGTAATGGCACTATCGGATGGGGCTTAGGTAAGGCCGGTGAAGTTCAGCAGGCTATTGCCAAGGCTACTGACGCAGCCAAGAAGAACTTGGTTAAGGTTCCTGTTCTCAAGGGTACTATACCTCACGAGATGGAAGTTAGCTTCGGTGGTGCAAAAGTATTCCTCAAACCAGCTGCTGCCGGTACCGGTATGGTATGTGGTGGTGCTATGCGTGCTGTGCTTGAGAGCGCAGGTGTCAACGACGTGCTTGCTAAGTCAAAGGGTTCTTCTAACCCTCACAACCTTGTGAAGGCTACCATCAAGGCTCTTGCTGGTATGCGTGACGCTTACACTGTAGCACATGACCGCGGTATCAGTATGAACAAAGTATTTAACGGTTAATATAAAAGGAGGATTACACAATGGCAACAATAAAAGTTAAGCAGATCAAAAGCCGTATCGGTGCTTCTGCAGACCAGAAGCGTACCCTTCTTGCATTGGGTCTTCGCAAAATCTCTCAGGTAGTAGAGGTTGAGGACACTCCGTCAATACGTGGTATGATACGCAAGGTACATCACCTCACACAAGTAGTAGATTAATAACACACTAAAACACTGAAACGATTATGAAATTGAATAATTTGCAGCCAGCTGCTGGTTCAACCCATTCACGTCGTCGTATCGGTCGCGGTCCTGGTTCAGGACTGGGTGGTACCTCTACTCGTGGTCACAAGGGTGCTAAAGCACGTTCAGGCTATAAGAAGAAGATTGGTTTTGAGGGCGGACAGATGCCACTGCAGCGTCGCGTACCTAAGTTCGGTTTTAAGAATATCAACCACAAGGAGTATTTCGCAGTTAACCTCTCTACATTGCAGAAGTTGGCAGAGCGTAAGAACCTTGAGAAGATTGGTATCAACGAACTCGTGGAGGCTGGACTGACCAACGGTAAGGAACTCGTTAAGGTTCTTGCTAACGGTGAGCTCAAGGCTAAGCTGACAGTTGAGGCTAACGCTTTCTCTAAGGCTGCTGAAGAGGCTATCAAGGCAGCTGGTGGTGAGGCTAAGGTCCTTTAAAACATTATCCGCAAGGTAACAATATTCCGTTTTACTATATAAGTAAAAACATTTGTTATGAAAAAATTTATAGAGACACTGAAGAACTGTTGGAAAGTTGAGGATCTGCGTATCAGACTTCTCATCACAATCCTCTTTGTCGCTATCTATCGCTTCGGCTCTTTCGTGGTTCTGCCGGGTATTAACCCAGCAAACCTCGAAAAGCTTCAGCAGCAGACAACAGGTGGATTGATGGCTATCCTTGATATGTTCTCTGGTGGCGCATTTTCCAACGCTTCTATCTTTGCGCTTGGTATTATGCCCTACATCTCTGCATCTATCGTAATGCAGCTCGTGGCTATCGCTGTTCCTTCTTTCCAGAAGATGCAGCGCGAGGGCGAGAGCGGACGAAAGAAGATTATGCAGTACACACGCTACCTCACAGTGGCTATATTGCTCTTCCAGGCTCCTTCTTACCTCATGAACCTCAAGATGCAGTCACCGGATGCTTTGGCTTCAGGGCTTACATGGTCAGAATTTATGATTCCTGCAACAATAATCCTTGCGGCTGGATCAATGTTTATACTATGGCTCGGTGAGCGTATCACAGACAAGGGCGTAGGTAATGGTATATCTCTCATCATCATGATTGGTATCATTGCTCGTCTGCCACAGGCTTTCATACAGGAGGTGACAAGTAGGTTCACTGCTATCACTGGTGGTGGTCTTGTGATGTTCATCGTTGAGATACTGATACTCTATGCAGTAGTATGTGCGGCTATCATGCTTACACAGGCTACTCGTAAGGTGCCTGTACAGTATGCAAAGAAGATGGTGGGTAACCAGCAGGTTGGTGGCGCACGTCAGTATATACCACTTAAGCTCTTTGCTGCTAATGTGATGCCTATCATCTTTGCTCAGGCTTTGATGTTCATTCCATTGGCTATCGTACAGTACAGCAGCGATAATCTCAGTTGGTTTACTCGCTCTTTGCTTGACAACCGTAGTTTCTTATACAATGTAGTATATGTGATACTTATCGTAGCGTTCACATATTTCTATACTGCTATAACACTGAATCCTACGCAGATGGCTGAGGATATGAAACGTAACAATGGTTTCATTCCTGGTGTCCGTCCAGGCAAGGATACTGCAGACTACATAGAGGAGATAATGTCTCGCTTGACATTGCCAGGTTCTTTGTTCATTGCCTTCATAGCTATTATGCCGGCATTAGCAGGTCTGTTCAATGTGCAGCAGGGATTCTCTCAGTTCTTTGGTGGTACTTCATTGCTCATCCTTGTGGGTGTTGTGATTGATACACTGCAGCAGATAGAGTCACATCTGATGATGCGTCATTATGACGGATTGCTGAACTCAGGACGTACTCGTCCTCAGCATGGAGTAAGTGCATATTAAAACTGTTTTGAGATACTAGAAGCTGACGATGGCTATATATCTGAAGACAGAAGAAGAGATATCACTGATGCGAGCTGCCAACCGACTGGTTGGCAGCACGCTTGGTGAACTCGCGAAACATATCAAGCCGGGTGTCTCAACGGCATATCTAAATAAGATTGCTGATGAGTTTATCCGCGATCATGGTGCCACGCCTACGTTCCTTGGTTTCCCCAATCCGTATGGACCGGAGTTTCCTGCCAGTATCTGCACTTCTGTTAATGAGTGTGTGGTACACGGTATACCAAGTGACGATGTGATATTGAAGGATGGAGACATTATATCAATAGATTGTGGTACGCTTCTTGACGGATGGAACGGCGATTCCGCTTATACATTCCCCGTCGGAGAGATTAGTGAAGAGTTGAGGCAGTTGCTTTTAACGACGAGAGAGAGCCTTTATCTAGGAATAGAAAAGGCAGTCTATGGCAATCATCTCGGTGATATTGGACAGGCAGTACAAGATCATTGCGAGAGGCAGGGTTATGGGATAGTCAGAGAGTTGTGTGGTCATGGCATAGGAAAGAAAATGCATGAGGACCCGCAAGTACCGAACTACGGAAAGCGTGGTAACGGAGTAAGGTTGAAAGAGGGAATGTGTATAGCCATAGAACCGATGGTCACACAAGGTGACCGTAAGATATGGCTTCTTCAGGACAAGTGGTCGATTAGCACAAGAGACCGAAAGCCAGCTGCACACTATGAGCATACGATAGCTATACATAAGGGTGAGGCAGAGATATTGTCCTCCTTTGAAGAGATAGAAAAGATTATAACGATATAATAGAGAAATAAAGAAACGATAAGAAATTTATGGCAAAGCAATCTGCTATAGAACAAGACGGTGTAATAAAAGAGGCGTTGAGTAACGCTATGTTCCGTGTGGAGTTAGAGAACGGAGTGGAGATAATAGCACATATCTCTGGTAAGATGCGTATGCACTATATCAAGATTCTTCCAGGAGACAAGGTGAAGGTGGAGATGAGTCCGTATGACCTTACAAAGGGACGCATCAGTTTCCGATATAAATAAGGAGAACATTATTAATAAGTACTTATATATAATTATTTTAACAACAAAGGATGAAAACAAGAGCATCATTGAAGAAGCGTACTCCAGACTGCGTTATCGTACGTCGTAAGGGTCGCCTGTTCGTAATCAACAAGAAGAACCCTAAGTTCAAACTTCGTCAGGGTTAAATTTTATTAAAAGTTAAAAGTTAACTACCAAATGTTAAAAAGTTTGGGAGTGTGAAGATTATTGTGTAACTTTGCATTTCCGAAATTTTCGTAACAAGTTAATTAACAAGTTTTTTATTATTTTTCACAAACAATTATGGCAATAAGAATTGTTGGAGTAGATTTGCCCCAGAATAAGCGTGGCGAAATCGCATTGACTTATATCTACGGTATAGGTCGAAGTAGTTCAGCAAAGATATTGGACAAGGCAGGTGTAAGCCGTGACACAAAAGTGTGTGACTGGACTGACGACGAGGCTGCTAAGATCCGTGAGATTATCGGTGCTGAGTTTAAGGTAGAGGGTGATCTCCGTTCAGAGATCCAGTTGAACATCAAGCGCCTGATGGATATAGGTTGCTACCGTGGTATCCGTCATCGTAATGGTCTTCCAGTACGTGGTCAGAGCACAAAGAACAATGCACGCACTCGTAAAGGTAAGAAGAAGACTGTTGCTAACAAGAAGAAGGCCACTAAGTAATCGGTGATTACTAATTAATAGTCAAACATTAATAATTAAATCGATTACAGTAATCTTTTAAGTTTAATTTCTAATTAAAAGAAAAATCATGGCAAAGAAAGCAACAACAAATAAGAAAAGAAACGTAAAGGTTGACGCTATTGGTCAGCTGCATGTTCATAGTTCCTTCAATAACATCATTGTGAGCCTTGCAAACTCTGAGGGTCAGGTTATCTCATGGTCTTCAGCTGGTAAGATGGGTTTCCGTGGTTCAAAGAAGAACACTCCTTACGCTGCTCAGATGGCAGCAGAGGATTGCGCTAAGGTCGCTTTTGATCTTGGTCTGCGTAAGGTAAAGGCATACGTCAAGGGTCCAGGTAACGGTCGTGAGAGCGCTATCCGTGCATGTCACAACAGTGGCATAGAGGTTATGGAGATCGTAGATGTAACACCATTACCACACAATGGCTGTCGTCCACCAAAGCGTCGCCGCGTATAATAACATTAGCATTTATTTATTTAATTATGGCAAGATATACAGGTCCGAAATCAAGAATTGACCGTAGGTTTGGTGAGGCCATCCTCGGTAAAGAAAAAGTTTTGTCCAAGAGAAACTTCGCTCCTGGACAGCATGGCAATAACCGTCGTCGTAAGACTTCGGAGTATGGTGTCATGTTGGCAGAGAAGCAGAAAGCTAAGTACACATACGGTGTACTCGAGCGCCAGTTCCGTAACATGTTTGAGAAGGCTGCTAAGGCTGACGGTATCACCGGTGAGGTGCTGCTTCAGTTGTTGGAGAGCCGTCTTGACAATGTGGTTTACCGTTTGGGTATCGCACCTTCACGTCGTGCAGCACGTCAGTTGGTAGGTCACAAGCACATCACAGTAAACGGAGAGGTAGTTAATATTCCTTCTTTCCAGGTTAAGCCTGGTATGGTTATCGCAGTACGTGAGAAGTCTAAGTCACTTGAGGTGATAGAGGATGCACTCGCTGGCTATAATCACAGCAAGTTCCCTTGGATAGAGTGGGATAATGCATCAAAGAGTGGTAAGTTCCTGCACCGTCCTGAGCGTGCGGACATTCCAGAGAACATTAAGGAGCAGTTAATCGTTGAGTTGTACTCTAAATAAATCATTAAATTAATGGCGATATTAGCATTTCAAAAACCCGACAAAGTCGTGATGCTGGAGTCAACGGACAAGTTCGGCAAGTTCGAGTTCCGTCCGTTGGAGCCTGGCTTCGGTGTTACTATTGGTAACGCTCTCCGCCGCATCCTTCTTTCTTCTCTTGAGGGTTATGCTATCAATACCATCCGTATTGACGGTGTAGAGCAGGAGTTCTCTTCTGTACCTGGTGTGAAGGAAGACGTGACTAACATCATCTTGAATTTGAAGCAAGTAAGATTCAAGCAAGTAATAGAAGAATTCGAGAATGAGAAAGTTACTATCACCGTTGAGAATTCTACTGAATTCAAGGCTGGCGATATCAACAAGTACCTGACTGGATTTGAAGTGTTAAACCCTGATTTGGTGATTTGTCATTTAGATTCAAAGGCATCTATGCAGCTTACTATTACAATCAACAAGGGCCGTGGTTACGTTCCTGCTGATGAGAATCGTGAGTATTGTACAGATATCAACTCAATAGCCATTGACTCTATTTACACTCCTATCCGTAACGTGAAATTCTCAGTTGAGCCAACTCGTGTCGAGCAGAAGACTGACTATGACAAGTTGATTCTTGAGATTTCTACGGATGGTTCCATACATCCGAAGGATGCCCTTAAAGAGGCAGCCAAGATACTGATATACCACTTCATGCTGTTCTCTGATGAGAAGATGCAGTTTGAGGATACTGGTGTAGATGTAAACCAGGACTTCGATGAGGAGGTACTGCACATGCGTCAACTCTTGAAGACTCGTCTTGTTGACATGAATCTCTCTGTGCGTGCACTCAACTGCTTGAAGGCAGCTGATGTTGATACACTTGGAGATCTCGTTCAGTATAACAAGACAGATCTTCTCAAGTTCCGCAACTTCGGTAAGAAATCGCTCTTAGAGCTTGATGATTTGCTCGAGAGTCTGAATCTGTCGTTTGGAACCGATATTTCAAAATACAAACTTAATCAGGACTAATACTTTCCCCTGATTACAAAACATTAAAAACTCAAAATGAGACATAATAAGAAATTCAATCATCTCAGTCGTACTGCATCACCTCGCGGTGCCATGCTGGCAAACATGGCTATTTCGCTGATCATGCACAAAAGAATCACTACGACTGTTGCCAAGGCCAAGGCTCTGAAGAAGTACGTTGAGCCATTGATAACACGTGCAAAGGAAGATACTACAAACAACCGTCGTGTTGTTTTCTCTTACCTTCAGAATAAGTTTGCTATCAAGGAGCTTTTCTCTGTAGTTAGCGAGAAGGTAGGTGACCGCCCAGGTGGTTACACACGTATCATCAAGCTCGGTCATCGTCAGGGTGACGCTGCTGATGTTTGCTTCATAGAGCTCGTTGACTTCGACGAGGCTATGGCAAAGGCTCCTAAGGCTGCTAAGAAGACTCGTCGTGCAGGTAAGAAGGCTGCTGCTCAGGCAGAGGCTCCTGTCGCAGAGGCTCAGGCAGAGGAGGTTGCTGATGCACCTGCTGCTGAAGAGGCAAAGGCAGAGTAATTGTAAGATAATACAGATTACTTTAATAAACCAAGCTCCGTTGCAGAAATGCGACGGAGCTTTTTTGTTGTCATATACTTATGATACGAGTAAAGGTATTATGTCTGTAATGACACAGTCATACCTGCTATGTATGTTCCTATGTTTTTGTAGTAGCATAACCTTTTAGAAGAAAGGTTCAAAGATGGAAAAGGACATTTATTAGTATTTATTAGGAGGGCTTGCAAACAATGACAGAAGGATATATTAAAGAAGAAGAGAACATGATTCGTCATGCCAATGTCATCACATACGCTGACTTTGAGAATAGAAAATCAAAACTGGTGTCTTGTTAATTTCACAGGACACCAGTAAAATAGTATATTATATTATTATATTCAGTTTCCAGCGCTTTGTTCAATTTTCTTACAAATTACATCAGCAATGATTTTAGAAGCTTTATATGACCAATGCGTGTCGTTATACAAGAATATATCCTTTTCTTGTTTTTCAATTAATGGTAACAAATTATACTTTGAAAATATAATATCAGAATTGTCACCTATTATTCTCTTGATATCCTCATTTACAGTTTTTCTAGGAAACTCATTATTTATAATATGTTTCTGGTATAAATCATACTTGTCAACTGCAATTAAAAAGAATAATTTGATTCCCTTCTCATAGGCCTTTTGACGTAGCGTATTATAAACATATTGAACCTTGGCCTCGTTCTTCTTTTTTATTCCGGTACCAGAATCAATGTCGTCTTTATAGAAATATAATTTGTCAGGATTATCCGATTCGAAATAGCCAGCGTCCAGATTAGCATGATAAATAGGGTTTTCATATCCTAATCTATACAGAATGAAATCTCTTGCCCTGGAAATAGACCATTTGTTTGGAGCCTTGGTTTTATTTTCCTTTGGAGGTTCTATCTTCCCCCTCTCAAAAGTCATGATATTTGTCTCAAAGTCTCTTTCAACAGATTCTATAACTATTATTTTTACATTTGTGGAATCAAAAATGTTTTCTTCTAAAAGGTTATATGCATATTGAAGAGGATTAGAGTATAGATTGCGGTAGCAATTTGCAATGGATATTCCTTTTTGACTTATATAATTTTGATACCCTTTATTTTTCTGTTGTGAGAAAGAATCTCCAATAGTCAATATCTTTACATTAATAGAAGCAAGCTCTTCTTTGTGCTTTATCGTGGAGAACAAAGTGTCTTTTATTATGTTCTTTTCCAAGATTGCGTTGTATGAATGTCCAAAAGGAATTAGTGCCAGTCTGCCTATGTCTCCTGTCATTCTAGGGGTAGCATAAATTGAGATGTATAAAACGAGTCCAACGATTATGCTCCAAACAGGTAGGACTGTGTATGATATCTTTATTAAAAACTTTTTCATGCTGCTAAAATTGGAAGTATATAAATGTCTGTACGGTTCCAGAATACATAAACATTAAGTAAAGTATCGTTATGTAAATACTGTATCTTGTTATTGCATACTTAAAAACGCCTCTATGAGGTATCTGTAATGCATGTTCTTTATCTCTTTGTAACCATTCAACAAACATTAGTAATAGTGCCGAAATAATCCACTCCTTACCGTGGATATTCCCAAATAGGTGATGTTTGATAAACATACAATACAAATAATGTAAAGCCTGTGTTAAAGATTCTGCGCGGAAGATAATCCAGCCGACAACGGCGAGGAAGAATGTCAGTATAATCTGTATCGTTTCCTTAATGTTAGGAAAGAAACGGCCATAAGCCACTACATGTTTGTATTTAGTGTTAATCCCTAAGATGTTATAGATAGCTAATAATGTAGCATGATATAGTCCCCAACATACAAATGTCCATTGAGCACCATGCCATAAACCACTGACACCCCATACAATATAGACATTGCGAATTGTTTTCCATTTGTCGCATTTGCTACCACCTAAAGGAAAGTATATGTAGTCGCGAAACCATGTTGTTAATGAAATATGCCATCTTCGCCAAAATTCAGGGATGCTTCGTGAGAAATATGGGAAATTAAAATTACGCATTAGGTTTATTCCAAATAATCTGGCACATCCTATAGCGATATCAGAATACCCTGAGAAATCACAGTAAATTTGAAAGGTAAAAAGAACTCCAAGAGAAAATAATGCTATACCTGAAAGTTCATAATATTGCCCCCAATAACTATTTACTATAGCAGCGCAGTTGTCAGCAATGACCAATTTTTTAAATAATCCCCATAACATCTGACGCATTCCGTCCACAGCTTTTGCATATTCAAACCTCCGTTTTTGCTGAAACTGAGGCAGCAGGTTCGTAGCTCTTTCAATAGGTCCAGCCACCAATTGCGGGAAGAAACTGATGAAAGCGAAAAACTCCACGATATCATGTGTAGCTGATATTTTCTTTTGATATACATCGATGGTATAGCTGAGGGCCTGAAATGTATAGAAACTGATGCCTACGGGTAGGATAACGTTCACGGTTACCCAATCAAGATGAATACCCATAAACCCAAATAGGTTGTCAAGGTTGTTAACAAAGAAATTATAATATTTGAATACGCCAAGTATTCCAAGGTTCAGTATAATGTTAACAGCGCTTATAATTTGTTGTCTTTGTCTTTTTCCTTCATAATACTCAAGTAGCAGTCCGCTCCCGTAACTGCATAGGCTGGTAATAGCAATGAGAATCAAGAAACGCCAGTCCCACCAACCATAAAATATATAACTGGCAATAACAATTAGTAGGTTCTGCCATTTCCGTTCACGGAAAATGAACCAATATAATATAAATACTATTGGGAGGAAAACTAAAAACTCGAAAGAATTGAATAACATAAAAGCCCTTTCTTTAATATCTTAATTCCGCAATACTTCTGAATAGTCATTAGTTATTGGTGCGGAGATAGAAAATATGATATGACAAAGTTACAAAAAAAAACAGAGCTATTAACATGTTTTGGATGTTTTTTTCAATCATTAAGGATATTTACTCTGCGCGCTCAGTGGTAGTTGGGTTTAATGTCGGAAAAGGATATGGGGTGATGCGGGATGTCGATGCGGTGGGAATATATGTATGCAGACGGAGGGGGCAATACGAAGAAACGACTATGGATATGAAGTCCATAGTCGTTTCTTTATGCTTTGTGTTGTCGTGCGATATTAGTAGTTCTCCGCCAACACCTGGAAATATGACTGAGGATGGTCGCATACAGGACAGATATCCGGTGCCTGTTTGCCTACTACTATGTGTCCGCAATTCGCACATTGCCATATAGCATCGCCGTCCTTTGAGAAGACCTTCTTGTCCTCAATGTTCTTCAGCAGTTTGCGATAACGCTCCTCGTGATGCTTCTCTATGGCTCCCACCATCTCAAACTTCTTGGCGATGTCCTCGAAGCCTTCCTCACGCGCCTCGCGTGCCATGCGGTCATACATGTCTGTCCATTCAAAATTCTCTCCTTCAGCTGCGTCAGCAAGGTTCTCCGTAGTAGAAGGTACAGCCCCGTCATGCAAATACTTAAACCATATCTTTGCGTGCTCACGTTCGTTTGCTGCTGTCTCCTCAAAGAGTGCTGCAATCTGCACATATCCATCCTTCTTTGCCTTAGAGGCATAGTAAGTGTATTTGTTACGTGCCATAGACTCGCCAGCGAAAGCCTCCAGCAAATTCGCCTCAGTCTTTGTTCCCTTAAGTTTCTTGCTCATAATGTTAGTTGTTGTTTTAGTAATAAATAATGACCGTTAGTATGTGCATCACATACGATGTAAAGTTACGATTTTTCCAACAATTACAATTGCAAAGCTATCCCAAATTAACACAAATTATGTTATCTTTGTTTATCTTTTCAAGAATACCTCTTGCATTGCCAGTACCAAGGTGTAACGCATATACACTTCTCCTGCATATAACGGTATGGCAACTAAGTAACGTGCTCATCTATGGAAATTGCTTCGTCACTCCATCGTTTATGTAAAATGAATTTACAAACGAGATATTGTCGGTGCCATTCATATAGAGCGCAGGTCTTTCGTCAAAGGCCAACGACTCCAGTTTAGAGTCTGTTATCCTTATCCCCTCGGCGTGGCTTATGGAGAATCCCCATGCCGGCTGAATGCCGTGGGCAGAAGGTTCTGGGTAATTCTTCTCCCCCCGTTGTGTTACTGGCCTTCTCTCACTGAAGAAGAAAGGGTTACATCCACGTTGTTGTGCCACGTCATCAAGAGTCATCCCGCCACGGAACCTCACGCGTAGGCTGTCAATCCTTACGTCGCGCACCGGTTGTTGCTCCGTACCCGCTATCAGACAGGCATAGCGGCTGTCCACATCTTCAGCACATACATTGCTTATCCTTATATTGCGTGCGTCTGAGGGATGAAACCCCTTGGGTGCGCGCATTCTGTCGCCCACCCTGATATATATGGGAGAGTTGCATATATCCTTCATGTAGATGTTACTTACGTCCACATCCTCCATCATAGCGCCGTCCACGGTCTCGAGGGCGAGTCCCCTGCAGTGTGTAAACGTACAATCTTTTATCTTGATACGTCTGAAACCACCGTTACTCTCTGTCCCCAACTTAATACGTCCTGTCGGTCCGTCACCGTCGGGAGCCTTCTCTACTGTGGTAAGCAGTGTGCCGTTAAGGAAAGAACCGATGTCATAGCCGCTCACATGGCAGTTCTCTATGAGCACGTCTTCCGTAGGCTTTGGCCAGCCGAGAGCATAAGAGCATTTAAGCACTATGGCATCGTCATTCAGCGTGTTGACTTTGCAATTCCTTATCACTACACGTTCACAACAGTCTATGTCAAAGCCGTCACGGTTAGTGTCAGCCGTTACATCCTCTATCAGCAGGTCGTCAACTCCTGTGAGCAGCATGGCGAAGTGTCCGCACTCCAAGAAACTGATGCCACGTACAGTCACCCTGCGGCAGTCGCGCATTGCCAGCGCTTTGTTCGCCTGCCTTTTCATCTTCGCATGGCGTGCCGCACCTCGCGACAACACGCCGGTGCCATCTATCAGTCCCTCTCCCTCAATGGTAACGTCATGCAGGTCCTCGCCCCATATCAAGGAGTTGTGCCAATGGCTGTGCCCGAAGTCCTGGTACTTCGAGTCGTTAGGCTCAGCCTCGTCATATCCGTCCGTCTTTGTTACGGGTGCCGCCTTGATTACAGCCCCTCGCTCCAGTCTCAGCGTAATGTTTGAGCGCAAGTGCAGAGAGTAACACATAAAAGTACCGGCAGGCACTATTACTGTATCACCCGTCAGTGCTGCCTTTTCAATGGCAGAGTTAATAGCAGGAGAGTCTATATGCTTGCCGTCCCCGATAGCACCACAATCCCTTACGTTTATTGCTTTGATGCCGTATGTGGTGGAAAAGAGCAGCGTGAAGCATAGAATAAGTCTGTTTATCATAGAGAGAAAAGTTTTTACCATACAAAAAAGCCCTTCAGATGTTGCTGCTGCAAAAATAAGCAAATAATTTTGAAACTGCAACCGTGCAGTGTGTATTTCAATAAAAGTGAATAAAAAACATATGCATAAAGATGAAAAAGTGAGTATCTCAAAGAGAATCAAAAACACAAAACTAAGATAAAATAGTTCGTTTTTATTTGCTAAATACGATAAACTTTTGTAAATTTGCGAAATAGAACCTTAATAAGATTTGTAAGAACAATAATTATGAAAGCCAAGAAACTCTTTTTCTTAATGTTCGTATTTCTGTCAGCGCAGGTAGCCTCTGCCTACGATTTCATTGCTGACGGTATATGCTATAACATCCTCAGTGAAGAGGAAAAGACCGTAGAGGTGACATACTACTCCTATAACTATAATTATCATCACAATACTACGGGCAATTATTATATCGACTATACGCATACAGGATACAATTTCAGCAGTATTCTGTATATCAGTGGAAAAATGGACGTAGAGGGACAGTACTCTGAGACCAGTCAGTTTGTAACATATAAATACTACACTTTATGTTACTATTATAGCGGTTCTGTTGTAGTCCCCCAGACGGTTTCCTATGGTGATAAAGAATATACTGTAACACGTATCGGTGACCATGCCTTTGCGGAATGTAGGGAGGTGACAGACATTACTCTTCCAATGACTATACAGAGCATCGGAGAGTCAGCCTTGAATACGTATGGACTATACAAGCACGGCACGAAGACAGGAGATACTACGTGGGGAAATTACAAAGTTTACGATTCCAAACTGTCAACGGTAACAGTGCTCTCTCCGGTTCCTCCATCAAATCAATCCACACTGCCGAGTACAACATGTGATTTGTATGTACCTTTGGGGGCCGTCGAACAATATTCTGCTGCTGAGGGATGGACAGATTTTAACAATATATATGCAGATACATCAAATGGCGTGACGTTGATTGATGCCACGGCATACTCCAATAATACAGACTATAGTGATATGTCCGTCAGTTACGTCCGTACCTTTAATAATATCAAGTGGCAGGCACTGTACGTCCCATTCGCATTCGATTCCTCTGATGTGGCAGGAGAATTTGATATTGCCAAAATAACAGGCTTCTCCGGTGTTGATAGTAATAATGACGGTGTGACAGACAAGGTGGCTATGAAAATGAGCAAGATGTCGAGTGGTACTGTCAAGGCTAATACGCCATACCTGATACGTGCAAAAAGCACAGGCGCCAAAACTATCTCGCTTTCATCGCCAACCACCGTTAAGGCTGCAGCAAGTAACAGCGTGACATATTATGTCGGCGATATGGAGTTTATAATCACAGGCACATACCAAAAGGTTACAAATATGAAGACAGCAGGTTACTATGCCGTGTCTGGCGGTAGCCTGTGTCCAGCCAATAGTGATGAGGTGGTATTGTCTCCATATAGGTGGTATCTTTCAATAGAAGGCGGCAGCGTAGGAGCGAAATCATTTGTCATGGAAATGATAGAGGAGGATGAGGTTACTGCGGTAAGGTCCGTTTCTGAATCATTTGGTGAGACCTTAGCGCCGTTATATAACATTGCTGGCCAGAGTGTAGGCAAAGGTTATAGAGGTTTGGTAATAAGGAATGGTAAGAAATACATAAAATAGGCGAAGGTGTTATGAATACAATAGATAAGATGAAATATATTACTCCAGTTCTAAGAGTCATTGCCGTTAAGGTGCCTCCTCTTTTGGTAGCGTCAGGCAACGACGATGAGGAAATGGATTTTGGTGATCCTGTTGACTCCTATGATGCAAAACGCTTCAATGCGCATGCGTGGGCCGGAGAGGAAGACCTTATTGAATCAGAGTGATAGTTTGCATTATGCAGATGTAAGAATAAAAAAAGTTCAGAAGACGTATGTCCTCTGAACTTTTTTTTGTTATCATCATGAATGTTTAGAATGTAAGCGTTGCGCCGGCATACGCCTTAACCTCCGTCGGTACGTTGTCGGTAGGTATGGCGTTATATTGGTAAGGCACAGCCACCTTGCCTTTGCTCTTCGGTGTTGATGGAGCGTGATTGGTGTCCGTCCATGTCCATGCCTCTGCATCTTTCGTGTCAAAGAACTTCTTTATGCCGTCGGCAAAGTAGTTGCCCTCAATGAGCACCTCAGAGTTCATACGTGGGTTGATGCAAGCGCTTGGATTGCCGAAGCAGTCATAGTAGTTGCATAGCATGTGTATGCGTCCTGCCCTTACCATAGGCATGCGTGCGTGGCAGCCCTTTCCCCAGTGGTTGTATGCGTAGGTAACGTTGAGAAAACCCTTCGGCTCCTTGTCGCTGTAGCCCACCAGGTTAGTGTTCTGGTGCATGTATGCTCGCTCAGTATAGGCGAAGGTGCACCAGCTTACTGTTATGAAGTCCGAACTCTGTGTTATGTCAAAGTTGCCGTCCATGCCGTCACGGAAGTCGCAGTGGTCCACCCACACATGGCGGCTGCCACCTACGATGCTCAGCAGGTCAGAACCTCCCACGTCGATAGAGCCTGGACCCTGGAAGAAGATGTTGCGTATGATAAAGTTCTCACAACCTTTCAATGACATTATGCCCGACTCGCGGTATGTCTCCTTCTCGTCGCCCGTCATGTTGATTATAATCTGTCGGGTGTTATACTCCGCCTGCTCAGACACATACTTGCCGTTGGAAAGACGTCCGCCGGTACGTCCGTTTGTGCTCATCTGCGGCACTCCTGCGTGGTTCAGCGTGTCTGTAAGCTCAGGTGTCACGTACCACTTTGTGCACAGCTTTGCACCGTTGATGCCGATGATGGTCTTGTTTGTCAGGTCCTCAATGCGCATCAGTTCACCGATAACGAAGTCGCCCTTCGCACCGTCAAGCACCACGATGCTGTGAGTCTCCAGTGCTTTCATGATGGCAGGCCCCATGTCTGCGGTGCCGTCAGCGGTCAGGGTTATGCTTCCGTCGGCGTGAATGGCATCGCCTGCCCATGCTCCGCCACCTGTTACGTTATATGTGGCGGTGTTGTTCGTGCGTGATGAACGCGTACAATAGCCGAAAGGCTTTGTGGTGTCATAGGATGACGGCCCGGCGGCAACCGCCGCGATGCCGGTGCTGAGCAGCAAGCTGCAGAGCAAGTGTTTCAAAGTGGTCATATGTATTTATTTAGTTTGAATGCTGATAGACGTCTCAAGGTCTTTGCCTTCGTCTTTCGCTTTCTTGTTTTTCACCGTCAGGCACATCTCCCCGGCTTTGCAGGTGCTCTGCAGTGTCACCACCAACTTTCCGTTAAACAGCTTCATTGTTGGCTGGGTAAATGGTTCCAACGAAGTGGCGTCACCGTTGCAGGCACATTTGAAAGAGCCCTCGCCTGTAACCTCGAATGTCAGCTGGTCGTCAGCCAGTGGACATGGATTGCCGTCCTTGTCCATAGCAGTCACGGTGACATAGCACAAGTCATTGCCATCGGCGCTGATGGTGCTGCGGTCAGGAGTAAGCATAAGCATCTCAGGCTCGCCGGCTGTGCGCAGAGTCTTGGTCATTGCGGCATTGCCGTCCTTGTCGTATGCCACCACCTTCAGCTCTCCCGGCTCATATTTCACGTTCATCCAGCGCAGACGGTAGCGGTCAAGGTTAGGCACATACTTGGTCTTGCCCACGTTAGGATTCTTCTCCGTGCTCTTCTTTATCCTGCCTTGTGACTTGCCGTTGACAAACAGCTCAGCCTCGTCATAGTCGCTGAATACCTGTACCGGCACCACCTTTCCCTTCATCTTCTTGCCCCAGTTCCAGTGAGGAGCGATGTGCAGGGTGTGCTCCTGCTTGTTCCATACAGAGCGATATAGGTAATATCTGTCTTTTGGCAGTCCGGCGAGGTCGCATATTCCGAAGTAGCTTGAGCGGCTTGGCCAGTACTCATCGTATGGTGTAGGCTCACCGAGGTAGTCTATGCCGGTCCATACAAACTGTCCGATGGTATATGGCAGGTCGTCCATATCCTCAAAGTCAAGCTCTGGCAGGTTGCTCCATGAGCACCACTCCGTCTCGTAGGCGGAGCACTGGCCGTCGCTGTACACGCCCTTGTCGGTAAGGGTGTAAGGCAGTTTATATACGCCTCTTGAACTTACGGTACTTGCCGTCTCGCTGCCGAGGATGAAGCCCTTGGTCGTCTCGCGGTAAGCCTTGTCATATTTGTGGTCGCGATAGTTCAGACCTACCACATCCATCACCTCTGCGAAACCGCTTGCCAGTGCGTTGTCCACGCGGTCCATGCCCTGTGTAACAGGACGTGTAGGGTCAAGCTCGTGGCAGATGTCCTGCAGTTTCTTAGCCCATTCCACGCCGGCATTCTTGTCCCACTGTTCAGGAATCTCGTTGCCTATGCTCCACATTATGACGGATGGATGGTTGCGATGGTTTAATACGAGGTTGGTAATATCTTTCTCTGCCCATTCCTTGAAGAAGCGTGCGTAGCCGTTCTTACACTTAGGATATATCCACATGTCGAAACTCTCAGCCATCACCATCATACCGAGCGAGTCACACAGGTCCATCTGCATTGTTGATGGCATATTGTGTGAGGTGCGTATAGCGTCGCATCCCATGTCCTTCATCAGCTTTATCTGCCTTATGAGGGCAGCCTTGTTCACTGCAGCACCGAGAGGTCCCAGGTCATGGTGCAGGCATACGCCCTGTATCTTTCTTGTCACTCCGTTGAGCTGGAAGCCTCCCTCGCGGCTCACGGTCACTGTGCGTACGCCGAGGTTTGTTATGGTCTCGTCTATCACCTTGTGGTTGCGCATAAGGCGTGTCCTTACCTTATATAGATAAGGTGTCTCAGGTGTCCACAGGTTAGGCTTGCTCAGAGTCAGTTCGGTCTTTATCACACCATCCTCAGGCACGTCGAAGTGGCTGCCAGCCTCCATGAAACCCTTATCGTTGAGAATCTCAATGACACATGCCAGGTCAGCCGCGTCGGCAGGCGACACACACAGCTTAGTCTCATAGTCAATGGCTGCTTGGTTCTCGTCACGTCCGTGATTGTCCACACCCTGCTTCAGTCCTACGGTCCTTATTGACGTAGCCCATGGGTCGATATGCGCCTTAGGAGTGATGACGAGTGATACCGGCCTGTAGAGTCCGGCACCGGGATACCATCTGCTGCTCTCCTCCTTGTTCTCCAGTTCCACCTCTATGGTGTTGTCGCCGTCCTTTATCAGTGGTGTTATGTCCAGCCTGAAGGCGTTATAGCCATAGGCCCAGTAGCCAGCCTTCTGGCCGTTTACAAATACTGTAGGCTCAGCCATTGCACCGTCAAACTGCAGTGTGAACACACCGTTCTTGTTTGTGAACAGTGCACTGTTGACAGTACATTTGTAGTAACCCTTGCCTATCCATGGCAGGGCACCAGAGCGGCCCGACTTCTCAGTGGCCTTCTTCTCTCCGTTCTGCTCAATGCGTACGGTCTGCAGGTCCCATTTCTTGTCGAAAGGTCCGTCGATGGCCCAGTCGTGCGGAATGTTTACATCTTTCCATTCAGCCTTGTCGCGTGAGAACTGCCATTGCTTCAAGTCTAATACCTGTCGTTGCGCCATCACATCGCTTGTGAATACGGCTGCGTTTATTAACAATGTTGTGAGAAATACAAAAAGTCTTTGTTGCATATAGTTGATAGATTAGTTTTCTTGTGAGTCTTCGTCAGTAAGGGATGCCATGTTCTCTGGTATCTGCTTAGTAGGTGTCACGCCAAAGCGTCTGAGCGTCTCCAGGCGCTTGGACATATTGCCGCGTCCCTCGCGCAGCTGTCCCATGCCAGTGTCATAGGTAGAGCGTGCTATGTTGAGTTGGTTGCCGAGCTTCACATACTGTTCCACAAACGTGCAGTACTTGTCATAGAGGTCAGAGGCAGCCTTCAGTATCTCGCGGTTGTTCTTCTCCTGTCGGGTGTTCTGCCACGTCAGGAATATCAGTTTCAGTACCACCATCAGGTTCGTCGGATTGATAATCAACACACCTTTCTGGTACGCCTTGGTGCTCAGCTGCGGGTCGCGGTTCATAGCCAGTATGTAGCTGCCCTCGTTAGGCACGAACATCAGTACCATGGGGATGGCCTTGTCCACCTCCTTGTCATACTTCATGTTTGACAGTTCCACCACATGCTGCCATATAGAGTCATGGTTAGCCTTTATTGCCGCGTTGCGCTCCTCTTCAGTCTCGGCGCCCACATAGTCGGTGTAGGCAGTCAGCGACACTTTAGAGTCAATGATGAGCTTCGAGCCGTCGCCGCTGCGTACTATCACGTCAGGTCTTACGTTGGCTCCTCCCTCAGTCTTCACATTCTCCTGTACAAAGTATTCCTCGCCCTTGCGCAGTCCGCTGTCACGCAGTATGTTCTCCAGAACCTGCTCACCCCAGTCGCCCTGCACCTTGCCCCTGTTCTTCAGCGCCTCTGCCAGGTTGCGTGTGGTCTTGTCGCGTTCCTTGTCATGTTCAAACACCGCCTTTATGCTTGCCTCCAGCGCCGAGGTGTTCTTTGACTGCTCCAGCTTGTTGTCATCCACCAGTCGGTGCAGGTCCTCCAACTGCTTCTTCAGCGGGTCAACGATGCGGCTCATCTGCTCGCTGTTGGTCTGCTTCAGAGTGTCCATGCGCTCCTCAGCCTCGCGCTTCAGTGTTTCCATTCTCTCTGCCGCCTCGCGTTTCAGCGCCTCGGAGCGCTCGGTCATCTCGCGCTCAAACTGTGTGCGCATCTGCTCGCGAGCCAGCTCCAGTTCGGTCTTGAACCTCTCCTGTCTCTCCTCCTCGTCTTTCTCTGCCTGCTGGCGTTGTGCCTCAAGCAGTTTCTGTGTGCTTTGCAGGGCAGCCTTGAGAGAAGAGTTCTCCTCGCTCATCTTCTGCCTTGCCTCACGCTCAGCCTCACGCTCCTCTCTCATCTCGCCAATGCGTAGCGCAGCCTCCTCCTTGGTGGTGGCAAGCAGTCTCTGGCTTTCCTCCTTCTGCTCGCTCATGCGCAGTGACATCTCCTCCTTCGCATCGTTGAGCCTGTTCTCAGCCTCGTCCTTGATAAGTTTTACGCTGTGTATAGCCTCCGCCTTCATGTTCTTGATGCGTATCTCCGCATATATACAATAGGCTATGGCCATTCCGAGTGATATGATAAGTATAGTGAGTTCCATCCGTATATGGGGTAATTACGGTGCAAATATACAAAACATTTTGCAAATTCCAAAAACTTTTGTAATTTTGCGCAGTCAAAGACTTAAAAGTTACTATGAAAAAAAGAAAAAACATTATCGCTGCAGTCATACTGTTAATGTGCTGCGTTGCTGCTTCGCTAAAAGCTGAGGTGCGTTATGCCACCACCTCTGTTACAGATATCCCGTTTGACATGCCCCGTGTGGCTTTGCCTGACATCCCCGCCAACACCGTATGTATTACCGACTTTGGTGCTGTGGGCGACGGTGGCTCTTTGTGTACTGAGGCCTTTGCCAAGGCTATGCAGGCACTCGCTGCCAAGGGTGGCGGCCGCCTCGTGGTGCCGGCAGGTATATGGCTCACTGGTCCTATACAGTTTGAGAACTGCACCGAGCTCCACCTGGAGCGTGGAGCGTTGCTGCTCTTTACCTCAGACTTTGACGCTTATCCTAACGTCAGCACAGTGTATGAGGGCAACACCGCCAATAAGAAGATGGCACCGCTGTGGGCATACCGCAAGCATGACATAGCCATCACCGGCGACGGCGCTGTTGATGCGCAAGGAGAGCGCTGGCGCCCGTCAAAGCAGGGTAAGTTCACCGCCAATCAGTGGAAGGAACTGACCTCTGGTCAGGGCATAGCTCATAAGGGCGTGTGGTATCCTGACGCTAAGCAGGATGATGAGGCTGGCAAGGAGGGTAAGCCCGACTTCCGCAGGGTGTTGCAGCGCCCAGTGCTGCTTGAGTTTGCAGAGTGCCAGCGCGTGCTCTTGCAAGACGTTACGCTGAGCAACTCGCCGGCATGGAATACCCATCCGTTGAAGTGCGAGGACGTTACCATTGACCATGTCACTATACGCAACCCCTGGTATGCACAGAACGGCGACGGCCTTGACCTTGAGTCATGTAACCGCTGTATCATCAAGAACTCCACCTTTGACGTTGGTGATGACGCCATCTGCATAAAGAGTGGTAAGGACAAGGAAGGCCGCGACTGGAAGATGCCTTGCCAGAATGTCATCATTGAGGGCTGCACCGTGCTCCACGGCCACGGCGGCTTCGTCATCGGCTCGGAGATGTCAAGCGGTGCACGTAATATATATGTATATAACTGTCTCTTCAACGGCACTGATACAGGTTTGAGAATGAAATCCACACGCGGCCGCGGCGGCGTGGTAGAGAAGATATATGTGGACAAGATAAACATGGTGAACATAGCCGGTGAGGCGTTCACGTTCAGTCTGTACTATGCCAACAAGCCGGTGGCAGGAAAGCAAGACGGCGATACCTCGTCTGCCGATGCCGTACCACCTGTGACAGAGGAGACACCGTGCTTCCGTGACCTGCATATATCCAACATTACCTGTCAGGGTGCGCGCAGGGCGGTATATTTCAACGGTCTGCCCGAGATGCCGTTGTCTGACGTGGTGCTTGAGAACTCCCTCTTCGTATGCGATGAGGGTGCCGACATGCACTATGCCAAGAACATCACGTTCAAGAACGTGAAGATACAGCAGAAGCGCGGTGAGCGCATCACAATGGCTGACGTGAAGAACTTTAAGGAGAAATAGTTGTTATGGCATCAATGAAATCATTGGCTAAGGATACCGCCATTTACGGTCTTAGCAGCATAGTGGGCAGATTTCTTAACTATCTGCTCGTTCCTCTCTACACACACGTAATATCAGTGGCGAGTGGCGGCTATGGCATCGTTACCAACCTGTATGCATACGTGGCACTGATACTGGTGCTGCTCACCTTCGGAATGGAGACCACCTTCTTCCGTTTCGCCAATAAGGAAGACGAGAACCCACATTGCGTATTCTCTACCTCGATGGCGGTCATTGCGGCGCTGACGGCTGTGTTCCTTGCCATAGTGTTCCTTGGCATAGAGCCGATATCTAACCTGTTACACTATACCGACCATAAGATATATATACTGATGATGGCTTGCGTAGTGTCGCTCGATGCCATACAGGCCATACCATTCTCTTATCTCAGATATAAGAAGCGCCCTATAAAGTTTGCTGCGTTGAAGATGCTGTTCATAGTAATGAATATAGGTCTCAACCTGCTGTACTTCGTATGGCTGGGCAAGACAGACGTGTTCTATATCTTTGCGCTGAACCTCGTGTGCACAGGCTTTATCACCTTCTTCTTCATGCCAGAGTTTGCGCATGAGCATGTGGCGGCACGTGCATACTGCAAGGAGCGTGGCATAGAGTTTAAGATAGTAGATTTCGCATTGCTGCGCCGTATGCTCAGCTATTCATGGCCGATACTCGTATTGGGCGTGGCAGGCATACTCAACCAGACTGTGGACAAGATGATATTCCCCTTGGTATATCCAGACCATACAGAGGGCACGGTGCAGCTCGGTATATACGGTGCCTGCGTCAAGATAGCCATGATTATGGCAATGATAACACAGGCGTTCCGCTATGCCTATGAGCCGATAGTCTTTGCAAAGTCGAAGGACAGTGACAAGCGTGAGTATTATGCCCAGGCAATGAAATACT
>JAEEGL016504951.1_pt1 | contig 25516 bp, 21 predicted proteins | sample 9134231 | NCBI WGS metagenome assembly JAEEGL01 (sample SAMN16246548, study PRJNA631951) | gut metagenome | biome: gut microbiome; feature: rumen; material: fiber-attached | host: Bos | place: Iran: Karaj | collected 2018-10
AAGGCTATCGAGGAAGAGTATGCTAAGACAGAAACTCCTGTAGTTTCTAACAACAGTGCCCACAGATGGACTCCCGATGTTCCTATGATTATTCCGGAGGTTAACCCTCATCATGCAGATGTTATCGAGTTCCAGAAGAAGAGACTTGGTACAACAAAGGGATTTATTGCTGTTAAGCCTAACTGCTCAATTCAGAGCTATGCTCCCGCACTTTCCGCATGGAAAGAATTTGAGCCCTATGAAGTAGTTGCAACAACTTACCAGGCTATTTCAGGTGCAGGTAAAAACTTTAAAGAGTGGCCCGAGATGGAAGGAAATATCATTCCATTTATCTCAGGTGAGGAAGAAAAGAGCGAAAAAGAGCCACTCAGAATCTGGGGACATATTGAAAATGGCATCATTGTACCTGCTGAAAGCCCGATTATTACATGTCAGTGCATAAGAGTTCCAGTTTTGTATGGACATACGGCCGCAGCTTTTGTAAAATTTAAGAAGAAAGCTACAAAAGATGAACTTATTAAGTGTCTTGTGAATTTTAGCGGTAAGCCTCAGGAGCTTGGTCTTCCCAGCGCTCCCAAGCAGTTTATTCAGTATCTTGAGGAGGATAATCGTCCTCAGGTATCACTTGATGTAAACTACGAAGGTGGTATGGGTGTAAGCATAGGCCGTCTTCGCGAGGATACTGTATATGACTGGAAGTTTGTAGGTCTTTCTCACAATACACTTAGGGGAGCTGCAGGCGGTGCAGTTGAATGTGCAGAACTCCTCAAGGCACTTGGATACATTAGCAAGAAGTAATAGGACTTAAAAAATCTGCGGTGAGGACAATTTTTATGGAAAAAACAAAGGTTCAGGAACTTGAAGTACTAAATGGCTATTTTAACAGTGGGGACAATCAGATTGTTATAGTATATGGCCACATTCGTACAGGTAGCGCAACTGTAATTACTACATTTGCAGAAGATAAAGAATACCTTTATTATTGCGCTTGTTCTGCTTCTGAAAGGCTGCAGCAGTTTTTAATAGGTGATATTCTGAGGAAAAAAGGACATGATGTTCCGGATTTTCCTACCTATAAAGAAATAACTGAGGCTATAGAGAATTATGCTATAAAGATTAATAAACCTCTTGTTGTTTTTGTTGAGAATTTTGAAGATATAATAAAAGCATCACCGAATTTTATAGAGGAAATAAGCTCTGTTGTTTATAAGAGCGGTCATCCTCAGATGATGATTGTCCTCATGGGCTCAAATGCAGCATGGATAGAGAACAACATGGTTGAAAAGATTGGTGCGCAGGCAGCCAATATTTCCGGGTTCCTGAAGATTAAATCCTATTCCTTCCAGGAGATGAGAAAGAGATTCTCGAAGATGAGTGACAGGGATGTTATTTCTTCCTATGCTGTTTTTGGTGGAAATGCAAGACTCTGGTCTTATTTTGATGAGAATAAGACATTTAAGGAAAATGTATGTGAAAAATTCCTGGATGTACTTAACAGTGTCCTTCTTCGTGAAACCTTAAGAATACTTGAAGAGAACTTGAGAGAAACGGCAGTTTATAATACTATTATGTATGGACTTGCTAATGGTAAGAATAAGCTGAATGATATTCACCATGCTACCGGATTTTCCAGAGCTAAGATTATGGTTTATTTAAAAAGCCTTATTGAGCTTGGAATGGTTGAAAAAGTTTATTCTTTTGCAACAACCGGACATGAGAATGTTCAGAAGGGTGTTTACAGAATTTGTGATCCTTTAGCACATTTCTTTTATAGATTCTTTTATTCACATCTGACAGAGATTATAAGGTTTGATTCTGAAGAATATTACAACACATTTATCGCAGAGGGACTTGATGAATATGTTGCTTCTGCATACAGAGCTGTTTGCAGAGAGTATGTTGTTAAACTTGCTGAATATGATAAGCTTCCCTTCAAGATTGACGAAGAGGGTGAATGGGTTGGAAAAATTGATTCTCTTGATATTGTAGCTCAGAGTGAATCCGGTGACACACTTGTTGGTGCTTGTTGCTGGAATTCCAAGATGGACGTGGATGCAATAGAAAAAATAAGAAGCTGCTGTAAGAGAGCAAGAGTTAATCCGGATTATTATTATCTTTTCTCTGCCATGGGCTTTGAGGATGGTCTTAAGGAGCTTGCAGAAAAAGAAGCGTCCATCAAACTTATAGAATTGGAAGAAATGATGAATGCCTAAGAGCGTTTTTATTGCCGAAAAGCCCAGCGTAGCAAGGGCTTTCGGCGCTGCATTAAAATATAATTTTTCTAATAAAGACGGATATATGGAATCTGAAGAAGCCATCGTCACCTGGTGTGTAGGACACCTGGTGACGATGAGTTATCCTGAGGTGTATGACGAGAAAATGGCCAAATGGTCATTGAACACAATTCCATTTATTCCGTCTCAATTTAAGTACGAAATTATTCCACAGAGTGCTAAGCAGTTCAATATAGTTAAGGGACTTCTAACACGCGAAGATGTGGATACAATATATATTTGCACTGACTCGGGACGTGAAGGAGAGTATATTTACAGACTTGTTGATCAGGAAGCAAAGGTTACCGGCAAGGTAAAAAAACGAGTTTGGATTGATTCACAGACTGAGGAAGAAATTCTCAGAGGAATACGCGAAGCCAAAGATGACAGTGAGTATGACAATATCGGAGCTGCTGCATATCTGAGGGCTAAGGAAGATTATCTGATGGGTATCAACTTTTCAAGGGCACTGACTCTTCGATATGGTTATTCCATCAGATCTTTTCTTGGACTGGATAAATGCGTAGTTGCTGTTGGCCGTGTTATGACCTGTGTACTCGGCATTGTTGTGGATAGAGAGAGGGAGATAAGGAATTTTGTTAAGACTCCTTTCTACAGAGTGCTGGGTGATTTTGCTATCGGTGATAAAAGCATATCTGCTGAATGGCGTGTTCAGGAAAAGAGTAAGTATAACGGTTCCTTTGAACTTTATAGTGAGAAGGGCTTCAAGGAAGAAAAATCTGCCAAGGCTCTCATTGAATCCCTGGGTCAGCTTCCGGTTAAAGGGAATATAGCACTTCTTGAAAAGAAGAAGGAGACCAAGAATCCTCCGCTATTGTATAATCTTGCAGAGCTTCAAAATGACTGCTCTAAATTTTTTAAGATTGATCCTAATCAGACTCTTGCCATAGCTCAGGAATTATATGAAAAAAAGCTTACAACTTATCCGAGAACTGATGCCAGGGTTTTAAGTACTGCAATTTCTAAAGAAATTGATAAAAATATCAAAGGGCTTATGTCGTATGAACCTGCCGGTATTTTTGCCAAGTCAATATTGCAGCATGAGTCATATAAGAATATTGCCAGGACAAGGTATGTAAATGATAAAGCTATAACCGACCACTACGCGATTATACCTACAGGTCAGGGATTAGGATCTCTAAGTTCCCTAAGTCCTACTGCTGCCAAGGTTTATGAAATAATAGTAAGAAGATTTTTGGCAGTATTTTATCCTGCAGCTCAATACTCGAAAATTAAGATGGAAATGATTGTACAAGGGACTGATCCTCAATTTGAGGAGCATTTCTTTGCGGGCTTTAAACTGCTTAGTTCAAAAGGCTATCTTCATGTTATGGATTATTCTTTTTTCAAGAAGAAGGATGAAAAGGAGAATGAGGAGAAGAATGATAACGATGCTGAGGATGCAGCTGCAGACGAAGGCCTTTTTGAAGCTCTGTCAAAGCTAAAAAAGGGCGATGAGATTGATTTGACTGCCGCATCAATTAAAGAGGGTGAGACAACACCTCCAAAGCGCTATAATTCAGGTACTCTTATTCTTACAATGGAGAATGCAGGTCAGTTTATAGAGGATGAGGAATTAAGATCACAGATCAAGGGCTCAGGTATCGGTACGAGTGCCACGAGGGCGGGCATTCTTGATAAGCTTGTAAAAAACAGATATCTGGAGCTTAATAAGAAAACTCAGATAATAACACCTACTCAGATGGGTGAGATGATCTATGATACCGTATTTGTATCAATGAAACCTATGCTTAACCCATCACTTACAGCAAGCTGGGAGAAGGGACTGACACAGGTAGAGCAGGGTGAGATATCTGAAGACGAATATATGAAAAAGCTTACTGATTTCATAACCAGGCGCACTAATTACGTCAAAGATAATGATATGAGATCACATATGCAGAGGTTTTTTGTAGCTTCAGCACAATATTACAAAAAAGCTCCTGCAAAAAAAGCTGCAAATAAAGGTAAGAAAAAATCATAACTGAAGATTATGAGGGAAAGAAAGGAAATGATCATGAACGAATATTCAATAGAAAATCTGTATGACTTAAATGAGACCATCGCTGCCGATATTTTTAAGGATGTAACATATCCCTGGGAAGTACTTCCGAAGATTAAGGAATTTATTGTAGAGCTTGGAAAAACACTTCCTGAAGAAAAATTCGAAAAGCGTGGAGAAGATATCTGGGTTGCAAAGAGTGCAAAATTTTTATCTGATAATGTTTATATTGCAGGTCCCTGCATCATAGATGAAGAGGCTGAAATAAGACCCGGTGCATTCATAAGAGGAAGCGCGATAGTTGGTAAAGGCGCTGTAGTAGGTAATTCTACCGAGCTTAAGAACGTCATTCTGTTTAATAAGGTTCAGGTTCCGCATTATAACTATGTGGGTGATTCCATACTGGGCTTTAAGTCACATATGGGTGCCGGCTCTATCACATCAAATGTAAAGTCTGATAAGAAGCTTGTTGTCATTAAGAACGGTGCTGATGATATGGTGGAAACAGGACTTAAAAAGGTTGGCGCCATGCTTGGGGATAACGTTGAAGTTGGCTGCGGAAGTATTCTTAATCCCGGTACAGTAGTTGGAAGAGAGAGTAATATTTATCCTCTTTCTTCGGTTAGAGGATGTGTTCCTGCAAAGCATATTTATAAAGAAAAAGGGGTTGTTGTTCCTAAGAACAATGACTGAAATATATAAGAGGGATATATAGGGGATATGAAAAAAGTTTTTTCTTGTATAATGACTGCTGCTGTTACAGTTTCTCTATGTGGATGCGGCTCGGTCATTGATGATACATTTGGGAAATTTAGCAAAGGGCTTGAAACTATTCGCGATTCTGTAAACACAGGTGCGGATGTTATTGAGAATCTTGAAAACGAAATTACGGATGAACTTGCTGAGAAGACAGATAAACCTGCAGTTGAATCTACAGATGAACCTATAAATAAAACAGATGTTTCTGCAAATGATGAAAACAAGGATTCTACTGAGGATTTCGAGCCTTATATAGCAGAAAAGGCTGAAGATGGACCGGTTGATTCTCTTGCATACGTGAAGGCTTATTCTGATATTATAAATGTTCAGGCTGATGTACGAAAAAAGAACGAAGAGGTGCAGAAGGATACAAAATATCCGTTTGATTCATATTATATTTATGATATTGATAAGGATGGTATACCTGAACTGATATTACAATATGGTGAACTTGGTGAAGATGTTTTTACTGAGGACTATAAGGGTGTAGTCTATACAATGGATGGTAATTCAGCGGTTATCCTTGATGATGATTTTGAATTGTCTTATGCGGATTTATATACCGATCCCGGTGAAAATGGTATGCTTTGCTATCGCTACTCAGCTAAAAAGGCTACCTGCTACAGGGTAACATATGAAAACGGTGAGAGAATGGAAGAAGAGCTGCATACTGAAGAAGCTGAAGGCACTGACAATTATCTTAAGAGAGGAAGATATAAATCTCCATCCAAGATAGTCCCCGGTTCCTATGAACTGTGTCATACACGGAACTGCGTAACTCTTCCCATCAGGAAGTATGACAGTATTATGAAGCATATTGACGGAAACAGAGGAGATTTAAGTGAACTGTCTTTCCCTGATAATGATGAGAATTATTATGAAAATATAATATCTGAGAACAAAGAAATATATCTTTATGGTGCTGATAAATATATGCATAATAAAGGCCTTATTCATTATGAGGATATTTTTAATAAGGATGTACTGCGAGATAACACTGGTAATGAAATAAAATTTGTAGAGAAGAAATATGCAGATTTAAATGAAGACGGAGTATATGAATGCATAATATATCTTCGAGGTGAATATGCTTCCGGGAATTCGGACATGAGAGTCATCATGACTGTGGAAGACGGTGAGAATTATGCATATTCATCGTTTTATCCACCTGAAACAGATATAACCGAATATGGTGAATTCGAGAACCATAGCAGGTATGGAAGCTCATATTACAGAATTATTTTTGACAAAGAGGAAGCCGAAGAATATTATGTTCCGGTTTGGGAAAACCAGGCTTCTTAATGGGAAATTAGATATTCACTATTTGACGAATACTATATAACAGTATTATAATCAAAAAAGTTTATGACATATTACGAGGAGGAAATTGTTATGGCAGCTATTAAGACAAAAATCGAGCTTCAGTATGCAGATAAGAGTATATCTTCAGAGGATCTTGTAGAGAGGGCTAAGGCAGCTTACGAAGCAGAGTATGGTGTTAAGGGTGCAAAGAATCTTGAGCTTTACGTTAAGCCTGAGGAGAATAAGGCTTACTATGTAGTAAACAACAAGATGACAGGAAGCATCGATCTTTAATTTTGATTTTTTGAAAGGCCTCAGGTTTATGCCTGGGGCTTTTCTTTGATTTATCGAGGTAGTATGAACAAGGATTTATCGTTACAAAAGGATTTAAATAAACTTAAAGCATGCGAACTTTTTCTTTTGGATATGGATGGGACATTGTATCTGGGAGATGAAGTTTTTGAGGGAGCTATTGATTTTATACAAGCTCTTAAGAAACTGGGGAAAAAATATATTTATCTCACTAACAACTCATCAAGATCAGGGAGCGATTATATTGAAAGACTTAAAGGTATGGGGTTCCCCTGTGAGGCCGAAAATATTTATACATCCGGAATGGCTACTGCAGAATATTTAAGACTGCGATGCTCGGACAGATATATATATGTCGTGGGAACTAAGACTTTTTATAATGAATTAAAAATTGCAGGCTTGAAGGTTTTTGATTCCTATGATTATGATGATCCTGAATTTTATGAAAATAATGCATATGGATTAAATGGAATTAAGGATACGGAAGAATTCAGAGAGTATCTTAATCAAAGTGATAATATTCCTGTTGTCTGTGTGGGATTTGATACCGAACTGGTATATAGAAATCTGGATCTTGCGGTTCATTTTTTAAGAAAGGATGCTGCTTTTGTTGCAGCAAATCCTGACTGGGTATGTCCAATGCCGAAGGGTGAGGTACTTCCTGATTGCGGAAGTATATGTGCACTTCTTACGGCTTCATCCGGGAAGGAACCCAGGTATATTGGGAAACCCAACCGTAAAATGGTAGATATTATTTCGTCCATGTCAGAAATACCAAATGGAAAAATATGCTGTGTGGGTGACAGGCTTTATACTGATATTGCCGTGGCTCAGAATGCAGGAGCAGTTTCTGTTTGCGTATTATCAGGTGAATGCAATGAATCTGAAATCTCAGAAATGAAAATAAAGCCGGATTATGTGCTTGATAATGTAAAAGAACTCGGTGAATTACTGCATGGCTGATCGAGCATAAAAAATTTATAAAAAGTTAAGGGAATATGCCTTGTGCGCATATTCCTGTTTTTTTAGAATTAATCTATGAATTGATAATTTTTTATTGATGTTACATTTATGAGGGGTGATTATGAACGATATAATTTCAAATGTAACTCCAAGTGTTTTTGGGGTAATTGCCTATATTCTTATTTCCATAGGCTATTGGAATATTTTTAAAAAGTGCGGAGTTAAACCTTATTTGTCGTTTATTCCGATAGTAAGGGAATATAATATAAGCCTTTGCGCGGATAAAGAAGAGGATGGTAAGAATTACATTATACTTGCAATGATATATTATGTGCTGGAGGTGTTATGTTTAATATTTAAAGATAATGTAAAACTTATCTTATTCTTATTTATTTTTCTTATTTCAGCTGCAATAGCGCTGTTCATATACCATTTGAGAATAAATCTTGGACTTATAAAGGTCTTTGGTCGTAGTAAAAAATGGATATGGGCGTTTATTTTCTGTGAAACAATCACGGTACTTATTTTCGGTCTTTCAAAAAAATTTGTGCCTACAAAAAAGGTTGACATCGTTCCTGATAAGTATGGTGTAAAAGGACTTGACCAGGATATAAATTCAATTGATGACGGATTGACTGTAAATATTTCGGAAAAGACTTCATATTTTTATTTTAAGAAAAAAACATTGTTAAAAGATATACATATGAATATTAAAAAAGGTCATATGGTGCTTCTTCTCGGTGGATCAGGAGCAGGTAAAACCACGTTCTTAAACGCTATAACCGGCTATGAAAAGGCTAAGGCAAATATTACGCTTGGAGATATTGATGTGTATAAGGATTATGGCAAGATGATCTATGATGTGGGTTTTGTGCCGCAGCAGGATCTTGTTCGTGGTAATGATACGGTTACACTTACGCTTGCTGATGCTGCAGCTTTAAGACTGCCTTCAAATATACCTTTAAAAGAAAGATCAGAAAGAATAGACAAGGTTCTCGATCAGTTCGGACTTACTGTTGTTAAGCATAATCTTGTTGATAAGCTCTCCGGAGGACAAAAGAAGAGAGTCTCTATTGCAATGGAGTTTATATCGGATCCGACACTTTTTATTTTGGATGAGCCCGATTCTGGACTTGACGGCGTTGTGGCCAGAAGTCTGTTTCAAAAACTACGGGCAATTGCAGATGAGGGTAAGATTGTAATTGTAATTACGCACACACCGGACAGAGTTGTTGACTTGTTTGATGATGTTATTGTTCTTATAAAAGATAAGACCAGAACGGGACGACTTGCATTTTATGGCCCTGTTAAGGAGTCATATGAATTCTTTGATGAAAACACAATGGAAGGCATTTTAAGGAAAATCAATCCAAAGGATGTCGGAGGCGACGGAAGGGGCGAAGAATTCGTTGAGAAATATGCTGAGCTCATGAAGGGAAAAGTGGGGTGACGGGGCATGAGAAGAAGACGTATCAAGCATACCGGTCGTTTTTTGCAGACTATTATATATCTCGGAAAATTATTCAGGATGTTTTTATTTCAGAATGACTGGAAGGTTTTGCCAATCTCTGCTGTAATTGCAGGACTGGTGGCTTTTTCTGTTGGTCAGAATCTCTTTAAGACTATGGAAGGCACACTTATGGGGAGTTTTGCCGTTGCCTGCATATGCGTATGGAATGGATTTTTTAATTCAATACAGGTAATATGTCGTGAGAGGGCAATCGTAAAAAGAGATCACAGATCAGGACTTCATATTTCATCTTATATGGTTGCGCATATGATATATCAGGCAGTTCTTTGTGTAGTTCAATCCGGAATAATTATTTTTGTTTTTATGAGAATGAATGTAAAAATGCCTGACAAGAGCCTGATTACAGATTGGCCGCTCGTTGATATTGGAATAACTTTGTTTCTTATAACGTACTGTGCTGATATGCTTGCGCTTTTGATATCTGCTGTAGCAAGAACAACTACATCGGCTATGACAATCATGCCATTTATTCTGATAGTTCAGCTTTTGTTTTCCGGTAGCTTTTTCTCACTACCGGAAAAGGCAATGCCATTTACCAATCTCACAGCAACCAAATGGGGACTTACAGCGCTGTGTGCTCAAGGGGATTATAATTCACTTCCCATGGTGAGTGTATGGAATAATGCTCTGAAGATGAAGAATGTTGAAATAAATAATGAAAAGCCTCTTTTAGATCTGTTCAAGTATGTTGAAGATAATAATATGAGAGATGATATTCTCATGATGACTGCAAAAGAGAATCAGATTGAAGATTATGCCTTCAGCAGGGAGGTTATTTACAATGCCTGGAAATGGCTTATTATGTGGACAATCATATATGTTTTTGTAGCAACGCTTTTACTTGAATTTATAGATAAAGATAATCGGTAGACTCTTTTTGTTTTTAGAATAATAACTTAGAATATATGTATTGGGGAATACATTTTATGGGGGTTACTGTGGGCGTAAATATTAAAAACAGAAAAAGGAATATAGGGGTATTTTTTAACTGTTCAGAGGAGAGATTTCAAAAAAGTTTTTGCCATTCACTGTCAACTGCAGCAAGAAAAAAGGATTATAATCTAATTTTCTTTATGACTTTTGAGGTAATAGATGATGAGAGTGACTTCAATAGGATGAATGAGAAAATGATAAAGTTTGCGCCTATTGAGTATCTCGATGCAATTATCATTGCCTATGATACTTTTGACAGGGAGTCAATCAGACAGAAGCTGGAAGATGAGATAAGGAAGAGAGCATCCTGCCCTGTAATAAGCTTTAGGGAAAAATATAAAGATTTTTACAGTATTACAAGTAATGCCAATGACGCCATAAGCAATATGGTAAATCATCTTGCTGATTATCATCATTGCAAAAATATAGCTTTCATGGCCGGCTATAAGTACCATTATGACAGTAATGAGCGACTTGAGATTTACAAAAAGGCCATGCGTATAAGAGAACTTCCTATATATGATAATTATATATTTTATGGAGATATGTGGAGGTTTAAGGGAGAGGAAGCTTTCAGATATTTCTTTTCCGATCCGGAGCATATCCCGGATGCGGTAATATGCGCTAATGACCATATGGCAAGAGCGCTTTGCAATGCAGCAATCGAGCATGGACTTGATATTCCTTCAGACCTTATTGTTACGGGCGTCGATGACATTGCAGAAGCGGTTGAATATCATCCTACGCTAACAACTGTCAGTGTAGACATAGAAAACATGACGATGCGCACTATAGAGCTGGCGGATAAGCTGATTCACAAACAATATATAAAATCGGTCAATATTGTTCCGGCAAAAATTATGTACAGGGAAAGCTGTGGCTGTAATGGAGAGGAAGTGGTTGTTCCATATCAGCAGCAGTTAAATCAGTATTATGAGAGAATGAGTCACTTGCTGGGGCAACCCCATAATCAGACTATGTTCCAGATAGAACTTGATGGCTGCGACACACTAGAAGAGCTGCTTGGTACTATTCAGAAGAACATTGATGTTGTAATGAAGCATAAAGCCTTCTTTATTTTTCTGTCAGGAAGAGATAATGAAAATGGCGGAAGGGATTTTAAAGAAGACATTACCGATGAAGTTGAGCAGATATTTGGCTATAGAGATGGGGAAAGATTGCCGGAATATACAAGAAAGATCAGGACAGATACTTCTCAACTGTTGGATGAATTTGAAAATGATAAGCCAAGAACAGTGTATTTTTCATTACTTCATGACAGTACGAATTGTCTTGGGTTTGTTGTTTCGGAATTTGCCAGCTTAAATGATACTGTTGACCAGTATTATTTTGATTATTTGCTGAAAATATCACTTGCCCTGAACAAGCATTATATGGCTGCAGAGTTGAAGTATCTCCTTGAACAGTCAAAGCAAAAGAGTCTTACCGATTTTATGACAAAACTGAGTAACAGGAGAGGCTTTGACCAGTTTGTATCGCAAAACATTAAGGAGTGGATTAAAGCAGCTGAAGAAATAGCTTTTATGACACTTGATATTGACGGGCTAAAGAAAATAAATGATGAGCTTGGCCATGAGGCCGGGGATCTTGCCATATCGGCTGCCGCAAAAATTATCAGGAAGAAATGTCCTGATAATGGTTTGTGTGCAAGAATAGGCGGTGATGAGTTCCTGATGATATTCCCTGTTAAAAAAACATCACCGGATGAAATTGCTTCTAAAATTGAAGCAGGCATGAAAAAAAGAAATATATCCGGAGCTTTTCCGTTTAAGCTTAGCGTATCTATCGGTTGGCACAAGACAATTATGGAAAAAGGAACCAGGATAGAGGATTGTCTTGCCGAAAGCGATCAGAAAATGTATGAAATAAAGAAAATTCACCATGGAGATGAATCTTAAATAATTGATTTTTAGAATTGTTAAAACCGTCTTCAGGAAGTATAATAATATATGTTTAATATAGAAAATGCTTTTCAGGGACGGTATTATTATGGATATTGGTGGACTTTTAAAAGAGCTGTTACTAGAGGATAAAGTGCTTATACACTTTGACTTTATGAACGGCTTTTTTGATATTAATAAGTCAGTTGTTGTGACCTGGGGTGTAATCGCTGTATTGGCCCTTACTCTGATTATCTTAACAAGTAATATGAAGCTTCATGACATAAGTACAAAACAGCTTGTTGCAGAATCGATTGTAGACGGACTTCGAGGGATAACGGGAGGAATGCTCGGAGAGGAAGGCTATAAATACAGAGATTTTATGGCGGTTGTATTAGTGTTTATCGGAGCATCCAATCTGGTTGGGCTTTTCGGATTTACTCCGGCTACTATGGATCTGAACGTTACATTGGCTCTTGCACTTACAAGTATTGTACTTGTTGAGGCTGCCGGCATTATAGAAAAGGGATTCGGAAAATGGCTTAAGGGCTTTTCACAGCCAATGGCTATTGTTACTCCGATGAATATCTTAGAGCTTGCAATAAGACCTCTTTCTCTTTGCATGCGACTTTTCGGTAATGTCATCGGTGCGACGGTTATTATGGAACTGCTCAAAATGGCTGTTCCGGTAGTTATTCCTGCCGCGTTTTCGGTTTACTTTGATATTTTTGATGGCTTGATACAGGCGTATGTATTTGTATTCCTTACATCTCTGTATATAAAGGAAGCCATTGAATAATAAATGAGGTTTTAAAGAATAATTAAGGAGGAAATATATATGAGTTTAACAGCAATAGGTGCTGCGATTGCAGCATTTACAGGAATTGGAGCAGGTATCGGTATTGGTATAGCTACAGCCAAGGCAGTTGATGCCGTTGCAAGACAGCCTGAAGCAGATGGAAAGATCATGAAGCTCCTGCTTCTTGGTTGTGCACTTGCAGAGGCTACAGCTATTTATGGTTTCGTTGTATCTATCATGATACTATTTACCTGATATTTTTGGGAGGATTACTACAGTGTTAAGTATCAGCATAATGAACATTGTATATACAGTGATTAATCTTTTAATCCTCTATGTGGTGTTCAGATTATTTTTGTTTAAAAGAGTTGATGCAGTTCTTCAAAAAAGGCGAGAAGAAATTGAGCAGGCCACAGCTGAAGCTGTTAAGAAAGAAAAGGAAGCAGAAAATTTCAAGGAGAGCTATGCTAAAAAGCTTCAGGATGTTGGCAAAGAATGCGATGAAATGGTTGCTAAATCCAAGAAGGATGGCTATGACGAGTATGATCGCATTATAAATGATGCTAAGGAAAAGGCTGAGCAGATAATTATTGAAGCTAAGCATAATGCTCAGATTGAGGCTCAGCGTGAGAAGGATGCATATGTTTCAGAACTCACAGATCTTGTTGTGCATGCTGCTAATAAGATTGCTGTTTCCAAGCACGATGAGGAGACTGACAAGGAGCTTTATAACAAGTTTATCTTTGAGGCTATTGAGAAAAGCGAATAACTGATATCAGAGGTTTGATATTTATGATAAACGAAAACAAAGCAAAGCTTCGCTATTCTTCTGTTGCTCCATCAGATTCACAGGCTGAACAGATTAAGAAGGCGCTGGCAAAAAAGTTCAATAACCCTGATCTTGAGCTTGAGATTATTCATGATCCTAAAGTTAGCGGTGGTTTCGTAGTAAATTATGGCAACTTTGAGTATGACTGGAGTGATGAAGGTCGTACAAGACAGCTGAAGGAGCTTATTGAACTAACTAAAAAAAGACAAAATACAAGTGCAGAGAATCTTGTTTCCATAATCAGAGACAGGGTTAATAATTTTGACCTTAAGGCTGAAGGAAAAGAGGTCGGCAGAACTATCTGGGTTGGTGACGGAATTGCTAATGTTGTCGGTATTGATCATGCTTTTTATGGTGAAATAGTACGTTTTGAAGATGGAACCAAAGGCATGGTACAGGATATACGTGATGACCATATCGGTGTAATTCTGTTCGGCAGCGACGAAGGAATCAGACAGGGAAGCAGGTGTGTGCGTACTTACAAACAGGCAGGTATTCCTGTTGGAGAGGCCTTCGTTGGAAGAGTAATTGACGCTCTTGGTAATCCGATAGATGGCAAGGAAGAGATAAAGACAGATGTTTATCGTCCTGTTGAAGAACCGGCTCCCGGTATAGTTGAGAGACGTTCTGTTAATGAACCCCTTGAAACAGGTATATTATCGATTGATACAATGTTTCCTATCGGTCGTGGTCAGCGTGAGCTTATTATAGGCGACAGACAGACAGGTAAGACATCAATTGCAATGGATGCAATTCTGAACCAAAAGGGTAAGGATGTAATATGTATCTATGTTGCGATTGGTCAGAAAGCAAGTACTATAGCTAAACTTATAAATACTCTTAAGGAAGCCGGTGCCATGGGGTATTCCATAATAGTTGCATCAACAGCATCTGACAGTGCACCGCTTCAGTATATTGCTCCGTATGCAGGTACAGCCATGGCTGAATACTTTATGCTTATGGGAAAGGATGTTCTTATTGTTTATGATGACCTTTCCAAACATGCGGTTGCGTACAGAGCCTTATCGCTGCTGCTTGAAAGATCTCCAGGAAGAGAAGCATATCCCGGAGATGTATTCTACCTGCATTCGAGACTTCTTGAGAGATCAAGTAAGCTTTCAAGTGATCTTGGAGGAGGCTCAATTACTGCGCTTCCTATAATTGAAACTCAGGCAGGAGATGTTTCTGCATATATTCCTACAAATGTTATTTCAATCACTGACGGACAGATTTTCCTTGAATCAGATCTGTTCTTCGAAGGAATGAGACCTGCTGTTAATGTAGGTTTGTCTGTATCACGTGTTGGTAGTGCTGCCCAGACGAAGGCTATGAAGAAGGCTGCGGGAAGTATTCGTATTGATCTTGCTCAGTATAGAGAGATGGCTGTATTTACACAGTTTGCATCTGATCTTGATGAAACAACCAAGAATCAGCTTCGACATGGAAGCGTACTTATGGAACTTTTAAAACAGCCTTTGGGTAGGCCGTATGCAATGTATGAGCAGGTAATTCTTCTTGTTTGTGCAAACAGCGGAAAACTTGATTTTGTTCCGGTTAATCAGGTTAAGGATTACAAGAATAAACTTCTTAAGTATTTTGAAGATAATAAGAAGGATATTATTGAGGACCTTACCAAGTCCAGGGATTTATCAGATGCAACCAGGAAGGCTATTCTTGAAACTGCTGATGCGTTCGAGAAGATCAACAATGAAGCTTTAAAGCAGGAACTAAAAAACAAAAGGAAAAGACTGGTTTTAGATTAAGGTGATTTTCAGTGGCAAATATTAAAGAAATTCGCGATCGAATCGGAAGTATTCGCGACACAATGAAAATTACAAATGCGATGTATATGATATCATCGAACAAGCTTAGGAAGGCTAAGAAACAGCTTGCAGATACTGAGCCTTATTTCTATGCGCTACAGGCAATGATAGCAAGAGTTTCCAGACATATTCCGGATGATGTAGATGATATTTTTCTTAAGACAACGGAGGATATTCCCTTTGAACACAGAGCTAAGGGATATCTTGTCCTTACCTCTGACAAGGGACTTGCAGGTGCGTTTAATCATAACGTCGTAAGAATGGCAGAAGAACATATAAAACAGAACAATAAGCTTATAAATTATAAGCTATATGTTGTCGGTGAGTTTGGAAGGCATTATTTTACGTCTCTTGGACTGAAGATTGATGAAAACTTCCGATACACTGCACAGAATCCTAACCTTGACAGAGCCAGAGATATTGCATCCATTCTTATTGATGATTATACAAACGGAGTAATAGACGAGGTGTATGTTGTTTACACTTCCATGAAGAACTCTTTGACTAGTGAAGTGAAGATGGAGAAGATACTTCCGCTTGATATAATCGAAAATGCAAGAAACAGATATAGAATAATCGATGCATATAACGAAGAGTTTGTTTTTGAGCCCAGTCCAAAGGCTATTCTTGATAATATAGTTCCGAATTTTATATGCGGATTTATTTACGGTGCTTTGGTTGAAACATTTTGTTCTGAGCAAAACTCCAGAATGATGGCTATGGACAACGCAAATAAAAATGCCACCTCGATGATAGGCGAACTGCAAAAACAGTACAACAGACAAAGGCAGGCAGCTATAACGCAGGAAATTACAGAGGTTGCAAGTGGTGCCAAGGCGCTTAAAAGAGCCAAGGCAGCAAAAGCTGCAAAGCAGAAAAAATAAAAGAGGACAGTCATGAGTAATGAAGGAAAAATCCTACAGGTTATGGGACCTGTAGTGGATGTTTTATTTGAAAATGGTAATTTGCCCTACATAAGCGACTCTCTGAAGGTAAAGGTCGGAGAGAAAAAAGGAGTCATGGAGGTTGCTCAGCATATAGGCGATAATGTTGTAAGATGCATTATGCTGACAGCAAGCGAAGGACTGGCTAAGGATATGCCTGTTTATCAGACAGGTGGGCCTATAAGTGTTCCAGTGGGAAGAAAAAATCTTGGCAGATTGTTTAATGTCCTTGGAGATACTATTGATGGTGGCCCGAATCTTGACGGCGAAAAGCATTGGTCAATTCACAGAGAACCGCCTAAACTTGAGGACATGAGCCCTGTTGCGGAGATTCTGGAAACAGGAATAAAGGTTATTGATCTTCTTGCTCCATATGCAAAGGGCGGTAAAATCGGACTTTTCGGTGGTGCCGGTGTAGGTAAGACTGTGCTTATTCAGGAGCTGATACAGAATATTGCAACCGAACACGGTGGTTATTCAATTTTTACAGGTGTAGGAGAAAGATCCAGTGAGGGTAACGATCTCTGGACTGAGATGAAAGAATCAGGCGTTTTGGAAAAAACGGCACTTGTTTTCGGACAGATGAATGAGCCTCCGGGAGCAAGAATGAGAGTTGCTGAGACCGGACTTACCATGGCTGAGTATTTCAGAGACAGAGAGAGGCAGGATGTGCTTCTTTTCATAGATAATATTTTCCGTTTTGTTCAGGCAGGCTCTGAGGTTTCATCACTTCTTGGACGTATGCCCTCTGCTGTAGGATATCAGCCTACACTTGCTACTGATCTGGGACAGCTTCAGGAGAGAATTGCTTCTACAAAAGCAGGCTCTGTTACATCTGTGCAGGCCGTTTATGTTCCTGCAGATGATCTTACTGATCCTGCACCTGCAACGACATTTGCGCACCTTGATGCAACTACGGTTCTTTCACGTAAGATTGTTGAGCAGGGTATTTATCCCGCTGTTGATCCGCTGGAATCTTCAAGCAGAATTCTTGAAGCGGATGTTGTAGGTGAAGAGCATTACTATGTTGCAACCAAGGTTCAGGAAATGCTCCAGAAGTATAAAGAACTTCAGGATATCATTGCAATTCTTGGTATGGATGAGCTTGGTGAAGAGGATAAGCTTACTGTTTTCAGAGCACGAAAAATACAAAGATTCCTTTCACAGCCTTTCCATGTAGCTGAGAACTTTACCGGCGTAAAGGGAGTGTATGTCCCGCTTAAAGAGACTGTTAAGGGCTTTAAGATGATAATTGAGGGTAAAATGGATGATTATCCCGAGGCTGCATTTTTCAATGTAGGAACAATAGAAGAAGTAAAAGAAAAAGCTAAAAAGCTTGAAGGCGCTATAACGGAATAATGCCTTTGATGTAAAGGAGATTTAAAGTGCCACAGGAAAGGAAGACCTTTAGATTACAGGTTATGTCAATAAATGGTGTCTTCTTTGATGACAGAGCTTCTGAAATAATCTTGCCTTGCATAGATGGTGAGTTTGCCATACTTGCCAATCATGAAGAGATGGTGCTGGCCATTTACAATGGGAAGATGATAATAAGGGATGCCATCGGAGACAAAATAGAGGCTATTGTTGGCATTGGCTCTGCTCAGATTGCCAATAACAGAGTAATTGTGCTTGTTGATACATGTGAAAAACCTGAAGATATCGACAGGATAAGAGCGCAGAGAGCTCTGGAGAGAGCAGAAGAAGAAATGAGACAAAATAATTCAATCAAAGAATACTACTCGGCACAGGCTGCTATGGCAAGGGCATTATCCCGTCTTAAGAACTCAGCTGATTATGGTATTGATTGATGTTTTGCAAAAAAATAAAAAATGACAGGGTAACAGATGAGAAATAAGACATTTGATAAGATTAAAGCAGTTGCATGTATTCTCGTAATTCTTATTCATTGTAAATTTCCCTCTGTTATTGGGGATTTGTTTGAAGCATTGGCACGCTTTGGTGTGCCGATGTTTTTTGCTATTGCGGGAGTTTATCTGGCAGGAAAATCTGGTGAAATTCCCGAAATACGTAAAGGATTATTGAGAAAGCTTAAAAAAACAGGGATAATAACCCTGAAAATCTGGCTTATATATACCATATATTCTTTTATCTATGCTATGGCTAAAGACTATGGTGCTGCAGCCTGGTTCAATGAAAAGTTCAATACCTTCGAGTTTAGTAGATTAATTCTGTTTAATTCCGGAAAAATTATATACGACTTTACCTATGCTTTTGATCATATGTGGTATCTTTTTGCGCTTATGTATGTTTACGGGCTGTGCTATATTTTTGCTCCGGTAATGAAGCCTTTGTCCAAACCACTAACAGTGATTCTTCTAGCATTTTTATATTTTGGTGAATTCTTACAGCTGTATTATCCCATCAGACCATTTGGTATAAGCGTATCAATATGGTATGTAATCAGAAACTGGCTTTTTGTGGGAATACCGTTTTCCATGCTGGGATATTGGATGAAGCAGGACAAGGCATCAACACAGATAAAACAACCGCTTACTCTGGGGAGTGTACTTGTTGTTACAGGGATATTTTCGACATTGATTGAATATAAAATATGGGGATCAGTTGAAGTTTATTTTGGTTCTCTTTTTATTGTAATCGGACTTTTGATAATAGGGCTTAATTCAGAACATGATGTTCATAATAATGGGGTGGTTACGAATAATAAAAGAAATGAGTTGCTGGAATTTACCGGCAATCATTTATCTTCGAATATTTATTATTTTCACGTTCTTATTATTTCCTTATTTGGATTTATAATCGACAGAACATATCCTGATGCATATGCAAATGCTCTTTTTATGTATTTAAGGCCGGTTTTTGTGATTATCATTACAATATTAATATCACTACTGATTTATAAGAGTAAATTTATCACTGTTAATTCAAATAGGAATCTGAGAAAATAGGAAACATATTGTTTTTAGGAGAAATAGATGACCAGACAAGATTTTTGGAACTTAATAGAAAGAAAAGGAATACTGTTTCTTGACGGAGCTACCGGCACAAATCTTATGAAGGCAGGTCTGCCAGCAGGTGCATGTACCGAGGAATGGATTCTTGAAAATCCGGATACCATAAAGAATCTTCAGACAAGCTATGTGGAAGCAGGGAGTGATATTATTTATGCGCCTACTTTTACAGGAAATAGAATAAAGCTAAAGAACTTTGGTTTGGAAAACAGAATTGGAGAAATAAATAACAGTCTTGTAACGCTGGCGAAAGAAAGTGCTAACGGAAAGGCACTTGTTGCGGGCGATATAACCATGACCGGAAGGCAGCTTAAGCCAATGGGTGATTTGGATTTTGAGGAGCTTATTGATGTATATAAGGAACAAATCAGAATCCTTGACAATGCCGGATGTGACATTCTCGTAGTTGAGACCATGATGAGCCTTCAGGAATGCAGGGCAGCACTTATTGCAGCCAAGGAAGTTTCCAATATTGCTGTTATTGTTACGCTTACCTTCGAAGGTGATGGAAGAACTTTATTTGGAACAGATGCAAAAACTGCAGCTATAGTAATGGAGTCTCTTGGAGCAGCTGCAGTAGGAGCAAACTGTGGTACCGGACCTGATAATATGGTGGACATTATTGCAGATATGGCATCAGTGACATCTATTCCTATTATTGCCAAGCCTAATGCCGGGCTTCCGGTTGTCACCGAAGATGGCTCAACCGAGTATGATATGGACTGTGATACCTTTGTTGCAGAGATGGAGAAGCTTATAAAGGCAGGAGCTACAATTATAGGTGGGTGCTGCGGAACTACTCCGGATTATATCAGAGGCATACACGAAAAATATGCGGATTATACAATCTCATCCAATGAATTGATTAAAGCTGATGGATCCTCTTTTACAAGAAAGCCTGACGGCTTGCGTTTTCTTACCAGTGAACGTAAGACGGTTGCCTTTGGCCTTAACGATCCTTTTATGATAGTCGGAGAACGTATAAATCCTACCGGAAAGAAGAAGCTTCAGGCGCAGCTTCGCGAGGGTAATCTCGATATGGTATGCGATTTTGTATCACAGCAGGAAGAGGACGGTGCAACAATTCTTGATGTCAACGTCGGTATGAGTGGTATTGATGAAAAACAGATGATGAGCGATGTTCTTGATGAAATTATTCCACTTACATCACTTCCTCTTTGCATAGACACAAGTGATGAAGCTACCATGGAAATGGCGCTTCGTAAGTACCCGGGTCGTGCACTCATAAATTCTATTTCTCTGGAAAAGGACAAGGCTGAGAGATTCATTCCTCTGGCAAAAAAATATGGTGCTATGTTCATAGCGCTTCCCGTAGGCCCAAAGGGATTGCCCGGAAGTCTTAAGGAAAAGCACGAGTTTATAGAAACTTTATGCAGTAAAGCATATGAATTCGGATTAAATAAGGAAGATATAGTTGTGGACGGTCTTGTTGCAACAATCGGAGCAAATCCTGATGCTGCGCTTGAAACCTTATCCACAATAAGCTATTGCAAGGAACATGGACTTGCAACAATCTGCGGATTATCCAATATTTCTTTCGGACTTCCGCAAAGAGCATTTATAAATACTGCATTTCTTACAATGGCAATAGGGAGTGGTCTTACTATGGCCATATGCAATCCTTCTCAGGAGCTTCTCGTAAACAGTGCTTTTGCGTCCGATCTGTTAAGGCATAAGGAGGAAGCTGATCTTCGTTATATCGAGAGGATGGGAAGGTATGATGGGATGAATGTCCAGGTTACATGTGTCCCTAAAGGCCAAAAGCTTGTAGCGATGGCTCCTGATGCTTCAGCAGGTACAAATTCTGCTAAAGCAGGTTCTGATTCGGATAACAAGGAAAACGGAAATGTTAATGTATCAGATTCTCTGATAAAAGAAGAGCTTTCTGATGTAAAGACAGTATTTTATAACAAGATAAAGACTGATGTAATGAAGGGTTCAAAAAGGACAATTGAAAAGGATACTTTGGAAGCTGTAGATGCAGGTTGTGAACCCAAGGTCTTATTAAACGAATACCTTATGCCGGCCATAAATGAAGTTGGTGACCTTTTTGATAAAGGTAGATACTTCCTTCCTCAGCTCATAGCTAGTGCCGAAGCTATGAAGCTTAGCATTGCAAAGCTTGAACCTTTATTAAAGGAAGGCGATGAAGAAGGAGCAAAAGATAAGGATACTATAGTAATTGCTACTGTACATGGAGACATCCACGACATTGGCAAAAACCTTGTGGCACTTATGCTGAAAAATCATGGCTTTAATGTAATTGATCTTGGAAAGGATGTTCCAAGTGAAAAGATAGTAGATACAGCTATAGCAGAAAATGCAAAGATAATTTGCCTCTCAGCGCTTATGACAACTACCATGCAGGAAATGAAAAATGTTGTAAAGCTTTCAAAAGAGAAAAACTGCGACGCTAAAATACTCATAGGCGGGGCCGTTGTAACAGAAGACTATGCATGGGAAATCGGTGCGGACGGATACTCCTCCGACGCCGCCAACTGCGTCATCGTAGTAAAAAATATTATTAAGAATCTATGATTGTATCTTTGACACATACATCATATAAATGCGATAATATTTATATGATTATTCGTGATTTAATCTACACACAGCTCTGAGAAAATATATATTTCCTTAGAGCGTCCGGTTAACACCCGGCTAACATAAATACTGGAGGATTGCATATGAATGGAGCACAGGCAATTGTTAAATGCCTTGAAGAAGAAAAGGTAAAGGTTGTATATGGCTATTCGGGAGTGGCTATCGCACCCTTTTATGATGCTCTTGGTGATACAAAGGTAAAACAGATACTTGTCAGAACTGAACAGAATGCAGCACATATGGCAAGCGGATACGCGAGAATAAGCGGAGAAGTAGGAGTGTGTGCTGTTACAAGTGGACCCGGTGCCACAAATCTTATAACAGGTATTGCAACTGCTTATGCGGACAGTATACCACTTGTATGTATCACCGGTCAGGTTAATTCAGAACTGATCGGAAGTGATGTATTTCAGGAGGCTGATATTACAGGTGCAGCTGAATCGTTTGTAAAATACAGCTATCTTATCCGTAATGTAAATGATATTCCAAGAATATTTAAAGAAGCTTTTCATATAGCCAGTACAGGAAGAAAAGGACCTGTATTAATCGATATTCCGATAGATATTCAACAGGCGGAGATCAGCAAGTTTGCTTATCCTGACAAGGTTAATATGAGAACCTATAAGCCTACGGTAGAGGGTAATGCCGCTCAGATAAAAAAGGTTGTAAAAGAAGTTGCGCAGGCTAAGCGTCCTATTATTTGTGTTGGCGGTGGCGTTCATCTCTCCGGAGCCGCATTGGAAATAAGAAAATTTGTAAAGGATAACTGCATTCCTGTTGTATCAACCATGATGGGAATTGGAGTGATGGCATCGGAAGACCCGTATTATTTCGGCATGGTCGGCAATAACGGAAGACCGTGCGCCAACAGGGCGCTTAATGAATCCGATCTGCTTCTTATGGTAGGAGCACGTGTCGCTGATCGTGCAGTAAACAGGCCGGATCTGATAACAGAGAATAAGGTTCTTATTCATATTGATGTTGATCCCGCTGAGATAGGAAAAAATGTAGGTCCCACAATTCCTCTTGTAGGTGACATAAAGCACATTTTTAAGAAAATAAATGAATATGAGGATGAGGCTGACCTTATCCACGAGAGAACCGAATGGATCAATACACTGAAAAAATATAAGCAGGAGATGGTTGAAATCAGACCTGTTATTGATACTACAAAGTACGTGGATCCCATGCCGTTTTTACAGAATCTGTCCCGTAAGCTTCCATCAGATGCGATTTATGTTGCTGACGTGGGACAAAATCAGATTTGGTCCTGCAGATGGCATCTTGTAAGAAACGGCAGATTTCTTACATCAGGTGGAATGGGAACCATGGGGTATTCAATTCCTGCAGCCTTTGGCGCTAAATATGCAGATCCCAAGACAAAGGTTGTTGCTGTAATGGGGGATGGAGCTTTCCAGATGTCCATGATGGAGCTCTCAACCATACGCCAGTACGGAATGAATGTAGGAATAATTGTATTTACTAACGGATTTTTGGGAATGGTTCGTGAATACCAGCATTATGCATTGAATGACAGATATAACATGGTTGTACTTCACAATACACCAAAACTCGATAAAATCGCTGAAGCCTATGACATGAAGTACCTTCGTGCCTCTTCACAGGAGGAAGCAAACAAACTGATTGACGAACTGGTCCAAAACGATGAATGCGTCCTTTGCGAAGTAGTAGTCGACCCCATGGACCTCGCAAAGTGAGGAACTGTGAAGTCCCTCATTGAACACTAATGAGTTGAATTTTTATCAGTATATTTATCCAATACACAGCACGAATAAATATATATTTATGACGGCGTCCTCGGAGGAAAAAATGAAAAGAATATATTCTGTTTTGGTTGAGAACCATGCCGGCGTTCTTTCAAAGGTAGCCGGTCTGTTTTCAAGACGAAATTTTAATATTGATTCTCTTGTCGTTGGTGAGACAAATTCAAAGGATGTATCCTGCATGACAATTGTTTCAAGCGGTGATGAGAGAACTATCGAACAGATAGAAAAGCAGTTAAATAAAAAGCTTGACGTTATAAAGGTTAAAACCTTTAAGGAAAGCATGAGCATATGTCGTGAGCTTACTCTTATAAAGGTACGATACAACCGTGAAAACAGAAGAGATATCATGGAAAATTGCGACATCATGAAGGCTCAGATCGTTGATATGAGCAGAAACATGATGATAATTCAGATTTGTGATACCCCTGAAAGAGTTGAAGTATTTATCGAGATGCTTAGAACTGTCTCTATTGTGGAAATAGCACGGACTGGAACAGTTGCACTTACTAAATGCAACGAAGGAGATAAATAATTTATCCCTTTAAAGTTTTAAATAATAAAAGTATTTTATTGACTTTATAATTAAAAGCGAATAAAATTTGAAGATATTAGATTAATTTACATTTATTTGGAGTGGTATGAAGAGAAAAGTCTTTCAATTACTTGTAGATAATACATCCGGCGTTTTAACAAGAATTTCAGGCTTGTTTGCCAGAAGAGGTTACAATATCGAGAGTATTACAGCCGGAACTACAGCAGATCCCAATTTTACCAGAATAACAATAGTTACATCAGGTGATGATGTGATCCTTGACCAGATTGAGAAACAGCTTAGTAAGCTCATTGATGTCAGGGATATACATGAACTTGAGCCTGAAGAGAGTGTTTACAGAGAACTTGCATTGGTAAAGGTTCGCGCTGATGAGAAAGAGCGCGAGAGCCTTATATCCATAGTAAACATTTTCAGGGCCAATATTATTGATGTTACACCCGAGTCTCTTATTATTGAGATTACAGGTAATCAGTCCAAGGTTGACGCACTCCTCAGAATGCTGGAGGGCAGGGAAATATTGGAACTTGCGAGAACCGGAATTGCCGGTCTCGGAAGAGGTACTGATAAAGTGATTTCCATTGAGGAATTACAGAATATGTAAAGGATAACTTCGGAAATTCAATACTGATTGGTTTTCGTTGCTATATATAATTTTTTATTATTACGGAGGTAAGAAACATGTCACAGGAAGCACGTATTTTCTATCAGGAAGATTGTAATCTTTCACTTTTAGAGGGTAAGACAATTGCGATTATAGGCTATGGTTCACAGGGTCATGCGCATGCACTTAACCTTAAGGAGTCTGGTTGCAACGTCATTATTGGTCTCTACGAGGGATCTAAGAGCAAGGCTAAGGCTGAGGCACAGGGACTTAAAGTATATAACACAGCTGAAGCTGCTAAGATGGCTGATGTGATTATGATTCTTATCAACGATGAGAAGCAGGCTAAGATGTATAAAGAGGACATTGAGCCCAACCTTGAGGCTGGCAATATGCTTATGTTTGCTCATGGCTTCAACATTCACTTCGGCCTTATTCAGCCTCCGAAGGATGTCGATGTTACAATGATTGCTCCCAAGGCTCCCGGTCACACAGTAAGATCTGAGTATCAGGCTGGTAAAGGAACACCTTGTCTTGTAGCTGTATATCAGGATGCTACAGGTAAGGC
>JAEEGL012767551.1_pt1 | contig 25515 bp, 23 predicted proteins | sample 9134231 | NCBI WGS metagenome assembly JAEEGL01 (sample SAMN16246548, study PRJNA631951) | gut metagenome | biome: gut microbiome; feature: rumen; material: fiber-attached | host: Bos | place: Iran: Karaj | collected 2018-10
GGCGGGAACCGTCTTCTCCGTCAAAGATACGGAAGGAAACATCCTGGCCTCCTGGGAGGTTCCCTGCAGCTTCTCTTCCGTCAATGTAAGCCTTCCCGAACTCACGCTGGGAGAAACCTATACTGTCACAATCGGGGACAGTGAGGAAGAAATCACGCTGGATGAGGTCTCCGCATCCTACGGGGACGCGGGTGGCGCAATGTCCGGCGGTGCCATGAACTGGGGCGGAATGAACAAACGCGAAAGCGGCGAACGCCCTGCTATGCATGAAAGCTTTGACAAGTCCGGGACAGACGAAATGCCGGAAGGCTCTGCGCCGCCGGAGATCGGGGAGATGCCTGAGGGCTCCACGCCGCCGGAGATCGGGGAGATGCAGGAAGGGGCCGATGAGCCTGAGAGCGCAGATTCATCCGGTCACGGCCGCGGACAAGGGATGAATTCCGGTCTAAAGGAAACATCCCCGCAGGACGCATCCTCTGAGACAGACAGCTCCACCGGCATTCTTGTCACAGAACTCAGTCCGGAAACCTGGATATCTCTCGGTGTCTCCGCTGCAGCCCTGAGTATCGCCATACTTTGGGCGCAAAGAAGCAGGCTCAGAACCAGATGACCTGACTTCGCCCGGGGTGCCTGCAATGAATGAAATAACCTGACAGACGGCCTGTCTGTCAGGTTATTCTTTATGCGGCAGCTATGAGCCATGCGCTCCGCTCTGTTATCCACACAGTATGCTTTCTGCGTGCTGTACCTCTTCCCTGGTTGGAACCGGGGTTTCCGCAAGCGTGTACGGTATTCCCAGCTTCTCCCACTTGGGAACGCCCATTCGGTGGTAAGGAAGGACCTCCACTCTCTCCACGGTGTGCAGCGTATCAATGAACTCTCTTAATCTGTAAAGATCGCTCCGGTCTTCCCCGGAAAAGCTGATCCCGGGCACCAGGACATGCCGGATCCAAAGCGGCTTCCCGAGATCGGAGAGATATTCCGCCATCGCCAGGATATTCGCGTTGGTGTGCCCGGTCAGCGCACAATGCTTCTCCTCATCGATATGCTTGATGTCCAGTATGACCAGGTCCGTGACTTCCATCAGCGCACCGAAACGCTGCATAAAATCATTGTCTCCCGGATCAAAAGGCTCCCCCGCCGTATCCAGAGCGCAATGTACGGAAGCTCCTGCCGGGCCTGTCTTAGCAAGCTTAAACAGCTCCGTGACGAATTCTGTCTGCAGCAGCGGCTCACCGCCGCTCACCGTGATTCCTCCGCCGTTCCTCCAGTAACTCCTGTAGCGCCTGGCCCTTCCCCAGATCTCCTCCGGAAACGCCTCGTAAGGCGCGGAAAGCATCTTCGTACCTGTCTGCGCAATGCCCCAGGTTTCCGGGTTGTGACAGTATCTGCACCTCATCCTGCAGCCCTGCAGGAAGACAATAAACCTTACACCCGGCCCGTCCACCGCGCCAAAGCTCTCTGTCGAATTAATCCAGCCGGTAATCCTTTTTTCCATAAGCGCACCCAGCAGCTGATTCTGGCTTCACCTGCTTCAGTCCAGCAATTCCAGACAAATATTATCACACGAACTGCGGCAGTACTGCCGCAGTTCGCGGATTCCCTGAAATGCAGCGTACTTCCTGCCCGAAACAAGCTTCACTTAGCCCTCGATGAGTTGATTTGTACTGCCGCAGCCTGGGAATTCCCTGAAATGCAGCGTACTTCCTGCCCGAAACAAGCTTCACTTAGCCCTCGAGGAGTTGATTTGTACTGCCGCAACCAGAGGATTCCCTGAAATGCAGCGTACTTCCTGCCCGAAACAAGCAAACCGCCGCGCCCATCAATGCGGCGCGGCGGAAACACTGCACAAATCCTCTTAAAGCGTCTCGTGGAAGGTCCTCGCGATCACATCCCTCTGCTGCTCAGGAGTAAGGGAGATGAACTTCACCGCATAGCCTGAGACGCGGATGGTGAAGTTGGCGTACTCCGGCTTCTCCGGATGCTTCATCGCGTCGATCAGCTTCTCGCGGCCGAACACGTTCACGTTCAGGTGATGCGCGCCCTGGTCAAAATAGCCGTCCAGCACGCTCACCAGGTTCTCCGCCCGCTCCTCCTCGCTGTGCCCAAGCGCCTCGGGGGTCATGGACTGGGTATTGGAGATGCCGTCCAGCGCCCAGTGGTAGGGCAGCTTCGCCAGGGAGTTGAGGGAAGCAAGAAGGCCGTTCGTCTCCGCACCGTAGCTGGGGTTCGCGCCGGGAGCAAGGGGTGTCCATGCCCTGCGGCCGTCCGGAAGGTTGCCTGTGTACTTGCCGTAAACCACGTTGGAGGTGATCGTCAGGATCGAGGTTGTGGGCTCGGAGTTCCTGTAGGTGTGGCGCTTCTTCACCTTGGTGATGAAAGTCTGAAGCAGCCAGACCGCGATCTCGTCCGCGCGGTCGTCGTCATTGCCGTACTTCGGGAAATCACCCTCGACCTCAAAGTCCTCCGCCAGCCCGCTGCGGTCACGGATCACGCGGACATGCGCGTACCTGATCGCGGACAGGGAATCCACTACGTGGGAGAATCCCGCGATGCCGGTAGCAAAGGTTCGGCGGACGTCAGTGTCGATCAGCGCCATCTCCGCAGCCTCGTAATAATACTTGTCGTGCATGTAATGGATAAGATTCAGTACATTCACGTAGAGGCCGGCGAGCCAGTCCATCATCCGCTCGAACTTCTCCAGCACGTCGTCGTAATCAAGATAATCTCCGGTGACCGGCGCGTAAGCCGGTCCCACCTGCTCCCCGTTCTTCTCGTCGATTCCGCCGTTGATGGCGTAAAGAAGGCACTTCGCCAGGTTAGCCCTCGCGCCGAAGAACTGGATCTCCTTTCCTGTCTGCGTAGCCGAGACACAGCAGCAGATGGAATAGTCGTCGCCCCAGACGGGCTTCATCACGTCGTCGTTCTCATACTGGATGGAACTGGTATCCGCGGAAATCTTCGCGGCATAGCGCTTAAAGGGCTTCGGAAGCCTCGACGTGTAGAGCACGGTCAGATTGGGCTCCGGAGAAGGCCCCATGTTCTCCAGCGTGTGGAGGAAGCGGAAGTCGTTCTTCGTCACCATGCTGCGCCCGTCCATTCCGGTGCCTGCCACTTCGAGGGTTGCCCAGACGGGATCCCCGGAGAACAGCTCGTTGTAGGACTGGATGCGGGCGAACTTGACCATGCGGAATTTCATGACCAGATGGTCAATCAGCTCCTGGGCACCTGCTTCGGTGAGGGTGCCGTCCGCAAGATCACGTTCGATGTAGATGTCCAGGAAGGTGGAGATGCGGCCGACGCTCATCGCCGCACCGTTCTGTGTCTTGATCGCTGCCAGATAGCCGAAGTAGAGCCACTGCACCGCTTCTTTCGCGTTGGATGCAGGCCCGGAAATGTCAAAGCCGTAGAAGGAGGCCATCTCCTTCATGTCCTTCAGGGCACGGATCTGGTCCGCCAGCTCCTCGCGCTGCCGGATGATCTCGTCCAGCATGGTGCCGTCGCCGCAGTTTCTCTTGTCCTCTTCCTTCCACTCCACCAGCTGGTCGATGCCGTAGAGCGCCACCCTGCGGTAGTCACCCACGATGCGGCCCCGCCCGTAAGTATCCGGAAGGCCGGTGACGATGTGGCTGTGGCGGGCGGTTTTCATCTCGTCCGTATAGGCGTCAAACACGGCCTGGTTGTGCGTCTTGTGATACTCGGTGAACGCCTTGTGCAGATCCGCGCTGGGCTCATAGCCGTACATGCGGCAGGCCTCCTCAGCCATCTTGATGCCGCCGAAGGGCATGAACGCACGCTTTAATGGCTTGTCTGTCTGCAGTCCGACGACCTTCTCCAGATCCTTCATGGACTCGTCGATGTACCCGGGACCGTAGGCGGTAAGCGACGAGACGATCTGGGTCTCCTCATCCAGCACGCCGCCGTTCTCCCGCTCCTCCTTCTGAAGCTCCATGAGCCTCCCCCAAAGGCGGTTCGTCGCCTCGGTCGGCCCGGAGAGAAAACTCTCATCTCCTTCATAAGGACGGTAGTTCTTCTGGATGAAGTCGCGGACGTTGCACTCGCGCTTCCAGATCACACCGTCAAAACCATTCCAGGCATCGTAATTCAGCATTCAACTCTCCATTCCGGATTTATGTCATCCTCTTCTTCCGCCGTGCCTTTTCTGCCAAAGAAAAGGCACGAGCATAATTCGCTCGTGCCCAGACGGTCGGCCAAAACTCCTCCGCACTCCCCGCGGGTATTCCCGCTAATCCGTCAGTCATGCGGAGCCTCTGCCCGGAGGTACTAAATCTTGTGCCTGCCGGACAGCACACAAACTATATGTTTTTTTCTCTCCGATGTCAATCAGACAAATCGCCAAAAGAACCTAAACAATTACTCCATTATCTTGTTGTTTTTCTCATTCCAGTCGATGGGCCAGAAGCTTCGTGCAGGATTTCCCTGCGCCATATAGCCCGCCTTCAGCCGCCCGGACGCGACGCTTCCCGCAGAGAGAACCGCTCCGCTTCCGATTTTGCAGCCCTTAAGGATAATGCAGTTCTGCGCGAGCCAGACATGGTCGCCTATGATCACCGGGCGGGGCGGATTCGCGACGTTTCCCTTCTCATCCAGCACCTTGTGATGGTCGGAGTCATAAATCCTTACACCTCTCGCGAGCAGCACCTCGTCGCCAAGGGTGATGGAGTCCGCGACATTGATCACCGAATCACAGTTGAAGAACCCCGAGCCGATGGTCAGTTTTCCCTTCTCCTGCACTTCCAGCGTGACGCGGGTGCAGACGATAAGCTGCCCCTTCACCTCCATGCGGGCGCCCTTTTTCATCACGAGATAGCACTCGCAGTGAGCTCCGCGGGGCTTGTTGTCGTTCAGGAAGAGATGGCCGTCGTGAAGAGTAAGCTCCGTGTCCTCCGCCATATCAATCACCGTGTTGCGGTAAGGGACAAGATACCCCTTTCCGAGCCTCTTTACCTTAGGACAGAGGAAATTGTAATAGACAAATCGAAGCAGATCTACGCCTTTCAGTGCCGACAGATTATGCATTATGGTCCTCCGGATGATGCCGGTCCGGCACGGCCTTAAACCGCACGGACTCACGGCTGGTTTTCCGGCATATCGGAAGCGCATACACCGGGTTCATTCATTATACCCCGTTCAGCCTCCTTTTCCCATATTCGGCAGACTCCCGCGCCGCACACCGCGCTTCACTCTCGCGCCGCACACCGGGAATAATCCGCACTGCCCCGGGAAAGCCGTCTGTATGAAAAAACCGGCGCTGCCCTTTGCGGACAGCGCCGGCCGGATTATCCTGCTTTTCTGTTCTTCATGCTACCCGGGGCGGAGCTGCAGCCCGCGTGGTGCGGGCAGCTGGCGCAGCTGCATCCGCAGGAGCCGATGCCCTTTTTCCGGTCCCGGACTATCTTCGCCAGAGCCGCCGCAATCAGTGCGGCAACAACAGCGACAACCGCGATATTTGCCCAATTGGAGATTAACCAGCTCATTTTGTTTATGCCCTAATTACAGTATACCCCGTCCGCTTCCCGTTCGGATCCCTTCTGAAGAGGAGGAACAGGACTGCCGCCGCGATCACCGCAGCCACCACCGTGCCGATGCCAAAACTCACCTGACCGGTAAGGACGCCGCCGATCTGATAGACAATGAGGGCGATGCAGTAGGCAAGCACGTTCTGGAAGAGGATCGCATACCAGAAATATTTCCGGTTCTGCATCTCCTTCGCCATGGTCGAGATCGCCGCAAGGCAGGGCGAGTCAAAGAGGTTGAAGCAAAGGAAGGAGACCGCCGCGATGGTGCTGGGGAAGAACGGCGCGAACTTGTCGTGCATCGACGCCGCATACTCCTCGACCTCGCCCAGGCCTGCAAGGACGCCCATCGTGGACACTATGCCCTCCTTGGCGACGAAGCCGCTGATGGAGGAGGCCACCGCCTGCCAGGTGCCGAAGCCCAGCGGCGCGAAAATCGGTGCAAACACACCGCCGATGACCGCCATCAGGCTCTCTTCGGTTTCCACAAGTCCGAAACTGCCGTCCGCGAAGCCAAAACTCGACAGGAACCACATGACCGCGCAGCAGACGAACAGGATTGTTCCTGCCTTCTTTAAGAACGCCCATACGCGCTCCCAGACATGGAGCAGGACGCCCTTAACGGACGGGAAGTGGTACTGAGGGAGCTCGATGACAAACGGCGCGGGCTCTCCGGCGAACATCTTCGTCTTCTTCAGAATAATACAGGAAATAATGACAACCGCAATACCCAGGACATACATTGAGAAGGCGATCCAGCCGTTGTTCCCCATGATGAATCCGGCGATAAGGGCGATAACCGGAAGCTTTGCCCCGCAGGGGATGAAGGTCGTGGTCATCATCGTCATCCTGCGGTCCTTCTCGTTCTCAATGGTGCGTGTGGCCATAATACCTGGAACACCGCATCCGGAGGATATCAGGAACGGAATGAAGCTCTTGCCGGAAAGGCCGAACTTGCGGAAAATCCTGTCCATGATGAAGGCGACGCGGGCCATGTAGCCGCAGTCCTCCAGGATGGAGAGGAAGAAGAACACAATCGCCATCTGAGGCGCGAAGCCGATCGGCGCGGCGAGACCGCCGATGATGCCGTCGACAACAAGGGAGATGACCCACTCGGAGGCGCCGATGCCCTCCAGCAGAGATGCGACAGCCGGCTGTATCCACCCGCCGAAGAGCGTGTCGTTGGTCCAGTCGGTCACGATGGTTCCGAGGGAGGAAACCGCGATGTAGTACACCAGGGCCATGACCGCGAGGAAAATCGGGAGCGCCAGAATACGGTTGGTGATCACGCGGTCGATCTTGTCCGATCTGGTCATGTTGTCCGCGCCGCGGTTCTTGACTACCGACTTCGCGATAAGCCCCTGGATGTACTCATAGCGCTGGTTGGTGATGATGCTCTCCGCGTCGTCGTCCATCTCCTTCTCACAGTCCGCGATATGCTGCTCTATGTGGGAGAGAACATCCTTCGGAAGGTTCAGTTTTTCCAGAACCTTTTCGTCCCGCTCAAAGATCTTGATTGCGTACCAGCGGAGGTTCCTTTCGTCCACCTTATGCTCTATGGATTCCTCAATGTGGGCGATGGCGTGCTCGACGCTGCCGGTGAAAACATGGGGCAGCTCACCGGTTTTGCCCTTCTTCGCCAGCTCCACGCAGGCCTCTGCGGCAGCCTGTGTCGCATCGCCCTTTAAGGCGCTCATGGAGACAACCGTGCAGCCCAGTGCTTTCGAGAGCTTCCCAAGGTCAATCTTATCGCCGTTTTTCTTCACAAGATCGATCATGTTGACTGCCACCAGCATGGGGAGGCCGATCTCCAGCAGCTGGGTGGTGAGGTAAAGGTTGCGCTCGATGTTCGTTCCGTCGACGATATTCAGGATGGCGTCCGGCTTGTCCTCCACAAGGTAATTTCTGGAGACAACCTCCTCCATCGTGTAGGGGCTTAAGGAATATATTCCGGGAAGATCCTGGATGACCACATCCTTATTGCCCTTAAGGCGCCCTTCCTTCTTCTCGACCGTGACGCCGGGCCAGTTGCCGACGTACTGGTTTGATCCCGTAAGATCATTGAACAGTGTTGTTTTTCCGCAGTTCGGATTGCCCGCAAGGGCGATTTTAATTTCCATTGTGTGCTCCTTCATGCCCCGCCCGCTGATAAGGCAGGCGGCAGCGATTTGATATGACTAACCCCGGGGCAGTATTAATTCATCTCCAGGATGTCCGCGTCCTCTTTCCTCAGGGAAAGCTCATAGCCGCGGACGGTGATTTCCACGGGATCGCCGAGAGGCGCCACCTTGCGCACATAGATTTCCGTCCCCTTCGTGATCCCCATGTCCATGATCCGGCGCTTCAGTGCGCCTTCTCCGTGGATCTTCACCACCCTGGCGGACTGTCCGACAGGAATGTCACGCAATGTCTTCATTTGTTCCTTGTCCCTCCTCTTCTGTTCCGGCTTGCTCTGGCTGCTGCGCCGGCGCTGCAGGCGCTTCGGCCTGCCTGTACATCATTACACCGGCTGCACCATGATCTTCGCCGCGATATGCTGGGTCACCGCAAGCCGGGAATCACGCACGTTGACGATGACGTTCCCCTGATTCGCAGAAATCACGGTGACCTCAGTGCCTACAACGAAGCCCAGGTCCGCCAGGTGCTGCCTGGCCTCCTCGCTGCCGCCGATTTTCGCAACGAAAACTTTGTCCCCGGTACTGGTTAATGTTAGCGGAAGCATGATTTCCTCCCTTGCAGCTGTCCTTCGCCCCGGCAGGCATAAGTACCAAACAGCCTGTCCGGATTCTCTTCTTCCTTCCCGTAATGATATTCCCAATCAATACGGGGAACGGAAAAGTCAATACCAGGTTAGAACCTTCTAACCGCTGTTAGTTTAGTCTTACTAACCCCAAATGTCAATATGAAGTTAATCCCATATAACTCATTGGAATCGGAAGAAGACAGGAACGGTCTCAGGCCTCCGAAACGGATACATCTGCCTTATCAAGGGTGCCGGTTGGCAGATAGTTAGTTTTATCTAACTTGCGGTGCTGAAAAAACTGCCTCAAAGGCAACTATATGCATCATACACGAAAAGGGGGCCTTTCTGCTGCAATGATATTGACTTTGAATTCATTTTGGCCGCCGATGTCCATGTTTTTCATTGTGAAATCTCTTCGGAAATGGTAGGTTAATAATCGCTAACCTGATTAGTTGCGACTAATTCGAAGAGCTGCTTAAACATCTTTGGAGACAAGTTTTGACACCGGAGCAATGGAACGCAATCGAGACAAATGACGCCAGTTACGATGGTGTATTTTTTTATGCGCTGAAGACGACAAGAATCGTCTGCCGCCCTTCCTGCCCTGCGAAAGCATGTAAACCCAAAAACGTGATTATTTTCGACGACTTTGAGAGCGCTGTGAAGGCGGGCTTCAGGCCCTGCCAGCGGTGCCGTCCGGACATTCCGGGCTGGCGCGGGCCCAAGGCGGAGCTCGCCGACGCTGCCAGGCAGTGGATCTCCGACCACTATACCGGCAAGTTCTCCCTGAAGGAAATTGCGGCAGACCTTGCGGTCAACGGCAATTACCTGCTTCGCGTATTCCGGCAGTATACAGGAATGACACTGCTGGAATACCATAATTACCTGCGCTGCGAAGAAGCCCGGCGCCTGCTTGCCGACAAGGATATTCCCATCGTCCACATCGCGATAAAAACCGGCTTCTCCTCCGCCTCCCATTTCACCCGCGTATTTAAGGACTATATGGGAAAAACTCCGTCAGAATACCGTAATTTTCTTAATTCTTCCGATGATCACGGATCCCGTGAGGCCGATGAACAGGCCGCCTGCAGGCCCGGAGAGCCATAATACGCCAGCCGGAACGGCTCTCCGGTACCTTGTCCCCCCGTAATATTACAGCAGTGCCTCGACAGCCTCTTCAAGCTTCTTCATGTCCTCCATGGGCTCGAAGCGGCTTACGACGTTGCCCTGCCTGTCAACAAGGAATTTCGTGAAGTTCCACTTGATCTCCGGATTGTTCTTGTAATCCTTGTCGATCCTGGAGAGCATCGCACCCATCATCAGCGCCTTCGGTCCCTTGCCGAAGCCCTTGAAGCCCTGCTGGGACTTCAGGTACTTGTACAGCGGCAGCGCGTTCTCCCCGTTAACATCGGACTTCTTCATCTGGGGAAACTGGGTGTGATACTTCAGCGTGCAGAACTCGTGTATTTCTTCGTCGTCCCCGGGGGTCTGCCCGGCGAACTGGTTGCAGGGGACATCGATGATCTCGAGGCCTTTGTCGTGGTACTTCTCGTACATCTCCTCGAGCTCCTTGTACTGCGGGGTGAAGCCGCAGCCGGTCGCGGTGTTGACGATGAGCATCACCTTGCCCTCGTAATCCTTTAAGGAAATGTCGCCGCTCTTCGGTGTAGGTACGCTGTAATCGTAAATGCTCATGATTCTTCCTCCTCGCTCTTCCCCAGAAGCTTGTAGAGCAGCCGGTACAGTGTCCCGGCCTCCTCCGGCTTCAGGCTGATGCAGCCGGCGATCTTCTCCGGGATCTCCGCCGCTCTTTCCCTGAGCGCCATGCCCTTCTCCGTGATCTCCACGATGAGGCTGCGCTCATCCTCCTTCGACCGTGTCCTGGTCACCAGCTCCTTGGCCTCCAGCTTTTTGAGCAGCGGTGTCAGCGTCCCCGAGTCAAGGAAAAGACACTCGCCCAGTTCGCCCACCGTTGCCCTCTTCCTTTCCCACAGCACCATCATCGTCACATACTGCGTGTAGGTGATATCGAGCTCGTCGAGGAAAGGCCGGTACCGGCTCACCACTTCCCTCGCCGCAGCATAAAGGGGAAAGCAGAGCTGATTCTCAAGTTTTAACTGGTCGTAGTTTCTTTCGTTCATGACTCTATTATATCCGAAATTTATATTTTGTCAAATTGTATTTTATACAATTTAATTTGGGCGGCTTCCTGGGATGGGAGCCAAAACTCATCCTTTTCCACGCTGCCTGACCCTGATGCCGTATTTCTTCCGGAATTCATCGATTGTCGCCCGTCCCTCATCGGAGACCGGCTTGATCCATTTCCGGGAATACATATGAACCTGCATGATCACGTACCGCACCGGCTCGTCGCAGTACACCAGAGCGAAGACCACGAGGAACGGCCAGTGAAGGAAGCTGTTGGCCAGGTGGATCACCGGCTGCACCATGAGAAACATGAAGGTGATCTCCATGATCGAGCCGAAAGCGGAATCCCCCGCGGAGCGGTAGGTGTCATTCATCGTCCAGTTGCCGAGGCGGAACCAGGAGACCACGGTAAAGATCGAAATCATCCCCGTCGCGATGGACAGGGACTTGCCGGAGAGCCCCATGAGCGTGAACAGCGGCGTATGAACTGCCACAAGGACAAGGCAGACCGTGACCACCACGGTGCTGGAGAAATACACGATGCGCCAGGCGCGCTCGAAGGCGTCCTCGTGATTCCCCGCACCCACCTCCTTGCCCACCAGCACGGAGGCGGCGTTGGAGAAGCCGGCGAAGAAGCCGATGATCAGGCCCTCCAGTGTGCGGAACACCGCCACTGCCGCGATCGCCTCATCGGCCTGATGCCCAAGCACGATGTTGATCAGCATGTTGCCGACGCCGATAAGCAGCTCGTTCGCGAGAATGGGAAAACTCTTGACGAGATACTCCTTAAGAAGCGGCAGGTCGAGCCGGAAGTGCTCCCGGATCTCCATGATGTACGGAACCCGGTTGATGAGAATGAAGATATAGAGCACAAGCACGTTCACCGCGCTTCCGATCACCGTTCCCCATGCCGCGCCGACCACGCCGAGCCGGGGGAATCCCAGATGCCCGAAGATGAGGAGATAATTGAAAAGGCAGTTGGCGAACACGGAGGCGATGCTCGCGTAGAGCGGGATCCTGACGCGCTCTATGCACCGGAGAAGCGCACTGATCGTCATGGAGAGCGTCATCAGCGGATAGGCAAAACCCACGACGCCCAGATACTGCTCCCCGATCGCGCAGATCTCCTCGCTGTCCGTGTAGATATGCATCACAAAGGAGGGCTGCGTCAGCGCAAGTATGCCGAACAGCAGTCCTACCGTGATGATGAAGGTGAAGGTTATTCCGTAGGAGTGACGGATTCCGTCCTCGTCCCCCGCTCCCCAGAACTGGGAGAAAAAGAGCATTCCGCCGCCAAGGAATCCCCAGTAGCCGGAGAACATCAGGGAGGAAAACTGCGCGCAGAGTCCCACTGCGCCGACGGTCTTCTCCCCGAGCCTCGCAAGCATGATCGTATCGACCATGCTTCCCGTGGTGGACAGAAGGTTCTGCAGTGCGATCGGCACCGCTATTGCCGCCACCATCGGGATCAGGCGGCGCATAGTATTATCGGATTTCGTTCTCGATTTCATTGATCAGCCAGTTCGTGAAGTCTTCCATTCCCTCTCCGGTCTTCGCCGAGACGAAGAAGACCCTGGAATCCGGGTTGCAGGCGTGGATTCTTCTCACCACTGCCTCATCATCGAAGGGGAAATATTCTCTGGTGTCTGTCTTGCTGATAACTACTGCCTGGGTGACCTTGAACATCAGCGGATACTTAAGCGGCTTGTCGTCACCCTCGGGGACGGAGAGTATCGCCAGGTTGAGCGTCGCTCCCGTATCCGTCTCCGCCGGGCAGACCAGGTTGCCCACATTCTCCATGATTAACAGGTCCAGGTCATCCGCAGAAAACTCCTCGATCGCCTGTCTCGTCATCTCTGCGTCCATCGCGCACTCGCCGCCCGTGTGAACCTGGATGGAGCGGACCCCCGCCCCGGCCATCTTCTCCGCATCGACGGAAGCATCGATGTCCGCCTCCATGACGCCGATGGAGAAGCGCTCCTTCAGCGCGGGGATAAGTTTTAACAGGAGCGTCGTCTTGCCCGCGCCGGGCGAAGCCATGAGATTGATCATATAGGTGCGGTGCTCGCGGTTGCGGCGCCTGGTCTCCTCCGCTATGGCGTCGTTGACCGCGAACACGCTCTGGTGGACATCGATGATTCTTATTTCACTCATTTTCGTTCTTCCTCACGCAGTCTTCGAGATAGCTGCAGACCTCGGCGAAGCCCTCGCCGGTCCTTGCGGATACCGGGAACACGGGGATTCCCGGGTGCCTCATCTCAATATAGCCCTTCACCTTGTCCATGTCGAAATCAAACGCCGGAAGAGCGTCAATCTTGTTGATCAGGACAAGATCCGCCTTCTCGAACATCAGAGGATACTTGAGCGGTTTGTCGTCGCCCTCCGGCACCGAGAGGATGACCAGGTTCAGCGCCGCCCCGGTGTCAAACTCCGCGGGGCAGACAAGATTGCCCACGTTCTCCAGAATCACAACGCAGGGATTCCCCGGAGCGGCCGTCTCCGGACCGGCTGAGGTTTTTTCCGTCTCCTCCGTCTGTCCCGGGGACGCGATATCAAATCCCAGCGCCCTTAAGCCCTGGCGCGACATGTCGGCGTCCAGATGGCACATGCCTCCGGTGTGCAGCTGAACCGCCGGAACGCCCTCTTCCAGCATTGCGGCCGCATCCACATCGGAGTCGATATCCGCTTCCATGACGCTTACGGCATAACTCTTCCCGATCCCGCGGATCAGCTGCTTAATCGTCGAGGTCTTGCCCGCGCCGGGAGAAGACATGACGTTGATGTAATAGATTCCCATCCCCTTAAGCGTTTCGCGGAGCACCGCCGCGTCCGCGTCGTTGTTGTCCAGGATGGTCTCCTTCAGTTCGATGATTTTGATGTTGTCCATAGATTAACCTCAGAAAAGTCCCCCCGCCCTGTATATACAGAGCAGGGGGACTGCAAATCTCGGCCGCTTTATCGTGGCTTACCTCCGGGGAATGAGCCCGGACGGTGTTCCTTGCGGCAGGGATTCCGGGGAACGCGGATCAGCGTCCTCCTTTGTCCCTCAGCCGAGGAACCTGGAAACAAGTGCCATGATCTCTTCCTGGGAGCCGGTGGAACCGGATGCAATCTGCTCCTTCACGATCTTCTCAACCGCGGGCTCAAGGAAATCCGGGATGTTGATGCCGGCCACCTTCTCAATTGCCTTGGCCGGAGCCTCCATGAACTCCTTCAGTAATTCGGGATCTTCCTGAATCTTTGTCACGACTTCCGCGACCTTACTTTGCATATTAGCGTCCATTATATGCATTCCCCCTTTCCTTTTTCTCCCCGGGCTTCCGCCCGGAGGCCGTATCCCAGAGCCGGAAATAGCACCCGTCCCGGGATTTATCAGCGGTTACCTGGTAATTATATGATAAAATAGTAGCGTTGACCAGACGCCCCGGCGTTTTGCGGTGGCTCTGGCCGGGAAGGACGAAGAATCAATGCCAAGAAACGGCAAATGGTACAAACTGGACAACGCCGCGAAGATTTTCCCCTCCGCCGCAAGAGGCGCGGATACCCGCGTCTTCCGCATCGCCGCCGAGCTTAAGGAGCCGGTGAGCGGGGAGATCCTGCAGAACGCGCTTGATGAGACAATAAAGGAGTACCCATACTACAATTCCGTGCTCCGCAAGGGATTATTCTGGTACTACCTCGACGAGCGGCCGGCCAGGGCAATCGTCACCGAGGAGAATGATCCTGTGATGGCCCCGCTCTACATCCCCGGCCGGAGAACCCTCCTCTACCGCGTAAGTTTTCGCAGAAACCGGCTCAACTTCGAGATGTTTCACGTTCTCTCCGACGGCGCCGGCGCGTTCATTTTCTTCAAGGAGCTGGTGACAAACTATCTCCGTCTCGCGCATCCCGAGGCCGGATCTACCGGACCGACGGTTTTCTCCTCCGGACAGGAGAAAACCACAGATGCATTCCGCAAGTACTACTCCGGCGAAAAGCAGGGAGACCAGCTAAAGCGCATGACCCACACCAGGGCCTTCCGCCTTCGGGAGGTACTGGATGAAAACCTGCAGAACCACGTGCTTGAGGGCATGGTGTCCGCGAAGCAGTTCATCGCCCTCGCCCATCAGTACAACACGACCGCAGGAATGCTCAGCGTCGCTCTCTACATCGCTTCCTGCATCGACCTGATGTCGGAGCGCGAGCGCGCGAAGATCCCTGTAGTCATCAGCGTCCCCGTGGATCTCCGGCAGTATTTCAACACCCAGACCACAAGAAATTTCTTCGGTGTGATCACCGTCGTCTATCCGCCCGTCAAGTCCGGCGGGAAGAACGTTTCCCCCGCGGATGCGGCCGCACCTTCCCCTGACGCGAAGAGCGCGGAGGACAAGGCCGGATCCCTGGATCCGCTGCTCGCGGACATACTTCCCGTCGTGAAAGAGGCCTTCGAATCCCAGCTCACGCCCGAGGGAATCCGAGCGACCATGGACTCCTACTCCGCCCTGGAGCGCAATCCCTTCATCCGCGTTGTCCCTCTCTGGGTCAAGGATTTTGTCATCGGCCGCTACTCCACAAGAACGCGCAAGGGCGTGACCGCCACCCTCTCCAACCTCGGCAGGATCCGCCTTGCCGAGCCGATAGCGGGCTATGTGGACCGCATCTCCTGTTTTATGTCCTCCTACGGAATGCAGGTCTGTGTCTCCTCCTACGGCGACAAAATGGTGTTCGGCGCAGCGTCGGGCTTCAGGACGCACAACGTGATGCTCCACTTCTTCCGGCGCCTCACCGCGCTGGGAATCACGGCGGAGATCACGACGAACGACTACGAGATGCGCTGACCTTTCAAGGTGCTGATGCACCGGGCGCCGCATTCGGCAAACCCGCATTCGCGCGTTTGCCTCAGCGAGGTATATATGCAGTACTGTCCTAAATGCAAAGTGAATGTCCGCGGGCACAAGAGATGCTGCCCCCTCTGTGAAGGACCCCTCACCGGCGAGCCGGAGGAGGATATCTTCCCCGTGCTCCCCCTTCCCCGCTGGAGTTCCCTGAGTTTTATCAAGATCAGCAGCTTTATCGCCGTCACCCTGATCGTGATCATGTCCGCCGTAATCCTGATCTCCGACGAACCTGCCCACTGGTGCACCATCATGATCCTCGCGACGATCCTGGTCTGGGCGGACCTCCTCATCGCGCTCTACTTCCGCAACAATTTCATCAAACTCATCACCACCCAGACCTGGATCGGCATGGCGGCCCTGGTCGTGATTGACCTGATGACAGGAAGGCACGGCTGGTCCGTGACCTGGTCCATCCCCTTCATCTTCCTCGGGCTGACCCTGCTCACCATCATCATCGGCAAGGCGGCAAAACTTGCGCTGGAGGACTACATCATCTATCTCACCTTCGACGTCCTCTTCTCGCTGCTGCAGCTGATTCCCATCCACACGGAATTAAACCGCCAGCCCATACCCGCGGTCACCTCCATGTCCATCCTCGTCGTGTTCGCCGCCGGCGTGCTGATCTTCCGCTTCTCCGACCTTAAAGCAGCCTATGAGAAGTGGCTGAACCTGTGAAAGGAGTGCCATGCCGGAACGCGATAAGAAAAACCGAAAAGCCCTGCATAACGGCATCATCCTCCTGTCCCACGCCGGGGACCGCTTCGAGGAGAGGATAAGCAGCCGCCTCTCCGGCTCGCGCTTTGAGGCACCTGTGCTCACCGCCGACGAGACCCCAGTCCCGAAGAAGTGGTACCGCGTCCCGCTGCCCTTAGGCCTCTCCGGGGACGGCTCGGAGTACCACATCTATCTCAAGGCCGGCACTACCGACAAGCTTGTGATCTTCCTCTCGGGAGGCGGGGTGGCGTGGAACGAATACACCGCCGCAAGGCCCGCGACCAGCGGCGCGGTGGTCTCCTGGCAGCCCAATTTCTACTGGAACAACCTCCGTCCCTTCACCCAGCTTATGAATATCAACGTCGGAATCACGGAGACGGATTCCGCGAGGAACCCTTTCGACGACTGGAATTTCGTCGTCGTCACCTACTCCACCGGCGATCTTCACGTCGGCAACAGCACGCTGGAGTACAAGCTCCCGAGGGAAAAGCCGGAGAAAAATGCCGGGACAGGAAAAACCGCCCGGTCCGCGGAACCGGAACCGGGCACCGGGGAGCAGGATTCCGGCCGCCGGAGAATACTTCACTTCCACGGCCACACGAATTTCACCGAGGCGATGAAGGTCGCGATCCGCCGCTTCCCCAATCCGTCAAAACTCCTCATCGCCGGCAACTCCGCCGGCGCCTTTGCCGTCCCCGCGCTCTCCGGCGAGATCGCGGAGGCCTGGTACCCGGACTGCGAGGACATAACCCTGCTCTCCGACAGCGGACAGCTTCTCTACTCCAAGTGGAAGCACATCGTCCGGGAGACATGGAATGCCGATCCCGCGTTCGCCGACCCGGTACACAGCGACAATATCACTCTCGACTGGTTCCGTTCCCTGTGCGCGAAGCACGGAAAGCGCTTCCGCTACCTCTATGCAAGCTCGACCCACGACTATCTTCTGAGCGCCTACTACAACGACGTAACAAAAAAGACCTACCGGACGGACAGTGACGTCCAGGAGGCCTTTTACGGGCAGCTCGTCTCCATGTGTGCGGAGCTTCGTGAGTTTTGCCCTGATATTCACTTCTTTATCAACAACTGGAAGAACGTCCTCTACACGAAGGGCGGAACGGTGCACACCGCGGTGCGGGAGCCCTATTTCTACGTGCGTATGAACGGCGGTCCCACCATGGCGGGCTGGCTCGCCGATGCGGTGGAAGGCAGGCTGTACGACGTGGGCACCGAGCTTTTAAAGCCCCCGGACTCCCTGTAGATCCTCTCCTCCGTTTTTCCGTCGCGGCCGGCTCCCCAAAGCCTGGCCGGCGAACCGCTGCTCCGCGCAGGATCACATGCCCTGTGTCATCTCCAGGCCCTGCTTGTGCCTCAGCAGGCTTGCCATAAGCGCTTCCTTATCCCTCCAGACCGCCTGTCCGTCCCGGACCTCATAGATAACATCACAGTTCTCCAGCGTAGTAAGCCGGTGTGCGACAATGATCAGCGTCTTCACTCCGCGCAGGGCCTCTATGGAATCCATAACCGCGGCCTCGGTCTCATTGTCCAGCGCCGAAGTTGCCTCATCGAAAATCAGTATGGCAGGATCGTGATAAAGAGCCCTTGCAATGGCAATCCTCTGCCTCTGTCCTCCGGAGAACCGCACGCCCCTGTCGCCGACCGAGGTATCGAGCCCGTTCGGAAGGCCGCGGACAAAGTCGTCAATCTGTGCCTGTTTCAGCGCTTTCCAGACCTTTACATCATCAATTTCCCTGTCGGGAATTCCGAACGCAACGTTCCGGCGGACCGACTCGTCGAGGAGATACACCGACTGGGGAACATAGCCTATGGTTCTCGACCAGCGCCCGGGCATGCTGTAGATATTTCTGCCGTCGAGCCGGATGCTGCCCTCCTTCGGCTCCAGAAGCCCGAGAACGGAGTCCATGAGGGTGGACTTTCCGGCACCGGACATTCCGATAATCCCCACGGACTCTCCCCGCCGGATCTCCAGGTTGAGACCGCGCAGCACTTCTTTGTCCGTGCCCGCGTACGTCCAGTGAAGGTCATTTACCTCAAGCATCTCAAAAGGACTGCTGTCCTCCGCTTCCTCAGCCATATTCCCGGAGCTGTCGGGCTTCTCTTCCCCGTAGCGGCGCTTCCTCGTCCGCACATATCTCTCGGCTTCCTTGTAGTTCTCATACATCCGGTTCAGTCTCGGCACGGCAAGCATGAAATGAGAGAACGCATTGGACACCTTTCCCAGAGAGGGAAGCATGCGGAAGGCTGCGAGCGCAAACGCCGCAAGCTGCGGCACATAAGCCCCCGGATCATCGATGGTAGTCACCCTGACCGCGACCGCGACCATTATTCCGGCGACACTGAACGCCTCGATCAGCTGGGCCGGCGATTCCGCCGCAACCACGGATGCCGTCCCGTTCTTCTCCACCTTCCGGAACTGGTCCTCGTACCGGTCGCGGAAATAGCTCTGTCGCCGCATCACCATGATGTCCTTGATGCCGCCGAAGGCCTCAAGCATGAATTTGGTCAGGCTTCCGCCGAATTTCCGTTTCTCCACTCCGAGCTGGCGCACTCTGGATCTCAGGAGGACCATGACAATCAGCATGCAGAGCAGCGCGACGGACAGGATTCCGACCGCCATGATGATATCTTCCATCGCGATGTAAATACCGAGAACCAGGACGATCAGTCCCTGCTCCACGATGCGGAGTCCCTGGTAGATCAGCTCGTAAACACCGGCGGCATCCGATTCCACGCCCTGCGTCAGCTCACCGATTCCGGTCCTTAAGAAAAACTCGTACTCCCGGCTCATGTACGCGTTCATCATCCTGGTGGACAGATCACGCTTGATCGCGTTTGCGTACCTCGCCCGGCTGTAGCTCAGCAAAACCGATACAATGTTCTTTACCGCATAGATGATGATGATCCCTGTGCAGACCATCCAAATTGCCTTATTATACCCGTCGACCCCGAGCAGCCGGAGCACGCGTCCGACCATCCCCCTGCCCAGAAGCGTTTCCGGTGAAACCATCGCCCGGATAAGGGGAACGATCGCCGATACGCCAAAAAGCTCCAGCACCGCGCAGACGAGTGACAGCACGAAGACCCCCAGGCCCTGGGCAGCCTGCCTGCGGCTTAAGATATAGGATAACTTCCGGAATATATCCCGGATACTTTTCAGGTCCTGCATGGTTCTTCTATGCCCCCGCCATCATCTGGACATCCTTTCCCAATACTACGTTCAGCAGCCTGTTTACCACCCTTTTCGCGAGCTCAAACCCTATGCTGATCAGCATTTTCATGCCCAGATCGTCTTTTCTTATGAGGAATCCCGTGTCCGCCTTCCGCTTCAGCCTGATCATCTCCTTAAAAGTGATGTGGCCGTCCGACCAGCTGTCCAGCAGCACTCTTTCATTCACAAACGTCAGGTCGGCGGCCCCGTCCACGGGAATATCGCGGACAATCTCATCAAGCTTTCCGCCGTTCTCCAGCATTTTCACGTACAGCTCGGGAAAATCTATTCCCGCCTCGCTGAATGCCATGGAACTTCCGCCGATCCGGAGATTAATCTCATTAAAGAACCACTTCCCGTCACTTTTGTAAAAATCTATGTCAAAGATCCCCTTGAATCCGATATGCCTTATCAGCTCCGAGAACCGCTCATGAAGCCACGGAAGCTCGGAAAAGCATCGCACTCTCCCCTGGCCGATTACGCCCTGGCTTCTTCCGCTTCCGACATACTCTCCGATAACATAGTAGGGCAGGAAAACGGTAGTACCGTCACTGATGCCTACGGTACAGCATTCCTCTTCAATTTCATTGAACTGTTCCAGTATTATCACGGCGTCATGATCCATCCGGTCCGTCTGCATCAGGACCGCCTTAACCTCCTCCGGCGTGTCGCATCTCTTCTGCATGCTTTTCCTGCCGTCTATACTGGTCTCCGGTTTTGCGAACACCGGGTATTCCAGGTCTTCCGGGATACTGTACGTGTGGTTCCTTACTCTGACCGCCCTTTCCTCTGCCGTCCGGAGCCCGATTTCCTCTGCGGCTATTTTTTTCTGGAAGGATTTGTTGGACAACTGGTTATAGGAGTACTTTGCGGAACCGGGCAGAACGAAATGTTTTTCCAGAAGTTCCCGGCTGCTTTCAATGACATGTACGGAAAAATCATCCGTCGGAATGATGACACCCCGATCCTCTGCGCGGAACGTATCCATGAGAAATCTTGTCAATGTCTCTTCATCCGGCTCAACAATATACTCCTTAGTGCAGTATCTGCTGGCGGATTCTATCGTAAAGTGCCTGTTCAGCTTCATCAGGAATGTGTTCTCCCTGCAGGTAACGACGTACTTGTCCCCGGGGAACCCAGAGAGCGAACGAAGCACGGAAAGTATACTGATATAGCTGGTTCTTCCCATGACAATAAAAGTTTTGTTCATGACGGCTTTCCCTTACAACAGCAGCGCACGGTCCACACTCAAAGGCTGATCTTCACGATTCCATGACCTCCAGCCGGCGAATTTTTCGGCGGAACCATGTATTCCCCGTAATAGCACCTGAGAAAAGTGTCATAATCCCCGCACATGGGGAACTCCGTATCCTCAAAAGAATGTGTGACCATGGACGCAAAACATCCCGCAGGGACTATCTGTCTGCCGAAAGCCGCATTTCCGGCCTGTTCGCACAGCCATGCCGTCTCAACAGAATTGTACAGGACCGCTTCCTTCGCGTACATGTCCTTAATGTCCTCTGCCGTATGCATCCTACTGTAGAGCATTACAGGCAGAGATTTCATGCGGACTGCGATGCTCATCAAAGGACTGCTGTATGTTTTCCAGGGTTTTACTCCCTTCGAGAGCAGGTAGGCATACCTGAAGAGCATGATTTTCCTCCGGTGGACACCCCGCCGGAGGAAGGAATCAGGATAATGGTCGAACGGGAAAATATCGATACACAGCTCATTATGGGTCAGCAGCCCTTCCGTCAGGGCTTCCTCATAAACCGTTCCGATTTTCCTTAGTTTTGCATATGCCCGGGGAAACTGGGGATCACTGTCCCAGGTCTGGAGGAAGTAATTCTTTCCAAGAAGTCCCGGTGCAATCTCGACAAATTTCTCATACTCCTCCCGAAGCATGCCGAAATCCATATCGTCGTCCCACGGGATGAATCCTCCGTGGCGTATTGCGCCAAGAAGTGTTCCGGAATCCATAAAATAGCGAATACCACAAAGATCACATACCCTCTTCAGTTCCTTCGCTATCTCAAGGAGAGCCGCCTGGACTTCCCTTAACTCTGCCTGTTCCATCAGAATCCGGCTCCCCTGAACTGTTCTTCCGCCCTTGAGAGATCCTCCGCATCATCGATCTCGCACCACATGGTCTCCGGTACTTCCACAATACGCACATCACACTCGCGCAGGTAGATCATGCTGCCAAGAACCTTTTCATAGTAGCTCTGCCTGCCCATATTATCAACATACCAGTTGATGAGCTGAATGTATTTTCCGGCGAACTCTCCCGATAACCGGTACATGTTCACCGTCTTGCGCATATCCGTGTAATCAAAGCCTGCGCCCTGCCACCTGCCGAGGATCAGCTCGAGCGCCCTTGCGCCGTCGGTTCTTATTACCGTTCCGTCCATCGTCTCCGGGTTGAACGGGCTTACGAGTATGCTGCAGTCCCCCTCCCCGCGCATAAGGGCCTCCAGCAGCTCCTTAGGGTAGTAAACGTCACATTCCAGGAGCAGCATGTCGTCATCGAAGAACGGTGCCGCCCTGTGAAGGCTTTCCACGTTGTTCGTAACAAGATAATCCTCGTTCGTAAAGTACCGGATCCGGGCGCCGTTCCACTCCGATCCGATCCGCTCCTTTATGTAATCCTCCATATGTCCCGTGACAATGCCTATGTCGCGGATTCCAACGGCAGTCAGGTTATTCAGGGCATTCACCAGAAGCGGCGTCCCGTTGACCGGAACCATTGCTTTGGGGACAGTATCGGTAAGCGGTTTTAATCTTCTTCCATATCCTGCCGCTAGAATCAGTGCCTTCATCTCTTTCTCCATACCGGGTGCTTCGCATAAACAGCCTCACATTAGCGGATCAACTTTCCTTCCCCCACCATTCATACTTGTGTATCCCTATAAGCTTTGATATGACGATCCTGCCCCAGGGGAATATCCTTGTACATACGTTCATGGCATGGTACAGCTTCATATAGGACTCCTGTCCGTAAACCATGGGTTCTCCCGACCACGGGGTCATTTTCTTGTAATACTCATACTCCGCCTGGTAATAATTCCGGTTTCCGTTGATCCAGGGACGCTCATCACCCATATAGTGAATAATCGAGGGATGCCTGATAAGGTCTTTCGATTCTCGTCGGCTTTCCTTATAGGCAGGCTGAATAATCCGGCGGAAATAATAGGGATAATATGGGAAATTGGCTGAAATATTATATCTTGGTGACAGCGGAAGAACCTCACCCCTGCAGCAAAAATTGATTACGTCCTGATCATTATACAGAAGACGTTCCTTGTTTTTCCTGTAATAGTTAAGGAATATATCCTGAATATGCCTCATTCGCCAGTTTTTCAGATTAATCAGAAGGACTCCTGCGTTGTAATAGGTCTCATTACGACCAAATCCGATGCTGCGTACTTTTGCGTCCGAAGGCATATATAGTTCAGGTACCGCCGCAACGGACAGGTTTCTGTCAAGCAGTTCCGCACTTATTCTTTCCAGTTCCGCTACTGACCCATGTACTATTGTGTCACAGTCGATATACAAAACAGTTTCCACGTCTCCGGGCAGGTAGTTCGGAAGCATCAGCCTTGCAAATACGATAGGATTATAGCCGTGGGAATCGTAATCGTCGGGAAGATAGTTCATATAATCCGCAACACTGATAAACGAAACTTCTCTCTTATACTTGTCCGCGATTTTGATCAGTTTTGTCCTGTTTTCCTCTGCTATCCCTCCGTCGAGTACATAACATCTGATCCCTTCTGTTTCCTGATTATTCTCAAACAAAGAAACCAGAGAAATGCCAAGCTGCATGGCATAACCGTCATCAGTCGCAAAAACTACATTCATTCCCATTATTTCCGTGCTGTGCTCCTGTTGCTTATTCCCTTTCACTGAAAAACTTTTTAAAAAGCTTCCAGCAGTTGGGATTCCCCTTAAGATAAGGGGCAAACCCCGGCTCGCTGTTTCCCTCAATCAGCATAAGCTGGGTATCGTCAACACAAATGTCCCAGCCGACAAGATTCAGGCCTTCCGGCATCTTCCGGTGCGCCCGAACACAGAAATCAAGAACCTCTTTCCATCGCGGGATGGTTATCCCGGAGATCTTTTTCCCGCTATCCGGATGAACCGCAAGGTGATTTCTGGTCATTGTGAATCCGTCAGAAGTTCTTCCGTCGGATAACTCAACGACAGCCGCGACTCCCCCTGAGTGCAGGTTATCTACCGCCAAACCCTCTCTTCCGAAACGCACCATCGCGCAGAGCGGAGTTATGCTCTCTCCGTCGCGCAGCGTGATCACACGAAGCGTATTCAGCGAACTGGGATTGATCTCATGAAGTATTCCCGACTGAAATACATATTCCTCTACGATGGACGGCCCAAGCGCAGTGATCTGCCTGTACAGTTCCTTCAGATTATCGTGAACGTCATATATCCGGATGTCCCTGCCCATCATGCCCATTACCGGCTTTACGATCAACCGGGGCGACGTCCTGAACATGTCACAGAATTCCGCCTCCGTCACTTTGTCGGTCTGGCAGAACCCGCGGCAGAAGAACTCCCTCAGGTAATCGGCAAATTCCGCCTTATTGCGGAGAAGATGTTTTTTATCCGGGGAATTCAGTACATCTTTGGCAAAACTGAATCTTGATGAGGAAATTCCTCCCCACAACTGCCGCAGAGTATTCCCGGGATTATCCATGCTCCAGAAATTATCCGCTCTCTCCCCGATCAGCAGTGCGAGCATCGCGGTCCGGATTCTGACCCACATCCATTTTATGCGGGAATGGGCAATATCCGGGCGGTCAGCAGAGAGTAATCTGTAAAGCTTCCGCTGGGTCCGGTAATACTCACCCGAAAGCAGGAAATTCTCCATATAATCTATGTAAGCTCTCTGCCACTTCTTTGCTGCAAACAGGCGCATTACCCGGTAATATCCGCGAATCCCCGCTTCCTGCACCTTAGCTTTCAAAGAGGTTTTTTTCTCCACCCGCTGTTTCTCCATTTAAGCTTAATCCTCAGTTCCTTTGGCGAGTCAACGAAATTGAGACCAGAGGTCTCAGTTCCTTTGACGAGTCAACGCAATTGAGACCAGAGGTCTCAATTGCGTTGACTTGTGTATAGCCTGTAATAGAACCCTTTATCCCGCATCAGGCTCTCGTGCGTTCCCTGTTCCACGATATCCCCGTGGTTCAGCACGAGGATCCGGTCCGCGTTCTGTATGGTCGAGAGCCGGTGGGCGATGACGAAGCATGTCTTGTCCGCCATGAGGGAACGCATTGCCGCCTGAATCTGCTTCTCCGTCGTGGTATCGACATTGGATGTCGCTTCATCCAGGATCAGCATCTTCGCATCGTAGAGGAAAGCTCTGGCGATGGTTAAGAGCTGCTTCTGTCCCTTGGAGATGTTTCCGCCGTCCTCGCTGATCACCGTCTGGTAGCCCTCGGGAAGGCGCATAATGAAGGAGTGGATCCTTGCAGCCTTCGCCGCCTCCACCACCTCATCCATCGTGGCGTTCTCCCTTCCGTAGGCGATGTTTTCGAAAACCGTTCCCTTGAATACCCAGGTGTCCTGCAGCACCATCGCGTAGGCACCCCTCAGGCTCTTCCTGGTAAGCGTGCGGATTTCATTCCCGTCTACATAGATCGCGCCCTTGTCCACGTCGTAAAAGCGCATCAGCAGGTTGATAATCGTGGTCTTTCCCGCCCCCGTGGGACCGACGATGGCGATAAGCTTACCGGCGTCCGCCGCAAGGGAGACGTCATTCAGGATCATCTTTGAGGAGTCGTAGCCGAAGAAGACGTGGTCCAGCCGGACATCGCCCTTCACCTCCGCAAGAGTCCGGGCATTTTCGACGTCACTTACCTCCTCGGCCTCGTCCAGAAGGCGGAACACTCTCTCCGCCGCTGCCAGCGCGGAGTATATCTCGTTCATGACGTTGGCGATCTCATTGATCGGTCCCGAGAATTTCCTGGAGTAAAGAACGAAGGAGGAGATCTGCCCTATCGTGACCGCGCCGTTTAAGTAAAGCACGGAGCCCAGTATGCAGATCAGCGAGAGCCCCAGGTTGTTGATAAAGTTCACGGAGGGACCGGTGGTCATTCCCCAGTACTCCGCGCGGTAGAAGGCTTCCGACGCCTCGCGGTTGATCCCGGAGAAATCCCTGCTCACGTCGTCCTCATGGGCGTAGGCCGCGATGGTCTTCTGCCCGGAGAACATTTCCTCCACATAGCCGTTCATCTTGCCGTACATCGCCGA
>JAEEGL013145839.1_pt1 | contig 25515 bp, 22 predicted proteins | sample 9134231 | NCBI WGS metagenome assembly JAEEGL01 (sample SAMN16246548, study PRJNA631951) | gut metagenome | biome: gut microbiome; feature: rumen; material: fiber-attached | host: Bos | place: Iran: Karaj | collected 2018-10
AAAACACAAGCCTTTCGGTGAGCTTTGTGGGAAAAGACGAGATAAAGGCCCTTAACAGGGATTACAGAGGCGTTGACAGCGTAACAGATGTGCTGTCCTTCCCCTCATGGGGCGACGAAGAGGAGATAAGCCTTGAGGAAGGCGAGGAGTTCTCGCTGGGCGACGTTGTTATCTGCGAGGATAAGGCGAAAGAGCAGGCCGAGGATTTCGGCCACAGCTACGAAAGAGAGCTTATTTACCTCTTTACCCACAGCGTCCTCCACCTCATAGGCTACGACCATATGAATGACGAAGACAAGAAGGAAATGAGAGCGAGGGAAGAGGCCGTCATGAGCGAGCTGGGGCTTTCCAGGGAGGCTGTAAAATGAAGAGCGGCTTTGCCGGGATCATAGGCCGTCCCAATGTGGGCAAATCCACCCTCATGAACTGCATACTGGGAGAGAAGATCGCCATAACCACCGACAAGCCCCAGACCACAAGAAATACCATCAGAGGCATTTACACCAGGATGGAAGAGGGAGAGGCTGTATCCCAGACCGTCTTCATCGACACTCCGGGTATACATAAGGCCAGGAACAAGCTCGGCAGCAGTATGAACCAGTCCGCCCTGAATACTTTCAAGGAAGTTGACGTAATATTATTTATGGTCGACTCTCCTTACGAGGGAGAGGGCAGTGGCGACGACTTCATACTCAAGCTGGTAAAGGACGTCGCGACCCCCAAGATACTCGTTATCAACAAGATAGACAGGATGGCTCCCGATGACTTCAAGAAGACCTTTGACACCTATGAAGCCATGGGCATCTTCGACCGGGTGCTTGGCATCTGCGCCGCAGACGGGACCAACGTGGACAGGCTGCTTGAAGCTGTTGAGGAGAAGCTTCCCGAAGGACCCATGTATTTCCCCGAGGACATGATCACCGAAAGCCCTGAACGCTTCATAGTCAGCGAGATAATCAGGGAAAAGCTGCTGATGTATCTGGACGACGAGGTGCCCCACGGGGTAGCGGTGGAGATCGAAAGCTATGCCGAAGAGGAAGATCTGACCTCCATAAGCGCCGTGATATACTGCGAAAAGCAGTCCCACAAGGGCATGATCATAGGCAGGGAAGGCCGCAAGCTCAAGGGCGTCGGAAAGGCTGCAAGGCTTGAGATCGAAGCTCTTCTCGGCACCAGGGTCTTTCTTCAGACCCACGTGAAGGTCAAGGAGAGATGGCGCGATTCCGACATCGCCATCAAAAACTTCGGGTATAAAGAGAGCTAGATGTATACCGAGACAGAAGGAATAATACTCAGGCAGACCAAGACCCTGAACGGCCGCAGGATGATCACTCTTTTCTCAAAGAGGTACGGCAAGATAAGCGCCGGCACATCTCTGAGCGAGAGGGGGAAGAACAAGAGCTCCCTTGCCATCAGGCCTTTTTGCCGCGGCAATTACGAGCTCTTCAAGAACCGCGACAGTTTCAGCATCAACGGGGCGGAGGTCATTGAGAGCTATTATTCCATCGGTGAAGACATAGATAAGTTCATGGCGGCTTCGGCCGTCCTTGAGCTTACCGACGCCATGCTCGGCGAGGACCAGCCCCAGCCCGCAGTGTACGAGCTTTTGTGCTCCTATCTTTCCATGATGAGCGAAAGAAAGGCGGGTTTCGGCACACTGGGCGTCGGTTACAGGCTCAAGGCTCTGCAGCTCATGGGCAGCGGGGTAAATGTAAAGCGCTGCATGCGCTGCGGAAAAGAAAAGAGCGAGACGGGCAACGTCCTTTCGGTCGCCGACGGGGGCCTGGTCTGCGCCTCATGCGCCAAGCCTTCCGACGCTTTGGATCCGTTGATTTTTCCCGCCGGCGATGATATAATAAACGTTGTGTCGTTCATCAACGACCATCCCCTCAAAAGTCTTGAGAAGCTGGCCATAAGGGCGGAGATAGGATCCCGCCTCGACAGCTTTTTAAGCGCATATATTTCGTACCATCTAGGGATAGACCGCCTTAAAAGCGACGGTCTGCTGCAATAAAAAACAAAATCTGAAAGGAGCGCTAATGGAAAACTTTGAGATCACTCTGGACAAGATCGAACTTGTAAAGGACAGAACTGGAGTAAGCTATAAGGAAGCCAAGGAAGCCCTCGAAAAGAGCGAAGGCAACGTGGTGGACGCCATCATAGGCATAGAAGAGAACATCAATACCACGGTCAGGAGAGACAGCAAGGTCACCGAGCTGGTCGAAGACGTAAAGGAAGCGGTCCGCAAGGGCAACGTTTCCAAGATAGTCATCAAGAAGGGCGACGACGTTGTGCTCAACCTGCCCGTCAACGTGGGCCTCATAGGCACCGTCCTCTTCCCCTGGGCCATGCTGGCCGGCGTCATCGCCGCCTTCGGCACCAAGTGCAGCATCGAACTCTTCAAGGAGAACGGCGACGTGGTCAACGTTTCCGACAAAGCCGGCGACGTGGTCGAGACCGTGGTCTCCAAGGGCGGAGTAGTGCTCGACGAAGCCAAGGACAAGGGCGCCGAGTTCTTCAACGTCGCAAAGGAGAAGGGCGGAGAGATTTTCAGTACCGTGAAGGAAAAGAGCGAAGATCTCGTCGAAGTCGCCAAGGACAAGGGAGAAGAAGTGGTGGAGATGGCCAAGAGCAAAGCCGCCGACATCAGGGCAAGAGTGCCCAAGATGGAGCCGGTGACCTCCGATGATTTCGATCTCTCCGACCTGGAGCTTGACGAGATGGATTCCCTCGATGCCGACGTTCCCTGCGTCGAAGAGACCGGGGAATGCTGCTGCGAGGAAGCCAAGCCCTGCTGCGAAGAGAACAAGTGCTGCTGCGAAGAAGAAAAGAAAGAAGAATAAAGACCTCATGAACACTGAACTGACAATGGATAAGATAGTCAACCTTTGCAGAAACAGAGGTTTCATCTTCCCCGGCAGCGAGATCTACGGCGGCCTGGCCAACACCTGGGACTACGGCCCCCTGGGCACCAGGCTCAAGAACAATGTGAAGGACGCCTGGCGCAGGCGCTTCATACAGGAGAGGCCCAATTCCTATGAAGTGGACGCCGATATACTGATGAATCCCAGAGTCTGGGAAGCCAGCGGCCACGTGGGTTCCTTCTCCGACCCGCTTTTGGACTGCAAGGAATGCAAGATGCGCTTCCGCGCCGACAACCTGATCGACGACTTCGATCCCGAGGCCCATGCCGACGGCATGACCAAGGAGGAGATGTTCGAATACATCAAGGCTCACCATATTCCCTGTCCCCACTGCGGAAAGCACAATTTCACCGACATCCGCGAATTTAACCTTATGTTCCAGACATTCCGCGGAGTCACCAACGACGTCAAGCGCATCATCTACCTGCGCCCCGAGACCGCTCAGGGCGAATACGTCAACTACCTCAACGTTATGCGTTCCACGAGGGCCACGATACCCTTCTCCATAGGGCAGATAGGCAAGGCCTTCCGCAACGAGATCACTCCGGGAAACTTCACCTTCAGGACCATCGAGTTCGAGCAGATGGAGTTCCAGACCTTCTGCAAGCCCGGAGACGACCTGGAGCACTATGAGTACTTCAAGGAGTACGGCCGCAAGTTCTTCGAGGACCTGGGCCTTGCCCACGAGAACCTGCGCTTCCACGACCATGAGAAGCTGGCCCACTACGCCAAGGCCGCCTGCGACATCGAGTTACTCTTCCCGACCATCGGATGGGGCGAGATCAACGGTACTAATGACCGCATAGATTTCGACCTGGGCCGTCACCAGGAGTACAGCGGTCAGAAGATGGAGTATCTGGACCCCTACACCAACGAGCGCTACGTCCCCTATATAGTTGAAAGCACCTACGGCCTCGACCGCACCGTATTGGCGCTGCTCTGCCAGGCCTACGACGAAGAAGTGATAGATGAAGCAAAGAACGACGTGAGGGTGGTGCTGCATCTGAAGCCCGCCATGGCCCCCATCAAGGCTTCCGTCCTGCCTCTTTCCAAGAAGCTGGCGCCGGGAGCTCAGAAGGTCTACGCCGAGCTTTCGAAGCACTTCATGACCGATTACGACGAAGCCGGCTCCATCGGCAAGCGCTACCGCCGCGCCGACGAGATCGGAACTCCCTTCTGCGTGACCTACGATTTCGACAGCGAGACCGACGGCTGCGTCACCGTAAGGGACAGAGACAGCATGGAGCAGGTGAGAATACCCATCGCTGAGCTGGTAAGCTACATAGAAAAGACGCTTGATTTTTAGCGGATCCAAGCCCCGGCCGCAGGAGCCGGGGCGTTTTTAACGAAAGGAGCAAATATGCTTATAGGATTCATCGGAGCCGGAAATATGGGCGGATCCCTGCTGAGGGCAGCCTGCAAGAAGCATGACCCCGCTCTCATCATGGTCGCCGACAAGCTTGAAGAGAAGGCCAGACCCTTCGCCGAGAGCCTGGGCTGTGTATTTACAAACAACGCTGAGATCGCAGAAAAGGCCGATTATATCTTCCTGGGTGTCAAGCCCCAGATGATGGAAGAGATGCTTCGCGGCATCGCTCCTGTCCTCGCCTCAAGATCCAAGCCCTTTACCCTGGTCACCATGGCAGCAGGCATGAAGATCGAAAAGATCGCCTCCATGGCCGGCGATCATTCCTATCCCGTGATACGCATCATGCCCAATCTTCCCGCTTCGGTGGGCGAGGGCGCAATACTCTATTCGGCGAGCCCCGCCGTCAGCGAGGACAGCGTCAGCACCTTCCTGAGCTTTATGGAAAAGGCCGGCAAGTTCTACCCGGTCGCTGAGCATCTGATCGACGCCGGTTCCTCGGTTTCGGGCTGCGGACCCGCCTTTGCCGCCATGTTCGTAGAAGCCCTGGCCGACGGAGGAGTAGCCTGCGGCCTCACAAGGCCTCTTGCATATGAGCTTGCCGAACAGATGATGTACGGCACTGCGAAGCTGCTGATGGAAGGGACCCTTCCCGCCACGCTTAAAGACAACGTCTGTTCTCCCGGGGGCACTACCATTCAGGGCGTCAGAGCTCTTGAAAAGAACGGTTTCAGGACAGCTCTCTTTGAGGCCGTCATAGCCGCTACCGAGAAGAACAAGGACTTCGCGTAAGATCCGGCACGTTCTGCCGGGCGGAGCATAAGCGTCCTGAAAACAAGAGGGGCGTAAGGTCAGGATCGATAAATGCAAAAGACCCGGAGCATAAGGCTCCGGGTCTTTCTTGTTTTTTGTTTTGCTTTACTTCTTGTTGTACTGTTTTATGGCCTTGTCCAGGACTTCGCAGGCTCTGGTCAGTCTGTCGGCGCTGAGCACGTAGGCGGTACGGATCTCGTTGACGCCGGCTCCGGGAGTGCTGTAGAAGCCCGCGCCGGGGGCGTACATAACGGTCTCGCCCTTATCGTCGAAGCTCTCGAGCAGCCACTGCTGGAACTTGTCGGTATCATCGACGGGGAGGGTGGCCATCATATAGAAGGCGCCCTGAGGCAGCTGGACCTCGACTCCGGGTATGGACTTGAGGCCTTTATAGAGGGTGTCTCTTCTGAGCCTGTATTCTTCCTTGACGGCGTTGAAGTAGGAGTAGTCGACGCTGTAGAGTGCAGCGGCGGCCAGCTGGTCGATGGTGGCGACGCAGAGTCTGGCCTGGCAGATCTTCATGGCGTGGGCCATAAGCTCCTTGTTCTTGCTGATCATGGTGCCTATTCTGGCTCCGCAGGCGGAGAATCTCTTGGAGACCGAGTCGAGTATGATCAGATTGTCCTTGATGGACTCGATGCTTCCGAAGGAAGCGAGGGGTTCGTCGCTGTAGATGAACTCTCTGTAGACCTCGTCAGCCATGAGGAAGAGGTCGTGATCCTTTACGAAGTCGGCTATGATCTGGCGCTCTTCGGGACTGAGGACGTTTCCTGTGGGATTGCCCGGGTTAGTCAGCAGCATGGCTCTGGTATTGGGGGTCACGTACTTCTCAAGGTTCTCTCTGGTGGCGTACTTATAAGAATTGTGGGGATCGGTGGGGATGGGTACCACCTTGGCGCCGGTCAGATAGATAAAGGTCTTATAGTTGGGGTAGAGGGGTTCGGGCACCAGTATCTCATCGCCGTCGTCGAGGACGCAGTTCATGGCGATGGAGAGCGCTTCGCTGCCTCCGGTGGTGATGATGATGTCGCTCGTATCGAAATCAAGGCCTATGCCCTTGTAATACTTCTGAATGGCCTCGATGAGGACGGGGATGCCCGGAGAGGGAGCGTAGGAGAGGACATCGTCCTTATACTCTCTCATGGCCTGCTTGTAGGCTTCGGGAGTCTTGATGTCGGGCTGTCCGATGTTGAGGGGGATAATGCGGTTTCCCTTCTTCTGGCAGGCTACCTGATACGGGTAGAACTTTCTGATGGGGGAGAGACTGCAGTTCTCGATCTTGTGGGAGAATCTCATGTTCTGTACCTTTCCGATCGGTATCGATCATAAATAACTGTTGCAGTAACGCTATCCGGAGCCTGATTTTCCGCATGTAAATAACACGGAATCAGTATCCGAATATAAGTATAATATTTATCAATGTCCGTGTCAAATCGATTGTTTATATCATATTTATGTCAAAATCAATTGACAGAAATGGCATAATATGGTATTATAAGCAGCGTAAGGAACGGCGCCGGTCGAAGAACTACATGAGTTCCTTCGATCTTGCAATAGTATGCCGCGACGAAGCCCTGGCTGAGGCTGCCGCCGAGGCGGTCTCTCTTAAAAGGCGCGGCTGGAATGTAAACATATGCGATTATCCCGAAGATGGCTGCGGCTTCGTACTCACCGATATCGAGGAGCTGGCCGAGGTCTTCCGGGGCAGGTCCTTACTGCTTGACGGCAGTGTTTCATGCAGCGAGGCGGTGTCTTTAATTGAAGAGACACTGTGTGACGCAGGGGAGCTTCATCCTTTGTTCAAAGCTTCGGGCAGCCGCGGTTCAAGAGCAATACTCTTTACTTCATGTCGGGGCGGGCAGGGCGTAAGTACCTGCGCGCGACTTCTGGCGGGCCGTCTCTCAAGGCTGGGAGAACGCTCGGTCCTTTATCTCTCATTTGATCCTTTTCCCCTGCGGGGGCCCGAAGATGACGGGTCTTGCGCTTCTTCAGCCTGCGATGCTTTCGGGGAGGGCAGTTTGGAAAACGGCTCTCAGAACCTCGAGAGGCTTTTCTGCAGGATTTTAAGGCTTTCTTACGATGATCCCGATCCCGCATGCCCGGAAGTACTTTTCATGACGGCGCTGAAACGGGACAGATACGGCGTTTATATGACTCCGGCCTGCTCCGGCTTTTCTCCGCTTTACAGAGCCGACAGCGAACTGTGCACAAGGTTTCTGGGTCTTGCAGAAAGCAGCGGATCATTCGACGACATAATTCTTGACGTCCCCTGCGGGCATCCTTCATTTGAGGTACTGGCATCGCTGTGCGAGTTCAGATTTGCCGTACGAAGAAAAGACAGCATGCTTCCTTTGAACGGTTATTTCGAGAGAGCATTGAATGACGCCGCAGAAGAAGCTGGAGCAATATTTGGAATATTTGAGCCGGGATTCGACGAATGGGCAGGCAGGCTCGACATCCACGGACAGCTGGGAAGCGAGGTGAAGCGCTTTGCTGAAAGCTTCGGCCTCGAATAAAAGGGTGAGTATAGACCGGCTGGCGTCTGAAGTAAGGACGGCCATGTCTAAGGGAGGCCCCGGTCTCAGCGACGAAGAGGTCCTCAGGCTCTGCGAAGACACGGTATTCAGCGATCCCGAATGTGTGGCTTTGTATCCCAGGACAAAGGCAAACCTCATCAGGATGGTCTTCTGCACATTGAGGTGCGAGCTTGAAATACTCCAGGATCTGGCCGACGATCCCGAAGTCAACGAGATAATGGTCAACGGCTGCGAAGATATATTCATTGAAAAGAACAGCAGGGTAATTAAGACAGACCTTAGGTTTGAGAGCAGGGAAAGGCTTGAGCAGGTCATTCAGAGGCTGGCTGCCCGGGTGGGCAGGGAGATCAACGATCTTAATCCGATAGTCGACGCCAGGCTTTCCGACGGGTCCCGCATCAACGCGGTCCACTCCAATATAGCCGTAAACGGACCCGTACTGACTATAAGAAAGTTCAAAAAGACCCGTCTCACTATGGAACAGCTCATAAAGAACGGCGATATCACAGTGCAGGCCGCGGAGTTATTAAAGCTCTGCGTGGAATGCGGCTTCAATATCTTCGTAAGCGGGGGGACCAGCTCCGGAAAGACCACTTTTTTAAACATACTTGCAGATTTCATTCCCGGCGACGAGAGGCTGATAGTAATAGAAGATTCTGCGGAGCTTCAGATCGCCGGACACGAGAACCTGGTAAGGCTTGAGGCAAAAGCCGCAAACGCCCAGGGCAGAGGAAAAGTTACGATCAGAGATCTGATCAAGGCCAGCCTCAGAATGAGGCCGGACCGCATCATCGTAGGAGAGGTGCGAGGCGCAGAAGTCATCGACATGCTGGCGGCGATGAGCACAGGTCACGATGGGTCTTTGTCTACCGGTCATGCAAATTCCACCTCGGGTATGCTGGGGCGTCTGGAGACCATGGCGCTTTCGGGCACGGATCTTCCGCCCGGAGTCGTGAGATCCCAGATAGCGGAGGGCATAGACTTGATGGTGCACCTGGCAAGGACCCGTGACGGACACAGAAGGGTGGTCGAGATAAGCGAAATGCTTCCCCTGGAGGGTGAAAGGATACCCCTGAACAGGCTGTTCACGTATAAACCGGGAAGAGGTCTGGAACCCACGGGGAGCAGGATGAGCGATTTCGGAAAGATAAGCCTGAGGGGAGGTGAAGAGGGGCTTGAAAGATTACAAAAGCTTCAAGATCAGAAGTGTTGACCGTATTAAATATTATGTAATCAGCGCTTTAAGTTTCGCGTTTTTGGGCCTGCTTTTTTACAGAAGCGCTGTCGCCGCGGCGCTGTGTGCTCTTCTTTCAGCAGCATTTGAGAAGAAATGGCAGCAGGTGTATCGGCGCAGGGTATCGGAGAAGCTTCTTGAGGGCTTCAGAGATATGCTTTATTCGATATGCGCTTCGGTAGCTGCGGGAAGGCAGATGCCTCAGGCTGTAGAAGAAGCGGCGGCGCTGCTCAGGTCTTCATGGGGAGAAGAGAGCGATATATACAATGAAGCAAAGCGCATGAGCGTATTGTACAGCGAAGCTCACGAGAACATAGATTCCCTGTGGACAGACCTGGGTAAAAGGAGCGGGCTGTCCGAGATATCGAGCTTCGCCGATTCCTGTCGCATATGCAGAAAGAACGGCGGAAGCCTTGAAGACGTATGCTTTAAAAGCGCGTCTGTTCTCCTTGAGAATCTTTCATTTAAAGACGAACTGAAGGCGATGATAGCCGAGAAAAAACTTGAGATAGCAGTGCTCACAGCCATGCCTCCGGCTGTACTCATAATGCTCAACCTTATGTCTTTCTCATATATAAGAGTGCTTTATCTGACTGCGACCGGCAGGCTGATCATGACTTTAAGCCTTGCCCTTATAATATGCGCCCTTATATGGAGTCTTAAGATTGCGGAGGTCAGTATATGAAAGCAAAGCTTGCGGCTGCGGTTGAAAGCGCTGTAAACAGACTCGACAGACGGCAGAGAGATAGGCTGCGCCGATTTGAGTGGCTCATGACCGGGCAGGAAAGGATAGATGAAGAGCTGGAGGAAGCAAGGCGCAGAGCCCTGAAAACGATTGAGATGGCACTTGCCGGTTTCGCGCTTTTGATACTCGTTTCCCTGTTTGCGAATGAGGGAAGCAAAGAGCTTTCAAGTATAGACAGGCCTGACTACGGCGAAGGATCAGTCCTGGTTCCGGCTGTAGTAAGCCTTGAAGACGGCGCAAGGGTCTACAGCAATAGCGCGACACTTGAGATACAGCCGAGAGATCTTACGAATGAAGATGCGGAGGCGCTTTTCGACCGGTGTGAAGCCTGGCTGGCAGACTGTATAAAGGGTGAAAATCCCGGTCTTGAAAGTGTTTTCACAGACCTGTTCCTGCCCGACAGAAACCGGGATGAGACTGTGTTCATCAGCTGGGAAAGCTCAGACCCGAAGCTGCTTGGAGAAGATGGAAGAGTAAGCCTCTGGGGCGCTGAGGACGGTCAAAGGCTAAGCCTAAACTGCCTGATGATGGCGGAAGGCTGCAGCAGGGAAGCCGTGTTCAGGATCGTCCTGATGCCTTCGCTTTCCGACGAAGAAGCGATGCTTTACGCAGAGCTTTCAAGGACGGTCGATGAGATAAACGCGGGGACTGAAGAAAAGACTGTGGAACTGCCCGGAACCGTAGGAGGCCTTAAGGCAGGCTGGAGGACCGATGCAGATCCTGCTGCTCCCAAAATAGCCCTGACAGCTGCCCTTTTGCTTGCCGCCATATGGATCGGAAGGTATGAGAGTCTTGAAAAGAAGCTCAAAAGCAGGGCTAAAAGCCTTGAAGACCAGACTCCCGAAGTGATGACCAGGCTTGTTCTCCTGCTCGATGCGGGTCTCGTCACAGAATCCGCGCTCAAGGAGCTGGCTGAAAATTCAAAGGAAGAAGACGGTCCGCTTTTCAAGGCACTGCCAGACATCAGAGACCTGTGCCTGAACTCTAATATATCTTTTTCCCATGCCTTCCACAGCTTTGCCGTATCCGGGGGGATCAGAGAACTCATACGTTTTTCCTCGTTAATAGAGGAGAACGCCAGCCACGGCAGCGAGCTGTCGGATAAGCTCAGAAGCGAGAGCGCCCGCATGCACGGCGAGAGACTCAACAAAGCCAAGGCGAGGGCTAAGGAGGCAGAGACCAAACTCTGCATGCCTCTGATGCTGCTCCTCGTCGCGCTTCTTCTGGTATCGGCGGGTCCGGTACTTATAAACATGGGCTGAAAAGACATCGCCTGAACGTTCAAAACCATTGATATAAGCGCTTAGGCGCCCGATATATCTATCTTTGCAAAGCATTACGAAAGAAAGGAAAGAAAGATGACTTCACTTATCAACAGACTGGAAAACGAAATGAAAAAGTCAAGGTCCGGCATGGAGCTGGTACAGGTGGCTATACTCATAGCCATCGCCGTCACACTGGGACTCATATTCAAGACCCAGATCACAGAATTCGTCAACGGCGTGTTCAAGTCCCTCAACGGATCCAAGTTCTGATGAATGCGAAGAGAGGGAGTTCCACTGTAGAGGCTGCCATAGTATTCCCACTGATCATACTTATCGCAGCGGCACTTATTGCCATAGGTTCGGATAACTGTTCAAAAGTGAGGGAAGACAGCGATAAAAACATCGCCGCTGCAGAGCTTGCCCTGGATCAGGACCTGCTGACTGTGGAAAACATTATGCGGGGAAGGTGGATCCTGCGATGAAAAAGGGCTTCAGTTCGGTATTTACGGTACTTATATTGAGCAGCATGATATTCCTTTGCCTGGTCTACGCCGAATCCGCCGCCTCCAAAGGGGCCGAAAGCTGTGCCGAGGAGCTTTGCCTTCTTACAGGGAGATCGCTCCTTTCAGAGTATAAGACGGAGCTATACGACAGATACGGAATATTCATGGTTAGAAGCTACGACGATGAACTGACAAAGCTGGCCGAGTTTTACCTGGGCACCGATCTCGCTCTGTCGGGTTCGGCCCTGCGCATGAGCTGCTTTGATATAGATGTAAGCACGCAGATGTATCCCGGATTGAACATCGACATGTTTCTCGAACAGGTCGAAAAGCTGGGGACGCTTCAGGCTGCCGAGAACCTGGTAAGCTCCGATTTCCTTAAGGATCTCATAGTCAGCATGTCCTCAAAGCTCGATACAGAAATAAGCTTCAAGGATATAGAGGAGAGGCTCAATGATGCGGGCAACCTTCAACTGGCAGCGGATGAAGTAGAAGGAGAGGAGAGGGAGCAGAGGGAACAGGCTCTGAAGCTTAAGAACCGCTATAAGGAATCGACAGGGGAGGCAAAGACCTCATCCGCAGGCAGGGCAAGCATATCCGCCTCTGTAAAAAAGACCCTTCCTTCGTCCCTCTTGGGTTACAGGGGAAGGGGACTGCTGGTGCTTTCGGGAGGGATAAGCGACCTTTCGTTCAGGGATCTTGCCTTGGGAGAATATGTGCTGGCAAACTGCTCCAATGCTGTAGACCGGCTAAACGATACAAAGCTTAAGCTGGAAACTGAGTACATACTCTACGGCAGCTCAAGCGATCCGCTCAATCAAAAGCTGGTCAAGACAAGCCTTACGGGGCTCAGATTTTCCCTGAACCTCTTCAGCGTCCTCAAGGAACCGTCCATGATTTCGACCATGTCTTCAATAGCGGCCTTGTTCCCCCTGATACCTCAGCCGCTGACAGTTGCCGTCCTTGCCTCCATATGGGCTGGTATAGAGACAAAACAGGATATAATAACGCTTTACAACGGCGGTATCGTGCCAGTGCTCAAAAAACCAGGTGATTTCGCGACGAATTTAAGAAGCTTCATCGATAACGGCAAGATCCTGGCATCGAAAAAGACCGGATCCGGCTATGGGAGCTATGCCGATTACCTCAGAATACTGCTGGCATTCGTTCCCGAAGAGGAAAAAGCAGCCCGCCTCATGGACGTGATGCAGCTGAATCTGACCCTCATGGACGAAGCGTCCTTCTCATTCAGAGACTACGCCTACGGCCTGGATCTGAGCGCGTACTTTACAAGGTTGCACTTCGCCTCGAATCCCATTGATCTTCTGAAAGGAGGCGGCTGTGTCACCCAGACCCATAAATACAAATAAACGAGGTTCTATCATAGTCGACGCCTCTGTTTGCCTTCCGTTTTTCATCGTGGCTCTGGCTCTTTTGCTGATGCTTACGGTCGAGATCGGAATAGAGGAGAACATGACCGGCCTTATGACCCGCTGCTCGCTGATAAGCATAGAGGCAGCGGCAGCTGCCGGCAAAAGCGATGATTTCTTCGTGACAGGTAATCTCTCCTGGAGGGCTTCCTGGCACGCGGGGCTCAATACCGACATCCGCTGGAAGCAGGCAGACACAGGAATACCGCGCTTTTATTCCGACCTTGACATACCCATACCAGGAGGAGTTAGGGTAGACGGCCTTGTAATGGTCAGAGTTGGCAATGAAACAAGCCTCCCCTCGATAAAAGGCTTCACCGACGAACTGGACTCGGTGAGAACGGTGGTCTTCAGGCCATTCAGAGGGGAATCCGGCCGCGTCGAAACCGATGATGACGATCCCAGGGTATACGTCTTTCCGAAAAGGGGAGCGAGATTCCACATCGAGGGATGCAGCGTAATGCAGGAAGGGACAGTAGAGACCATATTGACCGGGAAGCTGAGAAAGCAGTACGCACCATGCAGCATCTGCAAGCCGGACCAGCTTCCGGACGGGGCAAGAGTATACCGTTTTCTTGAGACCAGCTCTCTGTATCACAGAAAGGATTGCGCCTGCATAACCAAGAGTTATGTGAGCATGCCCAGAAGCCAGGCGCTCTCCCAGGGTTATACTCCCTGCCATATCTGCGGCGGAGGTTATTGACCGAATCATGCTGCAGCTGCAGCTGCGGCTGAGGCTATTGACGGAATCATTTTGTGACCGGGGCGGAGGTAAACTATCGAAAAATGAATACCAACAAAAAATTGGACGGCCTTCCCGAATACGTGCTGAAAACATATCAGGCGGGTCGCTGTACTGCCTTCGCTCCAGGCTCGGTCTACAAGGACAGGGAGGGTTATCTGGTGATATGCCCGGATACTGAAGGCCTTATGAGCCTCAAGGACTACCTAGCAAACGCGTCGCCTTCGGGACTGTCAGCTCCGATCAGCCTTATAAAGGCCCTGCGGCTGATCGCCGAAGCCCGGCTACAGCTCAGCGATTGGTTCATAAAGGACGGACAGGTCTCTTTTGACCTCGAAAAATTATTCGTTTCCCCTGAAAAAGACCTTGTTAAGTTTCTTCCGGGAAAAGGCATGTCCTTTTCGGAAGAGCTGAAGTGTCTTCTGGATACAGTGTGCGAAGAGCTGAGGATCACGGGCGCCGGGTATATAAGAGAAAGAATATTGAGCCTCGGGACCAGCGTGCTCGAAGATAAAAGAGGACTCCTGAGATACTTAAGCAGATGGGAAGAAGAGCTGAGGCAATAGTATGCTTAACAATTTGCCGTATGGTTTGTTGTAATGCCTCAGCGATCTTTCGCATTCAATTATTTATAAATACATTAAAATGTTGTATGGCCATTGCCGCGGTGATATAATTGCAAAGGTTAAATATCAAGAATAACCCGGAGGGTCATATGAACGAGGGTATCAGAAAACAGTATACTGCAATATTAAAGAGTGAACTTATCAAAGCGCTGGGCTGTACCGAGCCCATAGCCGTTGCCTATGCAGCCGCCAAAGCCCGCAGCGTCCTGGGCGATATGCCAGTATCCTGCGTCGTCCGCTGCAGCGGCAACATCGTAAAGAACGTTAAGGGCGTTACGGTACCCAATTCCAACGGGATGAAGGGAATCAGCTCGGCGGCGGTCCTGGGGATCGTAGGAGGCGATGCTGAAAGCGAGCTTTCGGTGCTTCAAACCGTAAAACCAGAACATATAGAGATCGCGCGTGGCCTGCTTGCTTCGGATTTCTGCAAAGCGGAGCTGGTCGAGGGCGTTGAGAATCTTTATATAGACGTCATCGTCAAAAAAGGCGAGGAAAGCGCCGAAGTCCTGCTCAAAGAGAGGCACACCAACATAGTAAAGATCGTTAAAAACGGTGAGACCGTATTTGAAAACGATCAAAAGTCAGCAGCGGCATCCGGTGCCTTCGTCATAGACAAATCGACTCTCAACGTTAAGGATATAATAGATTACGCCGAGAACGCTCCTCTGTCTGACTTCTCGGAGACTGTAAAGACCCAGATAGACTGCAATTATGCCATTGCTCTCGAAGGACTTGAAAAGCCTTACGGGACCAATGTTGGACAGACCCTGCTTGAGTGCGGCGACGGCTCATCTGTCCAGCTCAGAGCCAGGGCGTACGCTGCAGCTGGCAGCGACGCCCGCATGAGCGGCTGTCCGCTCCCCGTGGTCATCAATTCGGGCAGCGGCAATCAGGGCATTACCGCCTCGCTTCCCGTAAAGATATATGCCGAGCATTACGGAATATCCGAGGAGAGGATGCTCAGGGCTCTTGCCATGGCAAACCTTATCGCCTGCGATCAGAAGCGCCACATAGGCAATCTTTCAGCCTACTGCGGAGCCGCCAGCGCGGCGGCAGGTTCTGCGGGAGCCATCGCATGGATGCTGGGCGGAGATTATAAGCTCGTCTCCGATACCATAACCAACGCCATCTGCACCATAGGCGGAATGGTCTGCGACGGCGCCAAGGCGTCCTGCGCGGCAAAGATCGCCGCATCCCTTGAAACAGCTCTCACCGGCTACAACATGGCTCTTAAAGGCAGAGTATTCGCTCCCGGCGAAGGCCTTGTAAAAGAAAACATTGAAGACACCATTGCTTCGGTGGGCAGGATGGCCAAGACCGGAATGAAGTCCACAGATGTTGAGATACTCACTATAATGCTTGAAGATGAGTAGGGCTTTACCCGCGTCCTCATAACTTCAGGAATACCGGCATGCAATTTCAGCAAGGTCTTAACAAACTGCCCGGAGGATCGTTCCGGGCAGTTTTATTTCGACTCTGCAGAGATCATACGGTAATAAAACAGGACCGCAATGTCATCGCGGTCCTGAGTCGGTTTCAGTGTCTTAAGATTCAGTTATTCCACAGCAGGAGCTTCGGCCTCTTTTGCTCTTCTCATGGCCTTTCTCTTGTCTCTGCATTCCTTGCATCTCTTAGGTTCGTTGTCGAATCCCTTTGCTTTGTAGAACTCCTGTTCGCCGACAGTAAAGATGAATTCCTTACCGCAGTCCTGACAAACCAATACCTTGTCTTCCATAGTTTTTTTTGATCTCCTTTACGCTGGGGAAAAATGATATTGTAATTATAATCTTGAAAAAATTATTTGTAAATTTATTTTTTGCCGAAATCAGAAAAAATATGCATTAAATGTTATATGAATGAAAAACATACATAAATTGATAATTGCATTATCTCCAAAACTTGTGTAATATAATTAATTTATGTGAAAACAACAAACTAAGCGGACATCCGTGCGTTTTGGTTTATTTCGTTTAGCTATACCGCCTTGTCCCGACGGTTCGCTGTCCTCAAGATCGGAGGATCCGGATTGAAAACAATTACTTTGGCAGATCATGCGGGTTTCTGCTTCGGAGTCACCAATGCGGTAAATACCGCGTATAAAGAGCTGGAAAGCTGCAGATCTTTGTACTGCATCGGCCAGCTGATACACAACAGAGAAGTGACCTCAGAGCTTGAAAACAAAGGACTTAAAGCTATCGGGTCCATCGAGGAGGCGCCTGAGTGCTCCCGTGTGATGATAAGGGCTCACGGAGAACCCGACAGCACCTATGCCGCAGCCGCCGAAAAGCACATCACCCTGATCGATGCGACTTGCCCCTTCGTTAAGAGGATACATAATCTGGCCAAGGAAGCCGGGGAGCAGGGCAGGCGCTTCATAGTAATAGGCGACAGCAAACATCCTGAAGTCAAGGGAATTCTTGGAAGCACAGACCTGGCGCTGGGAGCAGTTCAGACTATTGATGACGCTGTGGAAATGTCTGAAAAATGTACAATTATGCCCGTCAGCATAGCGGCCCAGACCACCATGACAAGACGCAGATTTGAGGAAATCTGCGAAGTTTTCAGGCAGCGCTGTTCAGACATCAGAATACATGACACAATATGCAGGGCTACAAGAGAGAGGCAGGAAGGAGCCGAAAGGCTGGCCTCGGAATGCGACTGCATGATAGTCATAGGCGACAGAGATTCCTCCAATTCCCGCAAGCTCTATGAGATCTGCAGTGAAAAGTGCCCTAATACCATGTTTATCGAAAGATTTTCCGATTTGGACTTGCATAAACTTGCAAAATATAATAAGATAGGCGTTGCGGCGGGAGCTTCAGCTCCCGAACGTATAATTAAGGAGGTTATTGCCAACATGAGTGAAGAATTCACTAAAGATCAGCAGAACGAAGAAATGAACGAAATGGCAGCTTTCATGGACGAGATCGAAAAGTCCCTGAAGCTCCCCGGCAGAGGCGAGGTCGTAACAGGTAAGGTCGTACAGGTCACCAAAGACTATGTAGTAATGAATCTCGGCTGCAAGAAAGACGGTATGCTTCCCAAGGAAGAGACCGCCAGAGAAGAAGGTCAGGAACTGACCGATCTTTTCAAGGAAGGTGACGAGGTCCAGGCTAAGGTCATCAAGACCGACGACGGCGACGGGAACATCCTTCTTTCCAACAAGAGGATCCAGTCCGGAGAGAACTGGGAAGAGATCAACTCCTATGTAAACAGCAGTGAGACCGTCAACGTGACCGTTGTAAAAGAGGTCAAGGGCGGCGTCATCGCCAACTACAAGGAAGTTTCCGGCTTCATTCCCATGTCCCAGCTGGCAGATCACTACGTGGAGACCGCGGCGGATTACATCGGAAAGACCCTGCCCGTCAAGGTAACCAGAGTAGATCCCAAGAGAAACAAGGCAGTCTTCAGCCACAAGCAGTTCCTCGTAGAAGAGAAGAACAAGAAGATCGCCGAGATCTGGCAGACTCTCAATGTTGGCGATGTTGTCGAAGGTAAGGTCATGAGATTCACCGACTACGGCGCGTTCGTAGACATCGGCGGAATCGACGGACTCCTTCATATATCCGAGATCTCCTGGGGCAAGCTCAAGCACCCGCAGGAAGCTCTCCAGATCGGTCAGATCGTAAACGTCAAGATCCTCAACATGAACGCAGAAAAGGGAAAGATCTCTCTCGGCATGAAGCAGAACCAGCCCGAACCCTGGTCTGTCATCGACGAGAAGTATCATGAGGGCGACGTCATCACCGGTAAGGTCGTACAGATCAAGGAGTACGGCGCATTCGTAGAGCTCGCTCCCGGACTCGACGGCCTGGTACACATCTCCGAGGTCGCTCACAAGAGAGTAGCCAAGATCAGCGACGAGCTGTCCATCGGCCAGATCGTCAACGCCAAGATCCTCGAGATCGACAAGGAGAGAAAGAGGATCTCCCTGAGCATCAAGGCCACTATCGATCCCCAGATCTACGAAGACAAGACCGAGGCTAAGGCCGAGGAATCCCCCGCAGAAGAGGCTCCCGCTGCCGAGGCTCCCGCAGAAGAGTAATATCTGAAATATGCAAACAAAAAACCGGACCCTGTTGGGCCCGGTTTTTGTTGTTCATGATATCGGCAAGTATCAATAAGGACCTTTGTAATCTTTAGGCGACTTTCCTTTGTGGTAGACCTCTTCGAAAAGTTCCATGATCCCGTCCTCTTGCTGTCCGAGACGCCAGCAGCAGCTTCCCGCCAGATCACGGTCGAAGACGCAGCTGAGCTTTGCTGCGATGGAACGCTTGTCCTCAAGCCATACCTTGATGGTCTTGCCTTCCTCGTTCCAGGTGGCGAAATACTGGCCCATGTCGTCAAGCCATACGGGGGTGACTCCCGCTGCCTTGACCCTGCTTCTTGAGGTGGGCATTATGACTGCGCTGGCTCCCAGGTTCCTGTTGTTTTCTCCGACGGTCCAGATCCTGGTGTAGAAGGGTATGCCCATGAGCAGCTTGTCTTTGCCGCAGTATTTGAGCATCTCCTGCACGTTGGAGGTATAGAAGGGTGCAGAGGACACGGAGCCCGCGAATTCATCGCCGTTGTAATGCTCGTCATAGGTCATGAGGCAGAAGTAGTCGAGGCTGTCAGCAACCTTGTCGTACTGGTATATCTCGCAGTTCCAGCTGGTCGGAATGTAGACGCTGGAAGTGAGAAAGAGACCCAGTCTGCCGCAGTATTCCGACATCTCCTTGGTGAAGATCGTAAGATTGCTGCCGTCAGACGTGCGCACGTCTTCGTAGTCTATGTTGAGTCCGTCGGCGTTCATCATCATGGCGTAAAAGAGGTACTGGGCTATGGTCTTACGTCTAAGGCCTGCGTCGGCAAGCACCTTGGTGGTGTAGTTGGTGGAGCCCCTGGTGGTCATGTCATTGTTGAGGGTTATCCAGACCTGCAGGCCTCTTTCATGGCAAAGGTCCACATAGCCTCTGTCGCAGACGCTCTTGATGTCCCCGTTCCCTTCGACTATCTGGTTGAGCCAGACAGGGGATACCACATCTATGCCGGCGGTGTCGGGGGCCAGGAAGCTTACGCCCTCGCTGTTGGCATTGGTCCACACAAGGTTGAACTTGCGGTCAAGACCGGTCTTCTGCTTAGCCGAAAAGACGAAATCGTAATCGGGGGGATCATCATCGGTCTCCTCTATGTCGCTCTTGTTGACGTAGCAAAGTTCTCCGCTGACGGTCCTGATCTTATAGAAGCTGGGGCTTTCTCCGATAATGTAGACCTGCCTGTCCTTTTTGATGCTGACGGTCTCGGGTGAACTGCTGAAGAGGGAACCGGCTCCGTCTATCTTTTTCAGCGTTCTGCCCATGCGCTGCTGTTCCGACGCGGGCTCCATGTCGACGTAGGTGATCTCGGTGGTGTCGCTGTTGGTAAGGCCTTCGGCCTCGTCGGTGGTATAGGAAAGGCCGGCGAACTGCTGCATAACGTTAAGGGAAACGTAGTATTCGTTGTATATGGTCTTGAAGCTGAGATAGCAGCTTCCGCAGTACTTTTTGATGAAAGCGGTAGTCTCGCCGTCTCCCGTCATAATGTTCATCTCGGAGGGAGTAAAGACTATTTTGCGGTTCTCCATATCGACGAGATAGGGCTCCCGCGTGCAGTACTCCCGGAGGGCAGCTACGGGTATATAGGCGCTGCCCTTGATGGTACATGCCTTGAAGCCGGTCTCTTCGCCTTTGTAGAGCAGTGGGACGAAATTATACTGGTCCAGCCTGAAACCGCCGTTTATTCCCGCAGCGTCGGCAGCCGGGTGAATAAAGGCGAGACAAATGAGCAAAGTGCAGATGAAAACGCAGAGTATTCTGATATAATGATACCTGAAAACGAGCTTTCCCATTAAATACCCCCTTTCCCTTCAAGTTATTTTAACCGAAAAGCTCTCCATTGGCAAGCCGCAGAGGCGAAGGACGGCAGATGAGCGACACCATTCTTTTATACATAAGCGCGGGGCTGGCTCTGCTGTGCCTTGCGGCGGTAGTAATAATGGCAGTCTCGATGCGCAGGATGAGGCGCAGGCTTTTGAAAGTGCAGAAGAGCCTTGAAAAGAACGCAGAGACAAGTTCAGCCCAAAGCGCCCGCATCATGGACGACATAGAGGAGACCCGCCGCGACATACTTGAGAGCAGGCAGGATCTTGCCAGGGTGCTCAAAGAAGGCCTCGAAACTTCGGCCAGGACCGCCGAAGAGAGCTCCAGGAGGAACGAAGAGAGGATAGAAGGTCTCAGGAGCTCCTTCATAGGCCAGATGGGCGCTCTGCGTGAAGAGAACAACGCCCAGCTCGACCGCATGAGGCAGACCGTAGACGAGAAGCTTCAGCAGAGCCTGGAAGGAAGCCTCAACCGCTCCTTCGCCAGCGTACGCGAAAGCCTTGATCAGGTCTACAAGGGCCTCGGGGAGATGCAGGGTCTAGCCCAGGGGGTCGGAGACCTTAAAAAGGTATTGAGCAATGTAAAATCAAGGGGCATACTGGGTGAGATCCAGCTCAAGGCCATACTTGAGCAGATACTTTCAAGGGAACAGTACGAGGAGAACACCCGGATAGATCCCAATAGGGAAGAGAGGGTGGAGTACGCAGTCAGAATGCCCGGAGACGGCAGCGTGCCGGTGCTTCTTCCCATAGACGCCAAGTTCCCCGGCGACGCCTACAGCAACCTTCTCGAAGCTTTCGATTCGGGCGATCCCCAGGCCATGGCTGAATGCAGAAGGCAGCTGGCCTATGCTGTGCGAAAGGCCGCAAGGGACATAAGCGGAAAGTACATCTGTCCCCCGTATTCCACAGATTTCGCGGTGATGTTCCTGCCCTTTGAAGGCTTGTACGCGGAGGTTGTCAACATGGGCCTGATGGAGGAGCTGCAGAGGGACTGCCATGTTATGGTAGCGGGACCTTCGACCATGGCGGCTCTGCTCAACAGCCTTCAGATGGGCTTCAGGACCCTTGCAATACAGAAGAACGCCGGCAGGGTCTGGCAGGTCCTGGGTAATGTAAAGACCGAGTTCGACAAGTTCGGCGAGGTTCTCACTGCGACCCAGCTGAAGCTTGACCAGGCCAATAAGGAACTGGACAAGCTGGTCGGCACCCGCACGCGCATGATACAGAGATCTCTGCGCGATGTGCAGGACCTGAAGGAACCCGTTGAGGGCGGTATCCTCCTTCCTCCTGTCGATCTTGAAAAATAAAGGCCCTGTATCTTTTGGGACCTCAATCGATGAACGTATTTGCCATAGCTGACACACATCTCTCCTTCGGGGAGCGTATATACAAGCCCATGGACATCTTCGGGCCCGCCTGGTCGGGTTACGAAAAGAGGCTCAGGGACGCCTGGATCAGGGTCGTCGAGGATGACGACCTCGTTCTCGTGCCCGGAGACATCAGCTGGGCCATGCATCTTGAGGACGCTATGACAGACCTGGCCTGGCTTGACGCCCTGCCGGGAAGGAAGCTGCTGCTCAGGGGCAATCACGACCTCTGGTGGTCCAGCATGGCGAAGATGAGGGGGCTCTTCGGCAGCATAGAATTCCTTCAGAACGATGCCTGGCTTGACGCCGAAAACCGGGTCGCAGTTATAGGCACCCGCGGCTGGGTCTGTCCGGGAGATCCCGACTTTTCCGCTGAAGACGAAAAGATCTACAGAAGGGAGCTTCTGAGGCTTGGCATGTCAATAGACGACCTGAAATACAAGCTTCAGGCCGCCGGATTGGGATCTTCCGAAGTAACGCTGCTGGCCATGACTCATTTCCCGCCGACCGCCATGGACAGGAAGCCCACGGGCTTTACCGACATGCTGAGAGACGCGGGGGTGAAGAGAGCGGTATACGGCCATCTTCACAGCGAGAGAGCCTTTGGCAACGGTCCCCTGGGTCTGTACGACGGGGTCGAGTACATGCTGGTATCTTTGGACAGTCTTGGCTGCGCTCCCGCGATAGTAGCCTCTCTGCGCTGAAAAATGACGCGCCGAACTAAGTAAACGCCTGCCGGTCAAATTCTTAAAAAAACACTTGACATGAGCCGGCTTACAGGCTAATATAAATAGCGTCGTCGAAATACGGCACTTGTTCCGGAGTAGCTCAATGGCGGAGCACTCGGCTGTTAACCGATAGGCTGTCGGTTCGAGCCCGACCTCCGGAGCCACATTTGCAGGCGAGGCAAGTCCTCGCCTGTATTTATAAAAATTTGCCGTGAGCATGCCGGGATGGCGGAATAGGCAGACGCAGGGGACTTAAAATCCCCCGGTAGCAATACTGTACCGGTTCGACCCCGGTTCTCGGCACCAACTTAACATCGCGGGGTGGAGAAGTGGCATCTCGTCGGGCTCATAACCCGGAGATCGTGGGTTCAAATCCCACCCCCGCAACCAGTGATGATCCTTGAAATCTTAATGGTTTCGAGGATTTTTATTTTTATACATTTTGCTTGTATAAACGTATTTGTCTACCGGATGTCTACCGGATCAAGAGAATGTTTATTGGGATATAAGCGAAGTATCACAATTTAAGCGGATACCGCGGCCGGTCTTGCAGTCTGTCCCGGGCGGGACTGATCGGTTCAGCCTGCAGGAGGTCTTGAGAAGGCTTAAGTCCGAAGAGCAGGGCGCTAAAAATTGTTTTCCTGCCATTCCTCAAGCAGCGGGATCATGAAGTCGTACCTCTCTTCGAAAAATTGGACGAGCCTTTCGACTTCCTGCTTCTCTTTTTGTGATGTGTTGCCGTAGCGCTTGTAAAAATCGGGCATCAGGGGATCCCACACAGCTTTCAAAGCGTCGATCTCCCGAAGCACGCGGTCGGGGCTGAAGTTTCGCGAACCGATATCCTTGACAGACTTAAGGAAGAGAGCGAAAAACTCCCTGTTTTTTAATGCGGCGGCGAATAGGGGGTATTTCTCAGCTATCATGGTGAAGTGGTCGGTCGTAGGGGAGGTCTTTTCCTTTCCGTAAAGCCCTGCGCTGTACTCGATATCGTAGAGGATGTACTGCCAGCGTCCCCTGTTATATGAATCGTCCCTTGTTAGCCACATAAGGTCGTTCCAGTACTGCTCAAAATCGGGATTCCCTATGTACACCTGGACGGCGAAATAATCTGCCATGGAGCTTACGTCCATAAGCCCGCAGAATTCCGCGTAGATTTCGGGATCGGAGAGATCTTTCTCAGCATATGACATCAGCTCTTTGTAGAGATCGTAATCGGCATCGATGCCGTCTTCCAGAAGACCGTCTTTTATGATTACGACCTGGTCATCGTCCACGCCGAAGCGGGTCTTGAGCATGTACGGGGATATTTTCTCCTGGAGGATATAGGGCCCCCAGTACTCTCCGTTGAGGAAAAGGACGGCGGGACGGGAGAAGGGTATAAGGAAATCCCTGCCTTCGGCCAGGTCCCTTATGAGCAGTATCTTGTACTTGAAATATTCGGTGGTATCGCCGCCGGTCTTGAGGGATATGCTGTCGTAGGAGCTGATGCCGTCGAAAAGAGTGTACTTCAGGTGTTTGGGACCGTAGCTCTTGCGAAAATACAGGCTGAAGGGTTTCTGGACCTTGGTCCTGGTGCTGCCCCCGCTGACTCTGAGTCCTGCCCCGCATTCGGCCGAGGGAATGCTGCTTTTGTCGTAGATCTGGATAAGCGCGGGCCTTTCCCAGTCTTTGCCGTGCTGGGTGCTGTTGGAAACGGCGTCCCAGCGGGCTCCTCTTTCGATCTGTTTTCTGCCGTCCTCGGTGTCCTTCCACTCGTCGTATACGGCGCCGTAAGCGAGAATACCGGTATTGTAATCGAGCAGGTTGACCGGATCTGTGACTACAGAGAATATGATGCATCCGGGGAAGGACTTTTCGGGTTCAAGGCCGGGGAAGTAGACCTTGGTCACGGTCTCGCTCATCCTTCCGGTCTTGTCGAAGAGAGCGGCAGTGAGGACAGTACCTCCGGGAAGGCCTTTGTCGGAATAAAGGCCTTTCTGACCAAAATCGGGAAGAAGCATGAGATCCCTGTGCGATACAAGGTAGTCGGAACCTCCGCTCTTAACGCTTACCGAAACAGTTGAGCGGCCGCTGTCGTCATCTTTTGAGGGGAGAGTGCCGTCGGTGGTATACGCTATGGTATAGCCGGAGGAGGCTTTGATGCTCAAATTGAAGCCTTTTTCGCTGTAGATTCCCGAATCGCGGGAGAAGCTTATCTCGGCCCCGCTGCCCTTCAGATCGGGCCATGAGACCCGCTCTGTGCATCCGGCCGCCACAGCTCCGGCGCCGCAGGAACACAACAGCAGAAGGGAGGAGAGGACAAAAGCAGCCAGTATAAGCGCGGCGTGTGCGTTTTCAGGACCTCTGCCTGTTCTCATGAAGCTTTCCTTTCCGCTTTTCGCATGACTGCCGCATCCTTTGCTGAATTTTTGAAAATTATAATATGTCGTCGCGCTTTTGCCACGTTTTTTCGGCCGGGCGCCCATACAAAACGCCGGATCGGCTCGGCGTTTTCTGTTGAATAATTTTGAGAAATGGTCAAAAGACAGGCCAGTATCTTATGGGTCAAGAGTACTTTATGGGAAGAAGCTTTAACGCACGGTCGCAATGCCCTCGAGCAGCAGGTTTGCAGTGCGGAAGCCGAAGGTGTCGATGATCTCGGGCACATTTCCGCTTTCGCGGTAATCGACGCCGCACTCAAGTATGCCGGCGGGGTGGCCTATGCGTATGAACTTTGTGTCGGCATTTTTTGACAGGACCTGCTGCACTATGCTGCCGGGGACGACAGCCGCGGCGGCGGTGCACATGGCTCCGGTCATGGCGTAGCTGGGATGGGTCTTCTGCATGCTCATCATGTGTCCGAGGAGGTCGACCTTATCCTTTGAGATCTCCCTGCCGTCGGGAGTAACGTAATCGTCGGCTTCGGCGACGAAGGTCATCTTGGGTATTCCCGGGGTGTCCCAGGCAGATCTGGTATGATCGCCGGTGAGACCCAGTTTGACTGCGGCAAGGCCGCGCACCGTTTCGAGAAGGCTGAGCTTTTCGGGATCGGCGTTGAGTTCTTCGGGAAGCTCTTTGCAGGTGAGGCCCAGGTCTTTGGCACGGACGAATACCAGGGGGTTGGCGGCGTCGACGATCGAGACCTCGACGGGGCCCCGGCCCGGTACATCGAGAACATCGACTGCGTTTCCCGTTGGAAGCAGGCCTTTGCCCAGAGTACCGGCGGGATCGACGAATTTAAGCTTTATCGGAGCCGCTGTACCGGGAACGCCGGCTATGGCGAAATCTCCTTCGTATTCAACGCAGCCTTCGGGGGTATGAACGTCGGCTTCGATGATCTTATCGGTGTTGGTG
>JAEEGL016556592.1_pt1 | contig 25513 bp, 19 predicted proteins | sample 9134231 | NCBI WGS metagenome assembly JAEEGL01 (sample SAMN16246548, study PRJNA631951) | gut metagenome | biome: gut microbiome; feature: rumen; material: fiber-attached | host: Bos | place: Iran: Karaj | collected 2018-10
AAAATTCTCTTGCGCTTTGCTCTTGATGCGACGTGATTTACTGATCTTGGCATAGTTTTCTTACTTCTTTAATGTTCGACAATAGGTGGATTAACGGAGACACAACAGGTCGCGTACCTGCTTCATGTTTGTCTGGTCGACGAGTGTTGAACCGCAGAGGTTGCGCTTCTGCTTCTTGGTTTTCTTCGTCAGGATGTGGCTGTGGTAAGCGTGGTGTCTCTTGACCTTACCTGTACCGGTGAATGAGAATCTCTTCTTGGCACCGGAGTTTGTCTTTACTTTTGGCATTTTTTTTAATGTTTTAATTTGTTATTAATAATCGGCAGCTACGCATATACCGGGCGCGCCACCTTAGATATTTGACTATTTGACTATTTACGATTTGACCTTTGACCTTACACCATTTATTCGTCTTCGCTCTCCGTGAGCTTCTTCAGGGCGTCGGCGCTGATCTTGGCGTTGGCCAGGAGTCCGCCGTTGGCAGGCGTCTCTGTGTCTACCTCCTGGGCTGCGGGCTTGGTGTGCTCGCGAGCATCCAGAGCTGTGGCCTCGCGGTCGCGTGCCTGCTGGCTTTTCTTAGCTACGCCGGCCTTCTTGGGTGCGAGGTAGAGGAACATTTTCTTTCCTTCGAGCGAGGGCATCGACTCTACTTTGCCATAGTCCTCGAGGTCATTGGCGAACCTCAGCAGCAGCACTTCGCCTTGTTCTTTGAAGAGGATGGAGCGGCCACGGAAGAATACGTACGCGCGTACCTTATTACCATCTTCGAGGAACTCCTTGGCGTGCTTGAGCTTGAACTGGTAGTCGTGCTCATCGGTCTGGGGTCCGAATCGGATTTCCTTGACCTCTACCTTCACCTGCTTGGCTTTCATTTCCTTCGCACGTTTCTTCTGCTGATAGAGGAACTTGGAATAGTCGATGATGCGACAAACGGGCGGGTTGGCATTGGGCGATATCTCGACGAGGTCGACGCCTTGGTCTTTAGCCAGATTGAGGGCATCGCGAGTAGGCATAACGGTTGATCCGTCTTCGCCGACGATGCGCACTTCGCGTACTCGTATCTGCTCGTTGATACGGTACTGTTGCTTCATTTTGTCATTCTTCATCTACTATTTTTTCAGAAATCGGCTGCAAAATTACAAAAAATCAGCGAATTAGCAAAATTTTTCCCAATATTTTTCTTCTGGTTCACTCTATCATCGCGAGGAATTCGTCTTCGTTGACGATTCTGATGCCAAGTTTCTCGGCTTTCTGCAGCTTCGAGGGACCCATATTGTCGCCAGCGAGGATGAAGCTGGTCTTGCTGCTGATGGAGCCGACGTTCTTGCCGCCGTTCTGCTCGATGAGCTGTTTGTACTCGTCGCGCGAGTGGTGCTGGAAGACGCCGCTGATGACGATGCTCTGGCCGTCGAGGAGCGAGGAACGAGGAGAGAGGAGAGATGTTGACAGCTGGAACTGTAGGCCGTACTGTCGCAGTCGCTCGACAATGTCGCGGTTCGTGGGGTTCTGGAAGTAGCTGATGATGCTGCGGGCCATCACCTCGCCGATGCCTTCTACCTCCTGCAGCTCTTCGAGGCTGGCCTGCATCAGGGCGTCCATCGTCTTGAAGTGGCGGGCCAGCAGACGGGCTGATGTCTCGCCGACGAAGCGGATGCCGAGGGCGAAGACGACGCGCTCGAAGGGCACTTCCTTGGACTTCTGTATGCCTGCGACGATGCGCTGTGCCGACTTGGTGCGCGAGCCGTCGCCGTTGATCTGCTGCACGTCGATGTCGTAGAGGTCGGCAACGTTCTTGATGAGTCCGCGGCGGAAGTACTCGTCGACAGTCTCTGGACCCAGAGAGTCGATGTTCATTGCCTTGCGGGCGATGAAGTGCTCGATGCGGCCCTTGATCTGCGGCGGACAGCCGGCGTCGTTGGGGCAGTACCAGGCGGAGGACCCCCCAGGAGAACCTGCGGGCACAGTGGCCTTACTACCCTCGCCTGCTTTCAACGAGGAACCTGCGGGCACAGTGGCCTCGCTACCCTCGCCCAGTTTCACCAGCGGCGTGCCGCATTCGGGGCAGCGGCGGATGAACTGTACGGGCTGGGCGATGATGGGGCGCTGGTCGATGTCGACGCCTACAATCTTGGGGATGATCTCCCCACCCTTCTCCACGTAGACGTGGTCGCCGATGTGGAGGTCGAAGCTCTTGATGAAATCCTCGTTGTTGAGCGTGGCGCGGCGGACGGTGGTGCCGGCCAGCTGTACGGGGGCCATGTTGGCAACGGGGGTGACGGCGCCTGTGCGACCTACCTGATAGGTGACCTCGAGGAGCTCCGTGCAGGCGCGTTCGGCCTTGAACTTATAGGCGATGGCCCAGCGGGGCGACTTGGCGGTATAGCCGAGTGCACGCTGCTGGCGCAGGGAGTTGACCTTAAGGACGATGCCGTCGGTGGCTACGGGCAGGTTCTTGCGCTCCTGGTCCCAGTAGTTGATGAAGTCAAAAACTTCATCCACACTCTTGGCCTTCTTCATACCTTCGGATATCTTGAAGCCCCATTGACGGGCTATCTCGAGGTTCTCGTAGTGTCCGTCGGCGGGCAGTTCTTCGCCCAGCAGGTAGTAGAGGTAGGCATCGAGCTGTCGTGAGGCTACGACGCGCGAATCGAGACTCTTGAGGGTACCGCTGGCGGCGTTGCGGGGGTTGGCAAAGAGGGGTTCTTCGGCTGCCTCGCGCTCTTTATTCAGACGCTCGAAGGAGGCCCAGGGCATGAGGATTTCGCCGCGGATTTCGAACTCTCTTGGTATTCGAGAAGACAATCCTCCATCCTCGTTCCTCGACAATACGAGGGGAATAGCGCGGATAGTGCGCACGTTCTGCGTCACATCGTCGCCATGAACACCATCGCCGCGGGTGACTGCCTGCGTGAGCTGTCCGTCGACGTAGGTCAGCGAGATGGAGAGACCGTCGTACTTCATCTCGCAGCACACCTCGAAAGGTTCGCCGGCGAGTCCCTTCTCTACACTCTCGTACCACTGGCGCACGTCGGCCTCAGAGTAGGTGTTGGCGAGCGAGAGCATGGGGTAACGGTGGGTGACCTGGCGGAACTCCGTCTGCAGGTCGCTGCCTACACGCTGTGTGGGCGAGTTGGGGTCGTAGAGCTCGGGGTGGCGCGCCTCGAGGTCTTGCAGCTCGTGCATCAGCTGGTCGAAGTCGTAGTCGCTGATGGTGGGCTGGTTCTCTACGTAGTAGCGGTGGTTATGTTCGTGCAACTCGCGGCGGAGCTGCGCTATGCGTTCTGTCTCGGACATTCGGAATTAGCGTAGTTAGAGAAGTTACTTGACAAGCACCTTGCGGCCATTCTGGATGTAGAGTCCGCGGGTGGGCTGACTGACGCGGCGGCCCTGCAGGTCGTAGAGGACGGGCTGCTGGGTGGCGGCAGACTGTTGCTTCACGGTCTCGATGGCGGTGGGCACGGTGGTGTCCATCTCGCTGGCAGCCAGAATGATCCAGCGCTGGGCCGTAGCAGAGTTTTTAAGGTCGAACGAGGCCGCACCGATCTTGCCGTTGGTGTTGGCCTGCATGCAGCGGGGGTTCCTGGTCCGCTCGGGGTGTATGATCCAGTAGCCGCGCGTGCCGTCTTCATCGACGTCGACGCGTCCCTTCATCAGGTGCCAGTCCTCGTTGTCCATCGGCGTCTTCTTGGCGGTGGTACGGATACCGCTGCCGTAGCTCAGGTACTCTCCTGTGGCGACGTTCTGCAGCTGGTAGTACTGGTTGCTGGGGGTGAAGGTGATGGTCCAGGCCGTGCTGTCGTTGGCCACAGCCTCGTCAGCCGTCATCGTTACCCACTGCAGCGTACCGTCGGCCGTGGGCTTCAGGTAGGCGGTCTTGAGTCCGCGGTTCTTCGACTCGCAGGTCAGGTAGTACTTGATATTGTCCTCCTGCAGGAACACGTAGCAGGGGTCGGCATAGGTGTCCGACCTGTGCTGCAGGCCGTCCTCGCCCAGTGCCTGGGCTATCATGGCGTTGGCGTAGTAGAGTGCCAGCGTGCCGTTGTCCTCCTGGGCGCCGTTGACGCCGTAGGGCCACATGTGAATTTTGTCGCCATGAAGGTGCGAACCGGTGGTGTTGTCCCAGAAGTCGAGGAAGGCCGAGACGCGGTCGCCTAGCCAGTCGCCCGTGCCGCTGCCCGAGCGCAGGATGCTGCCGCTCCACTCTGTATTATAGTTGATGACACCCAGTCCGTGCTCCATCTCGTGCATGATGGTACCCGTGCGCTGGTAGCTGACCTGCGGGCCTATGTTCATCCAGGGCTCGTCCTGGTAGTTGCAATCGGCGGTGGGGGTACCTCCGCTGTAGCCCGTATTGAAGTGCTTGGAGATGCTGGTCAGGTTCGAGAAGATGTCGCAGGCCTGCTTGAAGGCGTCGTTGATGCGCTTGTTGGCTGCCTCGTCGCCGCCGTTGTTGTACCAGTAGGTGATGTTGCCCATGGGCAGGGTGCTGAACTTGATGATGTCGCCGTAGCTGGTCAGACCGGCCTTGTTGGTGGCGAAGGCGCGCATGTAGTACATCGTGGCGGGCTTCAGGTTCGAGAAGTAGTAGACGGTGCCGCTGCCAGCCGACATAGTCTTCGTGGCAACGATGTCGTCGATGGTCGGCGTGGGTTGCTCGCTGAGGCAGAAGCCGCGCTTCTGGATGGTGGTACCGCCATTATAATTAAAGGTGCCGCGGGCGAAGGCCATCGTGGCGCCGCGGGCATAGCGCATGTCGGTTTCCACCTTCGGGGCCTGCGCCTGGGCCTCGAGACCGAGTGTTGCAAGGAGTGCGATAGTCAGTAGTCGTTGTAGTTTCATAGACATTTACCGTTTTAGTTATTATGGTGCAAAGATACATAAAATATTTTGCGGTTGCAAACTTTTGCGACGAAAATTTGTAATTTTCACACAAAAACTCTACCTTTGCAGACATGAAACGCGGGATAGGTTTTTTCAGTCTCCTGCGACTCGTCTGGCAAGCCCGCCGGCCGAGCCTTGTGCAGGACATGCCGGCGCTGCCGGGCGGCTTCTGGATGCGGCGCGGCTATACGGCCATGACCTTCTTCGGCACCATCATCACGAAGAACGCGAAGGAGGCCGAGACGATTAACACGCGACTCACGGCGCTGAAGAACCACGAGATGATTCACCTGCGCCAGGCGCAGTCCGTGGGCGACTCCTGGTGGCGCTTCTACCGACTCTACCTGCGCTACTGGTGGCAGGGCTGGCGACAGCGCCGACACTATCCCAATGCCGCCTACCGCCTGAACCCGTTCGAGATGGAGGCCTACGAGCACATGCACAACCCCGACTACCTCAACCAATGCCGCGACGGTGCCACGGGCTGGAAGCACTATGCACGGATGACGGTGGAGGAGCGGGCGAAGGAAGCAAGCCGATAGACTTAGTTCATGACACCCCCGTCCCGCTGAATTGCGGTCAAAGTGGTCATGCTCAAAATGGTCATTTTCAATTTCGGAAACGCGATTTTTCTTCACTATTAGATAAATATATATATTTATTGTAATAGTGGCTAATTTTGACAGTCCGTTTTCGATTTTGACCAAAATGACCTTGACCAAAATGACCGCACATTTCGTCCCCCTCCCCACAAAAAAAAAAAAAAATTGAAAAGTATTCGTGAACCGCAATGAAAATGTCGTACCTTTGTGCTGTCATTGAGATGCAACATAACGAAGAAGGGCAGCTTATTGGGAAATAACCTGCCCTTGGCGAAAAATAACCCACGAGTTTTGCGAAAAAGGTGGCGCGGAATCTTGCATAATACAAAAAAAAATCGTAACTTTGCCGTCAGATATGAGAATAGACATTATAACCGTACTGCCCGAGATGCTGGAAGGCTTCGTCCACGAGTCCATCCTGGCACGGGCCGAGAAGAAAGGACTGGCCGAGATACGGCTGCACAACCTCCGTGACTACACGCTCGACAAGTGGCGCCGCGTGGACGACTACCCCTACGGCGGGTCGGCAGGAATGGTCATGCAATGCGAACCCATAGACCGCTGCATCACCGCCCTGAAGCAAGAACGCGACTACGACGAAGTCATCTTCACATCGCCCGACGGCGAGCGCTTCGACCAGCACATGGCCAACGAACTGTCGATGAAGGGCAACCTCATCATCCTGGCAGGCCACTACAAGGGCATCGACCAGCGCGTGCGCGACCATCTGATAACGCGCGAAATCAGCATCGGCGACTTCGTCCTGACAGGCGGCGAACTGGTGGCAGCGATGATTGCCGACGCCGTGGTGCGCGTCGTGCCAGGCGTCATCGGCGACGAGCAGAGCGCCCTCAGCGACTGCTTCCAGGATGACCTGCTGGCAGCACCCATCTACACCCGCCCCGCCGACTACCGAGGTTGGAAAGTGCCCGACATCCTGCTCTCGGGCAACGAGGCCAAGATTCGCAACTGGGAACTGGAACAGGCGCTGGAACGCACCCGCCGCCTGCGCCCCGACCTGCTGAACGAAAAGTGCACAGCGGAACCGACCCTATTGTGCACTCCAAATAAGAAATAAGGAGAACGAGATATGAGACAACTAGGAATTCTATTGACAATGTTGCTGGCAGCAGCCAGTTCGGTAATGGCCGAGCGCGTGGTCATCGAGACGAAAGGGATGACAATGGTGATTGACGTAGAGGAGGGCCGCCAGCCACAGTACCGCTACTTCGGTGCCCACCTGTCGGCCGAGGACATCGCCGCCCTGCCCCAGCCCACGGGCGGACGGATGGACGTCTACCCCGCCTACGGACAGAACGCACCCGCAGAGGCTGCGCTGGCTATGCGCCACGCTGACGGCAATATGTCGACAGAGCTCGTGGCCACAGGCGTGGAGCGACTGAAGAACGACGGCAACCAGGTGACCATCATCCACCTGAAGGACAAGGTCTACCCAACGAGCGTCGACCTGAAGTTCCTGCAATATCGGGACGTCGACATGATCGAAGTGTGGACGCGCATCACCAACGGCGAGAAGCAGACGGTGACGCTGACGCAGATGGCCTCGGCCGTGCTGCCCATCCGCCGCGGCGACGTCTGGCTGAGCCACCTCTACGGTTCGTGGGCCAACGAGGGACAGCTGGTGTGCGAGGCGCTGACCGCCGGACAGAAGATTATCAAGAACAAGGACGGCGTGCGCAACGCCCATACGGACCACGCTGAGGTGATGTTCTCGCTCGACGGACGCGGACGCGAGCTCACGGGCGACGTTATCGGCGCAGCACTCTGCTACTCAGGCAACTACGAGCTGAAGGTGGAGACCGACGACTCGGAGTACCACTACTTCTTTGCTGGCATCAACCCCGACAACTCCGAGTATCACCTGAAGCGCGGCGAGACGTTCGAGACACCACGACTGGCACTCACCTTCTCGCAAGAAGGTCTCTCAGGTGCATCGCGCAACTTCCACCGCTGGGGTCGCAAGTATCGCCTGGCTCACGGCAACCGCGAACGCAAGATACTGCTGAACTCCTGGGAGGGTGTCTACTTCGACATCAACCAGCAGGGTATGGACCAGATGATGAAGGACATTGCCGACATGGGCGGCGAGCTCTTCGTGATGGACGACGGATGGTTCGGCGAGAAATATCCGCGCAAGACCGACAACTGCGCCCTCGGTGACTGGAAGGTGGACCGCACGAAGCTGCCCGAGGGCATCGAGGGACTGCTGCGCGACGCCAAGAAGCGCGGCGTCAAGTTCGGCATCTGGATTGAACCAGAGATGACCAACAGCGTCTCAGAGCTCTACGAGCAGCACCCGGACTGGATAGTGAAGGCTCCGAAGCGCGACGCCGTACTGGGACGCGGCGGCACGCAGCTGGTGCTCGACCTGTCGAACCCCAAGGTGCAGGACTACGTCTTCAGCATCGTCGACAACCTGATGACCCAGTATCCCGAGATTGACTACATCAAGTGGGACGCCAATATGGCCATCATGAATCACGGCTCGCAGTACCTGCCGATGAGCGACCAGAGCCACCTCTACATCGCCTACCACCGCGGCTTCGAGAGTGTCTGCAAGCGTATCCGCCAGAAGTATCCCGACCTCACCATTCAGGCCTGCGCCAGCGGCGGCGGACGCGCCAACTGGGGCGTGCTGCCCTGGTTCGACGAGTTCTGGGTGAGCGACAATACCGACGCCCTGCAGCGCATCTACATGCAATGGGGCACCAGCTACTTCTTCCCCGCTATCGCAATGGCCTCGCACATCTCGGCAGCCCCCAACCACACCGTCTACCGCACCACCTCGCTGAAGATGCGCATCGACGTGGCGATGTCAGGACGACTGGGTATGGAGATACAGCCGAAGAACATGACCGACGAGGAGAAAGCACTCTGCCGCAAGGCCATAGCCGAGTACAAGGAGATACGTCCCGTGGTGCAGTTTGGCGACATCTACCGATTGGTCTCGCCCTACGACAAGCGCGGCCTGGCCTCGCTGATGTACGTCAATGAGAAGAAAGATGAAGCCGTGTTCTACTGGTGGAAGACCGAGCAGTTCCACAACGAGCACCTGCCACGCGTAAAAATGGCCGGACTCGACCCGCAACGAATATATAAGGTACACGAGCTGAACCGCATCGACCTGACGCCAATGTACTGCGAAGGAAAGAGCTACAGCGGCGCTTACCTCATGAACAACGGACTCGAGATGCCCACCACCCACAACCTGGATTGGGGCAAGAAGACCAACTGGTCGAGCCGCGTGCTCAGACTGACGGCCCAATAACAGAGCGGCAGAAACGCTCGCCCAGCTGGAAGCCCTCCTCGTAGAGAGCCTCCAGCTTCTTTACGTCGCGACACATGCGGTCCACCTCCAGCGGACGCTCAGGACGGATGCACACCACCTCGCCCCAGTCCTCCATACGCTCCAACAGCGCCAGCTGCTCGTTATAGGCCTCCACATGATGGCTCAGCACCACACGCAGGCGCGGATACTCCTTGTAGAACAGACGAGGCACCTTGAACTCAGGCTCCGTAGAACGGAAACCGCGGTTGCGCGTCATCACCACCACGTTGGGCGAATAACCCCTATCGATGGCACGGACCACAGGAATGGAGTCCACAATACCGCCGTCGAGCATCGGCACACCGTCGACAAACGTCATCTGAGCCACATAAGGCAGCGAGCTCGACGCCTTCGCAATGGTAATCATGCGGCGATCGTCCTCCTTCTCCGTCAGGTAGCACGGACGACCCGTCAGACAGTTCGTCGTCACCATCTCAAACACAGCCGGATTGCGTCGGTAAGCCTCATAGTCGAACGGCAGAATCTCGTTCGGAAAACGCTCGTACAGCAGGTTGGGATCGAAAATAGAACCCCGTCTAATCAGATGCTTCAGCGATAGGTAGTCGTACTTCTTCAGCAGGTCGATGTTAGAGTAGCGCGCACGACGCGGCTGACGGCTCATATACGACAAACCGTTCAGCGCACCAGCCGACACAGCAACGACATAAGGGAAGTACAACTCGTGCTTCATGAACGCATCCAGTACACCCGACGTAAACACGCCGCGCATACCGCCACCCTCAAGCACAAGACCCGTTTTCTCGCCTAAATGCATATTTTTTGAATAATTTTGGCGCAAAGGTAAGGTTTTTCCACAACAAATGCGTAACTTTGCCGTCAAATTAACTTAAAACACCACAAAATGTTCAGTAAAGACACCTACGTCAGCAGACGCGCCGAACTGAAAAAGCTCGTCGGAGAAGGCATCATCGTCCTCTTCGGCAACAACGAGTCGCCCTGCAACTACCCAGCTAACAGCTACGCACCCTTTAGGCAGGACTCCACCTTTCTCTACTACTTCGGACAGCACCGCGACGGACTCATCGGCATCATCGACATTGACAACGACCAAGAATGGCTGCTCGGCGACGATATCGACGTCGAGGACATCGTCTGGATGGGCTTCACACCCAGCGTTAGCGACCTCGCCGCCGAGGTGGGCATCACCCGAACCGCCCCGCTGGCGCAGCTAAAAGAAATCGTGAATCGTAAATCGTCAAATAGTAAATTTCTACATTTCCTGCCGCCCTACCGTCATGACACCAAGATACAGCTGATGGACCTCACCGGCCTGCACCCCTCGAAGCAGAAAGAAGCCGCATCGCTGAAACTCATACAAGCCGTCGTCAAGATGCGCGCCACAAAGAGCGCAGAGGAGATAGCCTACATCGACGCCGCCTGCGACGTAGGCTACGTCATGCACACCACCGCCCAGATGCTCATCCGCCCAGGCGTCACGGAACGCTTTGTCGCAGGACAAGTCGACGGCATAGCACGCTCGCTGGCACAAGGCAACTCCTTCGCCACCATCTTCTCACAACACGGCGAAATCATGCACGGCTCGCCCTCAGACAACAAGCTCGAGGACGGACGGCTCGTACTCTGCGACGCAGGCTGCGAGCTCGACGACTACTGCTCAGACCACACGCGAACGATGCCCGTCAACGGACACTTTACACAACGACAGCTCGACATTTACCGCATCGTCGAGGAGTGTCACGACTACGTCCTCCAGGTAGCCAAACCCGGCGTCCGATATATGGACGTACACTTCGCCGTCTGCCGACTGATGGCCGAGCGTCTGAAGGAGCTGGGACTCATGAAGGGCAACCTCGACGACGCCGTACGAGCCGGTGCCCACGCGATGTTCCTGCCTCACGGACTGGGACACATGATGGGAATGGACGTGCACGATATGGAAGGACTGGGACAAATCTACGTCGGATTCGACGACGAGACGCGACCCAACCTCGAACAGTTCGGCACCAACTGCCTACGCATGGGACGACGACTGGAGCCCGGATTCGTACTTACAGACGAGCCTGGCATCTACTTCATACCAGCACTCATCGACGAGTGGCGACAGAAGGGACATTGCAAGGACTATCTCGACTTCGACCTTCTGGAGACCTATAAGGACTTCGGAGGCATCCGCATCGAGGATGACCTGCTCATCACCCAGGACGGCTGCCGATTCCTCGGACAGAAGCGCATACCCTACCACCCAGAGGAACTCGAAGCGTTCATGGCCGCCAACAAATAGCCAAATAATAAAATAGTAAAATAAATAGTAAATAGTAAATCGTAAATTGTCAAATCGTAAATGAAAAAGACACTCATCCTCGCCCTCATGGCCCTCGTGGCTGTCAGCGCATCGGCCGCCAAGAAAAAGGCAGCAACAAAAGACAAGAACAAACCCGTGTTCACCGTCATCAAGGAAAACCCCATCACCAGCATCAAGGACCAGAACCGCTCAGGCACCTGCTGGGACTACTCCACACTCTCGTTCTTCGAAGCCGAAATCCTGAAAGCAACAGGCAAGGAGTACGACCTCGAGGAGTCATTCGTAGCCAACAAAACCTATATGGACCGCGCCATTCAGGTCGTACGCTATCACGGCGACTGCCAGTTCTCACAGGGTGGCTCAGCTGAGGACGTACTGGCCACGATGAAGACCCACGGCATCGTGCCGCAGGGCATCATGCCCTTCCCAGGCTCACTCTACGGCGACTCGCTGAACAACTTCAACGAGTTCTTCTCACTCCTAGAGCCCTACGTAGCCGCTATCGCCAAGAGCGACGCCAAGAAAATCAGCAACCAGTGGAAGGCCGGTCTGCAGGGCATCCTCGACGCCTATCTCGGCAAGTGCCCAGAGAAGTTCACATTCGAAGGCAAGGAGTACACACCCAAGACCTTCATGCAGTCGCTCGGCATCGACCTCAACGACTACGTCTCGATTACCTCCTACACACACCACCCCTTCTACACGGCCTTCGCCGTCGAGGTGCAGGACAACTGGCGCTTCCCCCTCAGCTATAACCTGCCGATGGACGAGATGATGCAGGTTATCGACAACGCCGTCAACGAAGGCTATACCATCGCCTGGGGCGGCGACGTCTCAGAGCCCGGATTTACACGTCAGGGACTCGCCTACGCCGTCGATACCAAGAAGACCGAGAGCCTCGCTGGCAGCGATATGGCCAAGTGGCTGAAGATGACCGCAGAGAAGAAGCGCAGCATCATCGACTCACTGGGCTACAAGGTGCCCGAGGTCGTAGCCACACAGGAGATGCGACAGGAACGCTTCGACAACTGGGAGCTGACTGACGATCACGGAATGCTCATCTACGGCATCGCAAAGGATCAGGCCGGCAAGGAATACTATATGGTCAAGAACTCCTGGGGCGAGACTGGCGAGTACAAAGGCATCTGGTATATGACCAAGACCTTCATCGCAGCCAACACGATGGACTTCCTCATCAACAAGAAGGCCATTCCCGCCGATATCCGCAAAAAACTCGGCATCTAAGCCCGTAGAATACTTAGAAATAGGTAAAAAACGGCATGTTCTGTAATTTTTTTCGCAGAACATGCCGTTATTTCATTTTTTATTCTTAACTTTGAGCGCTATTTTGCCTAAATAGGCTCTATACATACCAAAGCCAAGAATAAAAACAACATATAAATGCATTTCAAATGGAATTACGAACCACCTACATCAGAAAGACGCGCAGCAGCTAAGGAATTGGCCGACAAGATTGGCATGAGTCCAATACTTGCCGACCTGCTCATTCAGCGAGGCATCAAGACGGAGTCAGCGGCAAAACGTTTCTTCAGACCGATGCTCAACGAACTGATAGACCCGTTCCTCATGAACGATATGGACGTGGCTGTCGACAGGCTGAATGACGCTATGGGGCGCAAAGAGCGCATCATGGTCTACGGCGACTACGACGTCGACGGATGTACGGCGGTAGCTTTGGTGTACAAGTTCCTGCAGCAGTTCTATTCGAACATCGAGTACTACATCCCTGATCGCTACGAAGAGGGATACGGCATCAGCCGCAAAGCGCTCGAATATGCAGCAGGACAAGGTGTGAAACTTATTATCGTGCTCGATTGCGGCATCAAGGCAATCGACGAAATCGCCTATGCCCAGACGCTGGGCATCGACTTCGTCATCTGCGACCACCACGTGCCAGACGACGAGCTCCCTAACGCGGTGGCCATCCTCAACCCCAAGCGCGAGGACTCCACCTACCCCTTTAAGCATCTCTGCGGATGCGGCGTAGGTTTCAAGTACATGCAGGCCTTCGCCAAGAACAACGGCATCCCCTTCTCGCGGCTCATACCGCTGCTGGAGTTCTGTGCTGTCAGCATTGCGGCCGACATTGTACCCGTCACGGGCGAAAACCGCATACTTGCCTTTCACGGACTGAAACAGCTGAACCAGAACCCGTCAGTAGGACTGAAATCAATCATCGAAATCTGCGGACTCACAGGACGAGAGCTCACCATGAGCGACATCGTCTTCAAGATAGGACCGCGCATCAACGCCTCAGGACGTATGCAGAACGGCACAGAAGCCGTAGACCTGCTCGTCGAACGCGACTTCCAAAAAGCACTCACGGAGGCAACGCTCATCAACGAATACAACGAGCAGCGCAAGGACGTCGACAAGCAGATGACTGAAGAGGCAAACCAAATTATAGCCAAACTTGAAAGCCAGAAGCATCACGCCAGCATCGTCCTCTACGACGAGAACTGGAAAAAGGGTGTCGTAGGCATCGTTGCCTCACGAATGACGGAACTCTACTTCCGACCAACCGTTGTGCTCACACGCTCAGGTGAATTTGCCACAGGCTCAGCACGCAGCGTAGCAGGCTACGACATCTACGACGCCGTCAAGTCGTGCCGCGACATCCTCGAGAACTTCGGAGGACACACCTATGCCGTCGGACTCACCCTGCGCATAGAGAACATTCCCGAGTTCCGCCGTCGTTTCCAGGAATACGTCAACACCCACATCCTGCCCGAACAGACAGAGGCCGCACTCGACGTCGAGGAAGAAGTGGACTTCAAGGACATCACCAAGAAACTGCACAACGACCTGAAGCGATTCGCGCCACACGGCCCAGGCAATCCCAAGCCCATCTTCTGCACACGCAACGTCTACGACTACGGCACGTCGAAGGTCGTCGGACGACAGCAGGAACACATCAAGCTGGAACTGGTAGACTCGAAGTCCTCGAACGTCATGAACGGCATCGCCTTCGGACAGAGCGAGGCGGCACGATACATCAAGTCGAAACGCTCGTTCGACATCGCCTTCACCATCGAGGAAAACATCTACAAGCGCAGCGAAGTGCAACTGCAGATTGAGGATATCAAGCCAAGCGAAGAGTGAGAACTGAGAGTTGAGAGGTATGAATAGTGACGAGCATTCAACGAGAAAAAACAGAGAGTCTCTGTCTACTGTTGCCAATGATTCTAATCATACCTCTCCGTTTTCAGTCCTCAGTTCTCAACTTCTGAAAAAATACTGGGGCTACGATGACTTCCGAGGCGTACAACGGGAAATCATCGAGTCCATACTCGCTGGTCACGATACCCTGGGACTCATGCCCACGGGAGGCGGTAAGAGCATCACCTTCCAAGTGCCAGCACTGGCGCAGGAAGGCACGTGCATCGTCATCACCCCCCTCATCGCCCTGATGAAAGACCAGGTGCAGAACCTGCGGCGGCGCGGCATCAAGGCGGCTGCCGTCTATTCAGGGATGCATCACGCCGACATCCTCACGACGCTCGAGAACGCTATCTTCGGACAGGTAAAAATACTCTATGTCTCACCCGAGCGACTCTCGAGCGACCTCTTCCGCACCAAACTGCGCCACATGAAAGTGAGCTTCATCTGTGTCGACGAAGCCCACTGTATCTCACAATGGGGCTACGACTTCCGCCCCAGCTACCTCAGCATTGCCGACATCAGGCGCGACCTGCCCAACGCTCCCGTCTTGGCGCTGACAGCCACCGCCACACCTGCTGTCGTCGACGACATACAGGAACGGCTCGGATTCAAGGAGAAGCGCGTTTTCCGCATGAGTTTCGAGCGCAAGAACCTGGCCTACGTCGTCAGACGCGCCACAGATAAACAGCAGGAGCTTATACATATATTAAATAATGTAGAGGGAACGGCCATCGTCTACGTCCGTAGCCGACGACGCAGCAAGGAGATTGCAGAACTGCTGAACAGCGCAGGCATCAGCGCCACATTCTATCACGCAGGAGTCGACAACCCCGTCAAAGATAGTCGACAGCGCGACTGGCAACAGGACAAAACACGCGTGATGGTTGCCACCAACGCCTTCGGAATGGGCATCGACAAGCCCAACGTCCGAGTAGTGATACACATCGACTGTCCAGACAGCATAGAAGCATATTTCCAGGAAGCTGGACGAGCAGGCCGCGACGGCAAGAAGGCTTACGCCGTACTGCTCTACAGCGATGCCGACGAGCGTAAGCTGATTAAACGCATCAGCGACACCTTCCCCGAAAAAGACTTCATCCGTCAGATCTACGACCATCTGGCATTCTACTATCAGGTAGGGCTGGGCTCCGGCTACAACGTCACCTTCGAATTCAATGTCGACGACTTCTGCCGCAAGTTCCACCACTTCCCCATACAGGTACACTCGGCGCTGAAGATTCTGAATCGTGCCGGATACATCGACTACATCGAGGAACAAGAGAACCAAGCACGCGTCATGTTCATCATAGGACGCGACGAGCTCTACCGGCTTCAGCAGACAGAGCCCGACGAGGAGCGGGTGATAACAGCCCTGCTTCGCAACTACGGAGGACTCTTCGTCGACTTCGCCTTTATCGACGAAGCACTCATCGCCAACGAGACAGGACTCTCGCGTCCCAACGTCTACAACACGCTGAAGCAGCTGGCAGCCAGACACATCATACGCTTCGTTCCACAGACACACACGCCTTACGTCAGATACATGCAGCGACGCGACCCGTCCGACCTTCTGATGTTCCCGCCTGCCGTCTACGAAGACCTGAAACAGCGCTACACAGAGCGTATCCACGCGATGCTCGACTACGTGAAGACCAGCAACCAGTGCCGCAGCCGACAACTCCTATACTACTTTGGCGAACGAAACAGTCACGACTGCGGACAGTGTGACGTCTGCCTGGCCTATAATGGCACACACACAAGTCCACAGAAAATCAAGGAGGCAAAAGCACTCATCAGGCAGCTGTTGGCAGATCATCAGAAGCACCACATCACAACGCTACAGAAACTGCCGCTACCCTACGAGCAGATAGAAGCCGCCCTAACAGACATGAGTCAGGAAGAGGAGATATGCGTCATCGACGGATTGATTGTCCTGACATAAAAAAGTGGATGGCGCAGGACGCTGCCATCCACGAATATATTGATAAGAGGAATCTGCAATTGCAGATAAAATAGCTTATCGGCGGCAAATATAGCACTTTCCACTACAAATTGCAAGTTTTTTTGTTGAAAATTCACAATTTTAACATTGTGTGCGCTTACAATAAACAGACGACTGGAGAACAAGGCTCTGAAAAAGATATTTGTGGCTGAAATAACATTTTTCTATCAATTTATCAAAAAAAACAGAAAAAAGTTTGGAGAATAAAAGAATTTGTGTAACTTTGCAGCCGAAATCAATAAAAGAAAACAAAAATGACAATAACTGCAAACTTCTGGTGGTGGCGCAACTCAAGATTCGGACAATCGTGAGAAGATAGCCATGTACCTATGGAAGGGAGCATAACAATAAACAGAGGCCTGTCGTTCTTACGACGGGCCTCTTTTCTTTTCCATCGTATAAATAACAAAAAAATAAAATATATGAGTTACTTAGTTGATGAAAATGGATTTTACGGAGAGTTCGGCGGTGCATACGTACCCGAGATTCTCTACGCCACAGTGAAGAACCTGCAGGAGCAGTACCTGCCCATCATTGAGTCGCAGGCGTTCAAGGACGAGTACCACCAGCTACTGCGCGACTACGTCGGACGTCCCAGTCCCCTTTACTACGCTCGTCGCATGAGCGAGAAGTACGGTTGTCAGCTCTACCTGAAGCGCGAAGACCTGAACCATACGGGCGCCCACAAAATCAACAATACCGTCGGACAGATTCTGCTGGCGAAGAAAATGGGCAAGACGCGTATTATCGCCGAGACAGGAGCCGGACAGCATGGTGTGGCCACCGCCACCGTATGCGCCCTGATGGGTATGAAGTGCGAGGTATTCATGGGAGCAACGGACGTCGAGCGTCAGCACACTAACGTCGAGCGCATGAAGATGCTCGGCGCTGAGGTACACCCCGTTCGCACAGGCAACATGACACTGAGCGATGCTTGCTCGGAAGCCATCCGCGACTGGTGCTGCCACCCTTCCGACACTTTTTACATTGTAGGTTCCACAATGGGTCCACATCCCTACCCCGACCTTGTAGCACGGATGCAGAGCGTCATATCAGAAGAAATCAAGTGGCAGTTGGAAGAGAAGATCGGACGCGACTACCCCGACTATCTTGTTGCCTGTATCGGCGGTGGAAGTAACGCTGCTGGCACAATCTACCACTACATGGACGATGAACGAGTAAAAATCGTGCTGGCCGAGGCAGGCGGTCACGGCTGGAACACAGACTACACCGCAGCTACCATCCATCGAGGCACCGTTGGCATCCTGCACGGAGCGAAGATGCTGGTCATGCAGGACGAGGACGGACAGATTCAGGAAGCCTTTACTATTAGCGCCGGACTCGACTATCCTGGTGTAGGGCCCATGCATTGTAATATGGCAAAGAAGGGACGTACGCAAGTACTCAGCATCAACGACGACGAAGCCATCCGCGGCGGCTACGAACTGACACGCATGGAGGGTATCATCCCCGCCATCGAGTCGGCCCACGCCATTGCCGCCCTGTCAAAGATGACGTTCAAGCCCAACGATGTGGTTGTGCTGACCGTCAGCGGTCGTGGAGACAAAGACGTAGAAACATATTTGAAAAACAAAAACTTAGCTGGAGATTATGGAAACTTTTAATTTTACAACCATCAGCCAGACGATACTGGCCGACCTTTATACCCCTGTGGGCGTCTATATGAGGTTGCGCGACATCTATCCACAAAGTGCGCTGATGGAGTGTGCCGACTACCACGATGCCGCCAGTTCACGCTCATTCATCGGCATCAACCCAATGGCCAGCGTGGCCATCGGGCACGGAGTAGCAACAGTTTGCCTCCCCGATGGGAGCCATGAGAGCCATCGGATTGATGGGAATTATGGTACAGCCGAAGCTATCCACGCCCTCATCGACCGCATCCACATCGAGGGCAACGATGCCTCTGTCTGCGGACTCTTCGGCTATACCTCGTTCAATGCCGTCCGTTACTTCGAGAACATCGAAGTGAAGGACGAGACACAAGAGAAGAACGACGCGCCTGACCTGCTCTATATATTATATAAGGTGGTCATCGTGTTCGATCATCATAACAACATGCTGAAGGTGGTTTGTCTTTCCGAAAACTCAGAAACCTCTGAAGACTCTGTAATCTCCGAGGTCCTCAAGGCTATGAACAAGGCTTCAGTGAAAGCCTACGACTTCCATCCCGTTGGCGACGTACGGTCGACCTTGACTGACGAGGAACACAAGGCCAACATCCGCAAGGGTATTGCTCACTGTCTACGCGGCGACGTCTTCCAGATTGTCCTCTCACGACGTTTCATCCAGAAGTATGAGGGCGACGACTTCAAACTCTATCGTGCCCTGCGTAGTATCAACCCCTCGCCCTATCTGTTCTATTTCGACTTCGGCGGTTTCCGTATCTTCGGTTCCTCGCCTGAGACCCACTGTCGCATTGAAGCCACTGTTCCCAACGATTCTCCGTTGGGTAAGAGCTACCGCGCCTACATCGACCCCATCGCTGGCACAACCAAACGTACAGGCGATGCTGAGGCCGACCGTCGCGGCGCCGAGTTCCTGCGTAACGACCCAAAGGAGAATGCCGAACACGTCATGCTTGTCGACCTTGCCCGTAATGACCTCTCCCGTAACTGTCACGACGTGAAGGTAGACTACTACAAGGACATCCAATACTACTCGCACGTCATTCACCTCGTATCACGCGTCAGCGGCGAGCTTGATGCGGAAGCAGATCCTATCAAGGCATTTATCGACACCTTCCCTGCCGGCACCCTCAGCGGTGCGCCAAAGGTGCGTGCTATGCAGCTCATCTCCGAGTACGAGCCACACAACCGCGGTGCATATGGCGGTTGCATAGGCATCATCGGCCTCGACGGAAGCCTCAACCAGGCCATCACCATCCGCACGTTCGTCGCCCGCAACGGCGAGCTGTGGTTCCAGGCCGGCGGCGGTATCGTCGCTAAGAGCAACGAAGAGTATGAACTTCAGGAAGTCAACAACAAGCTCGGTGCCCTGCGCCGCGCTATCTTAACAGCAGAAAAACTATGAACATCGTCATCATCGATAACTACGACTCATTCACTTATAACCTGAGTCACCTCGTAAAGGAACTCGGTGCCAACGTTACCGTGTTTCGCAACGACCAGTTTGAACTCCCACAGCTGGAGCGTTTCGACAAGATCATACTGAGTCCGGGCCCTGGCATCCCCTCGGAGGCAGGACTGTTGCTCGACGTCATCCGTACCTATGCCGGACGCAAACCTATCCTCGGTGTCTGTCTTGGCCATCAGGCCATCGGCGAAGCTTTCGGCGGCCGTCTGGAGAACCTTTCTGAAGTATTTCACGGCGTCGCCACACCCTGTCATATCGTGGCTGACAGCCCTGTCTTCCAAGGTCTCGACAGCACCATCACCATCGGCCGCTACCACTCGTGGGTGGTCTCCACCGAAGGCCTGCCCGATTGTCTAGAAGTGACTGCCACCAGCGATGAAGGACAGATTATGGCTCTGCAACACAAGGAGTTGCCTATCTACGGCATCCAGTTCCACCCCGAATCAGTATTAACGCCAGAAGGAAAATCAATTATCAAAAACTATATCGAACTATGAAAGAAATCTTAGCCAAACTCCTCAACCACGAGGAACTCTCCCGTGAGGAGATGAAGAACATCTTGGTGGGCATCACCCACAGCGAGTACCCTAACGAGCAGATTACAGCCCTGCTCACCGCCCTGCAGATGCGCGGTGTCACCGTCGAAGAACTGCTTGGTTTTCGCGATGGCATTCTGGAGACAGGTGTCCCCGTACCCCTCGACTGCGATCGGTATATCGATGTTGTCGGCACTGGCGGCGACCGCAAGAACACCTTCAACATCTCCACCACAAGTTGTTTCGTCATCGCTGGCGCAGGCTACAAGGTGGCCAAGCACGGCAATTACGCAGCAACGTCAACCAGTGGCGCGTCGAACGTCATCGCCCAGCACGGTGTGAAATTCACCGATAACCTCGACCAGTTGAACCGCTGCATGGATGAGGCAGGCATCGTCTATCTACACGCCCAGCTTTTTGCCAAGGCAATGAAGTTCGTTGGTCCCATCCGCAAGGCGCTGCCCTTCCCCACTATCTTCAACCTGCTCGGGCCATTGGTGAATCCCAGCCAGCCCAGTTGTCAGCTGCTCGGCGTAGCCAACCTCGACCAAATGCGGATGTACCACGCTGTCTACCAGCGTCTTGGTATTGACTATGGTATCGTCAACTCCATCGACGGCTACGACGAGATTTCGCTGACAGGCGACTTCAAGGTCACTACCAACAACTACGAGCGCATTTTCTCTCCTGCTGACCTCGGTTTTTCTGCCGCCAAGCCTGAAGAGCTGGTTGCTGGTGCTACCGAACAGGAGGCAAAGGAAATCTTCGACAGTGTCCTTGAGAATCGCGCCCTGCCGGCACAGAAGAACATCGTACTGGCCAACGCCGCTTTCGGTATTCAGGTGCTGGAGCGCGGCCAGAAGAGCATCGAGGAGTGCATCGCCATTGCCCGCGAAAGCATCGACAGCGGCGCAGCCCTTCGTACGTTCAAGAAGTTTGTCGAACTGAACAGCTAAATCGTCATATCGAAATAACATTATAATGTCATAACGAAATTCATGCAAGACATTCTAGAACAAATCATCGCCACGAAGCATGAGGAGTTGGAGCGGATGCGACGGAAGAAGCCGTCGCTCCGCGAAGCCTTGCTCAACTCCGACACGGGCATCATTGCTGAGTTCAAACGGCACTCGCCATCGAAAGGATGGATCAAGGAGGATGGTCGACCGGACATCATCCCCTTGAGTTACCAGCAGAATGGTGCCGCTGCACTGAGCATCCTCACCGACAAGCAGTACTTTGGTGGTCATGACCGTTTCATCATTGAGGCGCGACAGTCGGGGGTAACACTTCCCATCCTCTACAAGAACTTCGTCGTCGACGAGTTCCAACTCTACGAGGCAGTCCTCTGCGGTGCGTCGGCAGTACTCCTTATTGCTGCGTGTCTAACAAAGGAGCAGCTCCGCAATCTGATGGAGAAAGCGCACGACTTAGGACTTGAAGTTCTGCTTGAGATGCACGATAAGAAAGAGCTGGAATACTGTGAGTTGCAACCAGACGTATACGGCATCAATAATCGTCATCTAGGTTCCTTCGTGACAGACGTAGAGACCTCGTTCCGACTGGCAGAGCTACTTCCAAAAGATGCCGTCAAGGTGAGCGAAAGTGGCATCTCCAGCCCTGAGACCATCCGTGAGTTACGTCAGGCCGGCTTCCGCGGTTTCCTCATCGGTGAGACATTTATGAAGACACCAGAGCCTGGTAAAACCCTCGGCGAATTCATACAATCAATCGTAAGATAGTAATTTGAAAAATAGTAAAATGATAAAGGTTTGTGGACTGCGCAACGGAGAGAACATCCGTCAAGTTGCGGCTCTTAGCGTCGATTGGATTGGCCTTATCTTCTGGCCTCAGTCACCACGCTACGTGAGCATGATACCATCGAATGCAGGCATCATCCCCGACCGCGTATCAGACATCGGCGAGTTCAAGGCCAAGCGCGTCGGCGTCTTCGTTGACCCGACGGCTCAGGACGTCATCACCCGTGTCGTCAATTTTCAGCTCGACCTCATCCAGCTTCATGGCCACGAGACACCGACGTTCATCCGCAACCTGCGCCATACGCTGGCCGACATCCGCCCTGTAAAGGTCATCAAAGCCATCAGCGTCAGCAGTCGTGACGACATCGCAGCATACAAGGACTACGCCGACTGCGTGGACTACTTCCTCTTTGACACTAAGTGCAAGACTGTCGGCGGCAGCGGCGAACAGTTCGATTGGTCAGTGTTGGAGGCCTATGACGGCGACATACCATTCTTGCTAAGTGGCGGTATCGGTCCTGATGATGCGGAGCGTGTCCGCAATTTCCATCACCCTCAGTGCATCGGCATCGACCTGAACTCACGCTTCGAAAGCGAGCCAGGCTTCAAGGACGTTGCCGCTTTAAGACAATTCATAAACCAACTGAATCGTGAAAACGTAAAATAGTCAAATTGTATAATAGTCAAATAGTCCAATAACAAGATGAACAAGATTAATAAAGTATTCACAGAACGCGGTGAGCGCAAACTGTTGTCGCTCTACTTCTGCGCCGGTGCCCCCACTCTCGATGGCACCGCCGACGTGATTCTCACCATGCAGCGCCGAGGCATCGACTTCATCGAGGTCGGCATCCCCTTCAGCGACCCATTGGCCGACGGCCCCGTCATCCAGACCGCCGCCACCAAGGCGCTGAAGAACGGCATGACACTTACCAAGCTCTTCGAGCAACTGCGCGCCATCAAGGACGACGTCCAAATACCACTCATCCTGATGGGTTATCTGAACCCCATCCTGCATTACGGCATCGAGCGGTTCTGTCAGTCGTGCGTCGAAGCAGGTGTCTCGGGCATGATTATTCCCGACCTGCCGTTCAAGGACTATCAGGAGCAAGTAAAACCGGTAGCCGACAAATACGACCTGCGGGTTATCATGCTCATCACTCCCGAGACATCCGACGAGCGTATCCGCTTCATCGACCAGAACACCGATGGGTTCATCTATATGGTTAGCAGTGCCGCCATCACTGGCGCCCAAAAGTCGTTCGATGAGCAGAAGCAGGATTATTTCCGTCGCATCGACCAGATGACGCTGCGCAATCCCCGCATGATTGGCTTCGGTATCAGCAACGCGCAGACACTCAAGGCCGCACAGGACAACGCCGCCGGTGCCATTATTGGATCAAAGTTCGTTACCCTGCTCGACGAAGCCAATGGAAATACCGACGCCGCCCTTGACCAACTGTTTGACGCGCTGTCACGCTGAAAACGATTACGTCATAAAAAAACTTAATTAGTTCGTGGTTTCGTGCTTTTTTCCGTATCTTTGCACGAAACTACGAACTAAAACACTATTCTGATGAAGAGAGCTATACTATCAACACTCTTGTTCTGTCTACTGTCTCCGCTGACGGTTTTTTCCCAAGATTGGGACGAAGCCGAATATAAGAAGATTGAACAGAGCATTAAGTCACCACAGATTAGCGGAAAAGATTATCTGATTACGAAATTTGGCGCCAAGCCGAGCAACACTGCTGTGCTGAACCAGAAAGCCATACAACAAGCTATTGACAAGTGCTCGAAGAAAGGCGGCGGCCGTGTCATCGTGCCAGCCGGCCAAACGTTTGTCACCGGCGCCATCAGCCTGAAGAGCCACGTCAACCTGCACGTCGAGGAAGGTGCTGTGCTGCAGTTTGCCTTCGAGCCTGAGCTCTACCCTATTGTTGAGACATCGTGGGAGGGCTTGGAGTGCTTCAACCTATCTCCCTGCGTCTATGCCTTCAAGCAGACCGACATTGCCATAACTGGCAAGGGCACCATCGACGGCAGCGGCTCCAACGAGACGTGGTGGCCGTGGTGTGGCGCTCCCAAATTTGGCTGGAAAGAGGGTATGATAGCCCAGAAGACAGAGGCGCGCCCGCGCCTGCTGAAGAATGGCGAGGACGGCATCCCGATGTACGACGAGCAGGGCCGTCGCTCACCCGAACGCGTCTTCGGCCCAAAGGACGGTCTGCGTCCGCAGCTCGTCTCGTTCAACAAGTGCGAGCGCATCCTGTTGGAGGATGTCACACTGCTACGCTCCCCTTTCTGGGTCATTCATCCGCTGCACTCCACTGACATCACCGTACGCCGGGTTAAGATGATTAACGACGGTCCTAACGGCGACGGCTGCGACCCCGAGTGCTGCGACCGGGTGCTGATAGAAGATTGTTTCTTCAATACCGGCGACGACTGCATCGCCATCAAGAGCGGCCGTAACCGCGACGGCCGTGAGCGTAATATGCCGAGCAAAAACATCATCATCCGCAACTGCGAGATGAAGAACGGTCACGGCGGCGTCGTCGTGGGCTCGGAGATCAGCGGCGGCTGCCAGAATGTCTATGCCCACGACTGCGTGATGGACTCCCCACATCTCGAACGCGTGCTACGTATCAAGACGAACTCTTGTCGTGGCGGCATCATTGAGAACATCAACATGCGCAACATCACAGTCGGCCAGTGTGCCGAAGCCGTCGTCAAGATCAACCTCGACTACGAGCACAACGAAATATGCTGTCGCGGCTATAACCCGATTGTCCGCGACATCTCCGTTGATAACGTCACTTGTCAGAAATCGAAATACGGCGTACTGGTCATTGGCCTCGACACCGTCTGCAACGTCTACGATGTAGACATCAAGAATTGTCGCTTCGACAACGTTGCACAGGGTAACAAGATTACTGGCCAGACGCGTAATATCCGCTACGACAATTATTTCTGTAACGGTTCGCTCTGTCTGACGGAGCTGCCCTACAAGCACTACTCCGAATGGATGACCTATTCGGAGATGAAACGCACGCCGAAGTCCTACATGCTCGACTTCTCGACCAAGCCCAAGTGGTCGTATGTCATGGGCATCGAACTGGAGGGAATGCTCGACACCTACCTGCGCTATGGCGGCGAAGACATACGCCGCTATTGTCAGGAGTATACCGACACGATGATTAACCAGAAAGGCGACATCCGCGGTTACAACATCCTCGACTACAACCTCGACAACATCCGCACCGGCCATTTCGTCACTCGCATGTACCAGCAGTGGCCCGAAGCCAAGAACCTCAAGGCCATGCAGACCATGATGCGCCAGCTGCAGAACCAGCCGCGCACCATTGCCGACAAGGTATTCTGGCACAAGGCCATCTACGCCTACCAGGTGTGGCTCGACGGCATCTTCATGGGCCTGCCCTACCGTTGTCTGACAGCCCCCATCACAGAGATTCGGAATAATCAGAATATTCAGAAAATCTACGACGACGCCGTCAACCAGCTGAAGGTAACCTACGAGCGTACCCTCGACCCGAAGACTGGGCTCAACCGCCACGCCTACGACGAGACGCGCAAGGCCTTCTGGGCCGACAAGGAGACGGGACTGTCGCAACACTGCTGGGGTCGTGCCCAGGGTTGGTACACGATGGCGCTCATCGAGGTGCTCGACGCCCTGCCCGAGACCTACAGCCGCCGCTCCGAGGTCATTGAACTTCTCCAGAAGGATTTTGATGCTATTCTGAAATGGCAGGACAAGAAGAGCGGCGTGTGGTATCAG
>JAEEGL013248250.1_pt1 | contig 25512 bp, 19 predicted proteins | sample 9134231 | NCBI WGS metagenome assembly JAEEGL01 (sample SAMN16246548, study PRJNA631951) | gut metagenome | biome: gut microbiome; feature: rumen; material: fiber-attached | host: Bos | place: Iran: Karaj | collected 2018-10
ACAAGCACGATACCGGCGGCCAGACCAATTCCCAGAGACAGTATCTTTATGATCAGATTCTTTTTCATTATAATTCGTTCTTTACGTCTGAAACAATCTTACCGTCGAAAAGGTCGATGGTCCTCTGGGCCATCGCGGCATCCTTCTGGGAGTGGGTAACCATCACGATGGTGGTTCCCTCGCGGTTGAGCTCGCAGAGCATCTCCATGACCTCTTTACCGTTCTTGGAATCGAGGTTACCGGTAGGCTCGTCGGCGAGTATCAGCTTCGGTCCTGCGACCACTGCGCGGGCGATAGCGACCCTCTGCTGCTGACCTCCGGACAGCTGCTGCGGGAAGTGCTGGGCGCGGTGGGAGATGTTCATGCGCTTCATTATGTCCGTAACTTTCTGTTTCCTTTCGGAGGCCGGGACGTTCATGTAGCGGAGCGGCAGTTCGATGTTCTCGTAGACTGAGAGTTCGTCGATAAGGTTGAAGCTCTGGAATACGAAACCGATGTTGCCTTTGCGGAATTTCGTGCGTTCTTTCTCCTTGAGGTTGCCGACTTCGGTGCCGATCAGCTGGTAGCTGCCGGAAGTAGGGTTGTCGAGAAGGCCGAGGATGTTCAGGAGGGTTGACTTTCCGCATCCGGAAGGTCCCATGATTGCTACGAATTCTCCATCCTTGATTTCGAAGGATACATTGTCTAGTGCTGTGGTTTCTATTTCTTCCGTACGGAATACTTTAGAGAGGTTTTCTACTTTGATCATAATTCTATATTTTAATTTATTCATTCTTTAACGAATCTACCGGATTGGCATTGGCGGCTTTCCAGCTCTGCCATGTCACTACAGCTACAGTCAGCAAAGTGATTCCTATAAGCGTGACTGCGAAGATCCATACCGGCACCGGAGCCTGGTAGGCGAAAGACGAGCGCCATCCCAGAATTATCATTAGCGCCAGCGGCACGGAGATTACGAAGCCGACCAGAGATATGATGACATACTTTCGGTTGATCATTCTGAGGATGTCTTCCACGGTCGCTCCATTGACTCTTCTGACAGCGATATCCTTGCTGATGAACTGGGTCTCGAAATAAACCAGTCCGATGATGCCGATGATGGCGATAAGAAGAGCTACCAGAGAGGCGATGGTTATGAGTTTCCTGAGGCTGATCAGACTCTTGTACTGGTATTCGATACTCTCGTCCATGAAGGAGACTTCCACAGTACTCTCGGAGTAATTGGAGTCGAATTCGCAGACGGTCTTCTTTATGTACTTTATCGCGTCTTCAGGATTGCCCGGGGCAAGCTTGACATAAGCCATATTGTATGATCTCCAGCCATTTGCTCCCCAGCAGAGGAGAACCAGCGGCGTGACAGGATAGGACGCCGATTTGAAGTTGAAGTCCTTTACGACTCCTACGATATCCGTTTCCTCATTGTTCAAGGCTCCCATTTTCGATCCTGCGCTAATCTTCGGGAAAGCCTTGACGAAAGACTCGTTTACGATCATTGTCGCCAGTTCATTTTTGGTGTCGGCTTCAGTGAAGTTACGGCCGTCGAGAACCTCGATTCCGAAGAATGTAAGGAAGTCCGTAGCTATCGGCATTACTTCGAAGAACATACGCTCGTTGTCATAGTCCCTGGTCCAGCTCATTCTGCCGTTCGAAAGCAGATATCCGTCGCAGAAGGTCACATCGACAATGCCGGCGTTCTGCTTCAACTTTGATTCGAAGGCTTCGGCCCTGTTACCTGAGCCATATCCGCATGTTACCTGGACGATATTCTCTGTCTCGAAGCCCATGTCCTTATTGATGAGATGGCGGATCTGAACTCCGATGAATAGAGCCATGATAGTGAATATGAATGAGAGTACGAATTGCAGGCTGACGAGTATATTGCGCAGGCCGCGTCCTTTGACGCTGGTCGAGTAAGAGCCTTTGAGCACTATGGCTGCAGGCTGGGAAGTCGCATAGAGCGCCGGTATGAGACCTGCGATGACTGCGCATATTATGGCCAGACCGAAAGAGCCTGCGACAAGCCCGATGTTGTCCATGATTCTCATGCTTCCACCGACATAGCCCGCGATCGGGGTCCCTGCGAGCAGATGCAGAAGGAGTAATGCAAGGGCGAATCCGCAGGCGGCGACCAGCACCGCTGTTGAGATCTCTCTGAGAATCAGGGAAGATCTGCCTGCTCCGAGGACTTTACGTGTATTTATGCTCTTTATGCGGAACGGGATCCTTGCAAAGGAGAAGTTGATGAAGTTGATTAGGGAAATCAATACGATCAACAGAGCTATGGTGAAGAGCGTGTTTGTGAATGCCTTGTCACCGGAGACGGACATCAGGTCATTCTTTTCGTAATATGATTCATGAATATTCCGGAAAAAGATTCTATTCTTGATTATTGTAAGGTCATCAGTCTCTTCTTTCTTGTCATAATAATATGTATTGTTTGATATAAACATGGAAAGCTTGGAGAATATCGCCTCCTTGGTGCTTTCCAGCTCATCAGGATCTTCCAGTCTCAGAAGTGGATGGTAGCTCCATTCGCCGGTGTTGTCAATATCTTCTTTTCCGAGATTCATCAACAGATCCTGATTGACCGTCCCATTCTTTGGGAGATCTTTATAAACTCCGACAATTGTCCATTGTTTCTGGTTTATCGTAATGCTTTTTCCGACCGGACTTTCATCCCCGAAAAGTGCATGTGCTCCGGTTTCGGAGAGCATGGCGTTCATACCATTGTCGAAATTCTCCAGGCTACCCTCAAGAATCGGTATGTGCAAAATTCTGAACACTTCGCTGTCGCATTCGACGCCAAGGATCTTGACTTTGTTCTCCGGGGTTTCAGTACGGTTGCATATCCTGTCGTACGACAGCCAGAATGTGCCTACGTCGGTAAGATTCGGACATGCGTCTTTCATCATCTCGATTATAGGACGGCTGCAAGACGTCCAGTATTTCCCTTCATCGAAAAGGTTATGCTTCATTACGAACACCTTCTCGCTTTCCTGGAAACGCCTGTCATAAGTCCAGTCCCAGAGGACTCTTACCATAAGGGTCATGAAGACGGCAAATGCCACTCCCATTCCGACGATATTGATAGTCGTCGCGAAAACTCTGTTATCTCTCTTTTTCATTTCCAATCAGTTATTTGAGATTGAGGACCTGGTTGTCTCCAAAGTATTCGTAGCCGGAGACGATGACTTTCTCGCCCGCCTGGAGTCCTTCGAGGACTTCGTAGTGCTGAGGATTCTGGCGTCCCAGACGGATTTCGCGCTTGACGGCTTTGTTGCCGCTGGCGTCGAGGACATATATCCACTTTCCGCCCGTCTTCTGGTAGAATGTGCCGCGAGGGATTATGATCGCCTCCTCCGGCTGTCCGAGCTGAAGATTCAGGTAATATGTCTGGCCGCTGCGGATATTCTCCGGGACATCCCCGTCAAACTTGAAATCAGCCTTGAATTTGCCTTCGCGGACCTCAGGGTATACCTTGCGCAGCATCGCCTCGAAAGAAGAGCCCTGACGCTCGATCGTGGCCGAAAGACCAGGAATGACTTTGTCGATATAATGTTCGTCGATCTGCGCTACGATCTTGTATGAGGACATGTCGCTGATCTGGCCGATCTTGGTGCCGGCGTTGATGCTTTCGCCGAGGACGGCGTCAAGAAGTCCGAGCTGTCCGTCGATAGGGGCCTTGATGGTGAGATTGTCCTTGCGGCGGCGGATCATCAGCATGTTGGTGAGCATGTTGTCGAGACTCTCTTTCATCCTCTCCACCTGGGTGCTGCGGTACATGCTGTCCTGCACCTCCTTCTCGCGGATAAGCTCGAGCTTTTCGAGGGCGAGCTCATAGTCCTCTTTGGCCTTGAGATAGTCCTCTCGGGCTATAAGTTTCTCTTCATAGAGAGTCTTCTGCTGCTCATAAGTCCTCTTGAGACGACGCACGTTGACCTGGAACTCGGCCCTGGTCTGGCGCACGTTGAGCCTGTCCTGCTCCATCTGGATCTGGGTGTTGCGGAGGATGTTCTCCTTCTCGGCAAGCTCTGCCTCGCAGTTGAGGATCTCAAGCTCCACGTTGTCGTTGGACAGCCGGAGGATCTCGTCTCCCTTGTGCACGTCCGAACCTTCTTCGATGAGAATCTCCTTGACCACTCCGCCTTCGATAGGGCTTATCTGGATGGTCACGAGAGGCTCGACCTGACCGCTTACGCGGATATAGTCGTTGAATTCTCCGTTCTTTACTTCCGCCACGGATACAGAGTCGCGGTCGACATTGAGTGTGCTGGCGTTATCCCTTATGAGGAGCCATCCGATCAGGATTGCGAGAGCGGCTCCGCCCCAGTAAGGGAGTGCTTTCTTGGTGAGTGCGACCTTCCAACCGGTCACTTTTTCTAGCTGCTTATCCATGGTTTCTATAATTGATCTATGTATGAAATTCCGTTATAATATCTGACTACGCATTCTGCAAGTCTGAGCTTGAGCTGTGAACCGATCTTCTCGGCCTTTGCGTTGATGTAATTGTCCGATGCAGTCCTGAACTCTATAGGGGAGATAAGTCCTTGTTCCATCTTGCGGGTGTTGAGCATGAAGGATTCTTCCTGGGTTTCGGCCCTGCGCTCGGCAAGAAGGTAAGCCCTTGCTGCGCCGTCGCGGTCGTTGATTGCCCGCATTACTTCCGCTTCGATATCCTTGAGAGTCTTGTCATATGTAGCCTGCGCTTTTCTTACTTCGTTGCGGCTCTTGGAAATCCTCGAAAGACGGGCAAGACGGGTGTCTATCGGGAGAAGCATAGTAAGCTGGACGTTTCCTCCCATATTATTCCTGAACAAGTAGGGGAAAGAAGGTGTGTTTTCCGGTTTAGGGACAGCGAAGTTGTAATTCGTGTTCCATCCCGCGCTGAGCGAAAGGCTCGGGAGAAGTTGCCATTTTGCAGTATTGAGCCTTTTGCGAGCGATGTCAAGTTTACCTTTAGCAATCAGAGCAGACGGGTTATTATTTAGAGCACAACTTATGATATCGTCTTTCACGGTAGGGTCAGTCAGTGTCTGCTCTGAATCACTAAGGCTTGTGTCAATTATCAGTTCTTCATCAACCGGCCAGAGCATCAGGCTCTGGAGGGTGATCATAGCGTCTTTCCTTTTGTTGTCTGTCGTGACATACTGGTATTCGCGGTCTGCGAGGTCGGCGCGGAGCTGCACCACGTCTGCATGTCCCTTCTGTCCGAGCTCTTCCTGGCGCTCAGCGCGGAGAACTGCCGATTTAGCAGTCTCAACCTGTTCGCCGAGATTATCTGTCAGATAAGTATAATAGACAACGTTTGTATATGCTTCCATTACGGCCAGACAGATCTTGTCGCTGGTCTGCTGCTCGGAGCTGATACCCATCGCAACCGCTGTCTTGGCAATCTTGATATTGTTGATTGCCTCGAAACCGTTGAAGAGATAGATGGATGCATCTGCGGAATAACCGTTTCTGAAAGTATTATTCTTGTAGTATATGTTGGTATTAGGGTCCGGGGTGTGTCCCATCGAATACTGTACGGCTGTTCCGGCGGAAATTTCAGGAGCGAAAGCCGCGAGGATCGCGTCTCTGCGGTCAATTCTGCTGTCCGAATTGTCAGCTCTCTGGATTTCTATATCCGAGGAATGCTCGAGCGCATATTCCATGCACTCTTTCATCGTCATCGGCTTTGTCTGCGCCGATGCTGCGATTCCTGCGAAAACGGATATTATCAGAATAAATCTTTTCATTTCAATCATTTTGCAAAAAGTAATAACCACTAGTGTGCCAAACTCTGCAACTGATTGAAATGCAATAGATTACAAAAAGAACAATCTACGGCTGTTGTAAAAAAACTTTACAACCCATGTAAAGATTCCTTACACGCCTATTTAAAGGTTAGAAGGAAAGTAGTAGCCTCTGCATCAGAACGAAGCAGACGCAGGCCGCCGCCATGCAGACGCATGATCTGCCGGGAGACGCTCAGCCCGATGCCCGAGCCTTCCTGCTTGGTCGTATAGAAAGGCACGAAAATCTGTGACTGGGCCTCTTCGCTTATCGCCGGCCCGTTATTGGAAACATAGACATTGACAGACTCGTCCTTGTCTATTTCCGAGACTATGTCTACCTTGGTCGCCCCCGCCTGGACAGCGTTGCGCACAAGGTTTATCAGTATCCTCGAAATCTGGTTCTCGTCGGCATACAGCAAGATATCCTCGTTCTTCTCCGTATAGCTCAGCTCCGCCCCCGAAGCCGCCGCGAACTCCTTTTCCAGAGTAAGCACTCTTCCGACAAGATCCTTCAGCAGCAAGGCCTTCTTCACAGGCTTCTGGATTCTGGTGAGGTCCCGATACGACTGCACGAACTCGATCAGCCCCTTCGACGACGCCGAGATAGTATCCAGACCCTCCCTCATGGCTGATTCAGGAGCATCCTTCAGCGCCTCGCTCAGACTCGAGATCGGACTGACTGTGTTCATGATCTCGTGCGTCAGGACCCTGATCAGTCTGGTCCAGGACTCGACCTCCTTGTCTTCGATGACATTGCTGACGCCGGTATCGAAATGGGCTTTCAGCCTGTTGAGGAGATTGTTCAGCGAATTCTTGCGACGGCTTTCCCGGAACCTGAAATTCAGCTCCCCGTCCTCCAGCGACTCCAGCATATACTGGATCTTCTTCTCCGCCCGGCGGGTGTAGAAGAAACGACAGATCAGGGCGGTGATGGCCACCGCCGCCAGTATAATCGCGATTATCGCAACCGGCTGCATTATATCCCGTATTTCTTGAGTTTACTATAGAGCGTAGGCCTGCTGACGTCCAGCGCCTTCGCGACCATCGAAAGATTGCCGTTGTAACGGACCATGGCGGCTCTGATTGCCTTCTCTTCCGCCGCCTCCAGCGTCTCGAGAGCAGAATCGGCTTCAGAAGCGACCGCCACGGCTGGCTTGGAGCCTCCGATCTCCGACGGGTTGATATTCAGGTCCGCAGCCTCTATCGACTCTTTCTCGGACATGATTACGGCTCTCTCGAGGCAGTTCTGCAGTTCGCGGATATTGCCCGGCCAGGAACATGACTTCAGCAAAGCGAGGGCTTCATCCGAGATTCCGCTGACGCTCCGGTGGTACTTCTGCGCGAAGCGTCCTATGAACATCTCCGCCAGCGGTCCGATCTCATCGGTCCTTTCCCGCAGCGACGGAAGCTTGATTTCGACGGTATTGATCCTGTAGAACAGGTCTTCGCGGAACTCTCCCGCGGCGACCATCTTCTCCAGGTTCATGTTTGTCGCGCAAATGAGTCTTATGTCGACCGGAATCGCCTTCGTATCGCCGACCCGGGTCACGGTACGGTTCTGCAGCACCCGCAGCAGCTTTGCCTGCAGACTGAGAGGGATGTTTCCGATCTCATCCAGGAACAGAGTGCCTCCGTTCGCGGCTTCGAACTTGCCGACTTTGTCGGCATGAGCGTCAGTGAATGCGCCTTTTACATGACCGAAGAGCTCGCTCTCGAAGAGGGTCTCAGGAATCGCGCCGGCATCGACGCTGACCATAGGGCCGTCCCTTCGCGGCGACAACCGGTGGATTTCGTTGGCCAGAACGTCCTTTCCGGTTCCGTTCTCGCCGGTTATGAGCATGCTGGCGTCGGTCAGAGCTATCCTGTCGACGGTCGCATGGATTGCTTTCATCGCCGGGCTGCTGCCCCATATCATCTCTGACGGAGCGGCGCTCTTTGCAGCTTTGGCATCCTTTCCGCCGGCCTCTACGGCTGATTTCAGAATCTCGATCAGCTTTTCGTTCTCCCACGGTTTCACGACGAAGTCGAAGGCCCCGCGTTTCATGCCTTCCACGGCAAGGGCCACGTCTGCATAGGCGGTAAACAGCACCACCTGGACTTTCGGGGCCATCTTCTTGATCTCGGAGAGCCAGAACAGGCCTTCGTTACCGGTGTTTGCCTCGGTATGGAAGTTCATGTCGAGGAGCACTACGTCGGGCCTGAAGTCGACCAGACGGGCGTTGAGAACATTAGGGGACGGGATCAGTTCCACTTCCGCAAAATGCATCGGAAGAAGTATCTTCAGAGCGCTGCGGATTCCGGCGTTGTCATCGACAACGAGTATTTTGCCAGTTTTCTTCATAACTAATTCCCACAAATATAACAAATTCCCTAAATATTCTCACCATTTCGACATTCCCTCGGCGACCGGAGGGATCAGAGGGTTATGGAGAAGCCGGCGAGGAGCCAGAGGCCTGGCTGGGGGATGTCGCCGAAGTCGAAGTAGTCGGCGTCGAGAAGGTTGTTGGCCTTGAGATATACCGAGTACTTAGGCGCGTCCCATTTCAGTTTGGCATCGACAAGGGAGTATGGACGTATCTTGTCGGAGGAACTGACTCTGTCAACGAAACGGTAAGTGACATTCAGCCCGAGAGACCTGAAAATCCGGAAATCAGCCTGGGCGACAGCCTTGTGGCGAAGGAACTCCATCGAATATGCCGACTGCAGACCCGGCTCAAGCTTCTTCGACTGGGAAATATGGCTGTAGCCGAGATTCAGCGTCCTTACAAAGAAATCCGCATTGTCTGTAAGCACCGGGAAATCAAGCCTTAAAGTAGCTTCCTCCCCGAGAGTATTCAGCACGGTATGGTTGACCGAAGTCCACGGAGCATCCTCCCCGAGGGAAGAATCCCTAATCCAGTCGATAAGGTCATGACCCCGGTGGTAATAAACGCTGAGTATGGCCGTAACGCCGCTGCGGTAATACTTCACGCCGCCCTCATAAGCCTGCATCTTCTCTGCGCGGAGATTCTTGTCGGCCTGATGCCCTCCGACCGAATAATAAAGATCGGTGAACGTAGGCATGCGGAAGGAGGTGTTGAACGAGGCATAGAACTTCCATGAAGAACCGAGCCTGTAGCTTAGGTCGACGCCCGGATAAATCTTCATCGGCTCATCATTCCCGGTATTCTTGACGGCGCCGAATCCTGCCGAAGCCGTAAACTGGCGCAGCACCACATCGTGCTCGAAGAACAGGCTGTAATTTGTCCTCTCAAGCCCTACGGCGTAGTGCCCGTGAGGCTTGGAAAGAGGTTCTCCAAGATTAGTGCTCCGGATACCCTCGTAACGGATCTCTCCGCCGAAAGAAGTACGGCCCAGGACAGTCTGGATCTCGCTCGAAAGCGTAAAGCCTGCGACATTGGTGACATGGTAATTGAACGGGTACTTCTCCGGAGCGCCGCGGAAGAGCTCGAATCGGTCCTCGCTGCGGTTCCAGTATGCCCCCGGAGTAAGATGCCAGAAACCCTTGCCGGCTGACTTGACCGAAGCGAAAGTCTTGAAAGTATGCTCGAACTGATCGTCGAACTTCGAACTGTAGAACGTGCTTGATCCGAAATTCTTCATGCTCATGCCGGCCTGGAAATCCAGCCCCCGGCTGCCGAACGACGCGCGGCCGTTGTAGAACAGCTTCGCCGAATTGAAATCATTGTTCAGCCCTCCCGCGGAGTTCCGGTTGAAGCCATCCGAACGCTGATAGCCCGCCGAGAGAGTCTGGGTCAGATTCTTATGGACATAAGTCCCCGAAACGCTCGCGGAGGCCGTACCCATGTCCCCGGCTTCCAGATGGATAGTCGCACCGGTCCGGGAAGGCTGCCGCGTCACGATGTTGATAGCCCCTACGAGGGATGATGTCCCATAGACTCGCGCCGCCGGACCTTCCAGAACCTCGATCCTGTCGATATCGGTCATGTTGACCGGGAAATCTGCGGCATTATGGCCCGTCTGCGGGTCGCTGATATTGACGCCGTTGAGCAGCACCGCGATCTGGTCGAACGTGCCTCCACGCACGCTGATATCGGTCTGCATGCCCATGGCCCCGCGCTGGCGCACGTCGACTCCGGGCGTATATTTGAGAATGTCATTTACGTTGTCCGCCGGCGCCGAAGCTATCGATATGCTGTCGAGGATTGTGACGATCCTGGCGCTCTTGTTGAGGGACATGGCGACTCTCGTCCCGGTTACGGTAGTGCTCTCGAGAGAGTCGAGTCTGGCGTCCTGCGCAATCGCTGCGACGGGGCACGCCAAAAGAAATAAAACCAACAATAATTGTCTCATAGTATTTATTCAAAAGCCGGCCCCGTTGTGCGGGACCGGCCTGTAGTCATTTGATTCAGAATAGTTTATTATCTATACTGAGCGAATTCGATATCTTTCTCGGCGCGGGCTGCGAGATCCTTGACATTCTTGATCTTGTCGAGGTTGGCAGCAACACCTTCTGCATCGCCCCTGCGGGCTGCGATGATGGCGCGGAGATAGTTCAGGCGGATGTCCTTGCACTTGATACCGGCCTCGGCTGCGTCAAGCTCGTCGTTGAGGATAAGGGCAAGAGTCTTGTTGTAGCAGCATCCCTGGAAATCCTTGAGATCTGCGGCAGCAGCTGAGTAGTTGCCGGTAAGGATCTCGACTACGCCGCGGTTAGCCTTGGCGAGGTCGTTTCCTGCCTTGTTGAAGAGCCTTCCAGCCTCCTCAAAGTTACCCTTTCTCATGGCGATTACTCCGAAGATATTGTCGAGGTCTGCGCCGGTCTCCTTGACATTGGCGAAAGCCTTCTCTGCATCGGCAATCTTGCCGGCTGCGAGATAAGCGACGCCAAGGTTGAACTGGGCGCGGTCGCTGCCGTATTTGTCGATGGCCTTCTTGTAAAGGCTGATCTTCTTGCCATTGTCCCTTACGAGGGTAGCTGCACGGAGGAGAGCCTCTTCGTCAAGGACGTCGATATTCTCGTCAACGAGAGCGAGAAGCTCGTCACTGGAGTAATTCTGGTATTCTACGTTAGCGATGAATCTTGCGCGGCGGAGCTCAGGAAGAACGGTGCTCTTGAGGGAAGTGTAGACCTCAGACATGTTCTTGATCTCGTTCTCGCGAACTGCAGGATCGCTGTACATAGAAAGGACGCGGAGGATAAGATCCTTGTCCTCGAGGTTGGAGTTGGCTACGAGAGACTGGAAGCCTTCCCAGTCCTGACCTACGCTCTTGAGCTCAGGATCGGCGACATTCTTGCCCTTCATGACCTTGTCCCATGCCTTGTCGGCAGACTTAGAACGCTTGTCGGAGAGCTTGTCGTTGAGGGATTTTCCGCCGTCCGGAGAAGCATAAGCTACGACCTCGGTGCTGGTGATGTTCCTTCTGGCGTCAGCTGCGATAGCGTCGAGAGCTGCCTGGAAGTCCTTGATGGACTGGTTCTTGAGCTCCTTGCCGGCAACGTCTGAAGAGTTGATCTTATAGAGGATCTGACCTTCCTCGGTCTGCTTGATGATTTCCTGGTAGTTGTCTTTTCTGTAGCCGAAGTAGCCGTCAGCGTCGACGAGCATGTAGGTAGTGTTGGTACCGTCAGCGACCTTCTTTGCAGGAAGACTGATAGCTTTTGATTTATAACGGACTACGCCGCGGAGCTCGAGAGTTGCCTGCTCCATGCCCTCGACATAATCGAAATGAACTCTTTCCCTGACGGTCTGGCCGGCAGCGGAAACGGTCTTATAGTTGTCTTTTACTTTCTCGCCCTGGTAAACGAACGGTTTCATTGCGGCTTCGCCGCCGTCATATACGAGTACCGGAGTGACTTCGAGGATAGCCTTCGGATGAAAGTATTTTGCCGGGTATGTGACTGTGATATCAGCGTCGATATTTCCTGCAACAGCTTCAAGGACCTCTGGTTCGCAGGTAACTTTCACATTTTCAGCCAGCTTGGCCATTTTGTCCACTGAAGAACATCCCACAGCTGCGATTCCCATAAGGGCGGCAGCAATCAGTTTGATTCCTTTTTTCATCATCTAAACTTTTAAATTCAATTAACGCAAATATACTAACATTTGTGTTGATTTCAAGAACCGGGCCAAAAGTTTGTGGATTTTAGGTGGAACTAATCCACTTTTTGCTAACTTTGCGTTTATATGGATAAACAGGATTTACAGAGACTGAAGAATAAATTCGACATCGTCGGAAACGACCCTGACCTCAACAGGGCCCTCGAGATGGCTGTCGCCGTGGCCCCTACGGACCTTACGGTGCTGGTTACGGGCGAAAGCGGTGTCGGCAAGGAGAATATCCCGAAGATAATCCACCAGAACAGTCTCCGCCGCAACGGAAAGTACTTTGCCGTCAACTGTGGAGCGATTCCTGAAGGAACCATAGAAAGCGAACTTTTCGGTCATGAGAAAGGCGCTTATACCGGAGCCATCGAAGCCCGCAAGGGTTATTTCGAGGAGGCTAACGGCGGAACCCTCTTCCTCGACGAAGTCGGCGAGCTTCCGCTGCCTTATCAGGCAAAGCTGCTGCGTGTCCTCCAGTCCGGAGAATACACCCGCGTCGGATCTTCCAGAGTGGACAAGACTGACGTCCGGGTGATCGCCGCCTCCAATGTCGACCTGCGCTATGCAGTCGCCCAGGGACGCTTCCGCGCCGACCTGTACTACAGACTCAATGCTGTCCAGATCACGATGCCGGCGCTCCGTGACCGCGGAGATGATATATATCTGCTGTTCAGAAAGTTCTGTGCGGATTTCTCAGAAAAATACGGCACCGCCAAGGTCAATCTTGCCGGCGACGCCATAAGACTTATACTCAACTACCGCTGGCCCGGAAACATCCGCCAGCTGAAGAACATAGCCGAGACGGTATCCGCCCTCGAATCGGGGAACGTATCCCCGGCGACCGGCAGATGCGAAGTCAACGCCGAGACCCTATCCCGCTACATCCCTAAGGATGAAGAGAACATGCTTCCGGCAACGGTCGGCGCTCCTTCAGGCGGCAAGATGAGCGACGAGGACAAGCAGGAGATCTACAAGGCCCTCTACGCCCTGAATGCCGAAGTGGCCAGACTCCGCGGCATGGTCGAGACCGGTCGTCCGGGAGAGCCTGCCCAGCCGGTGATCACTCACTCGCGGCCGCAGGACGACGAAGACATGGTCGACATCCAGGACGATGTCCATGAGCCGGCAAAGATTGTCCATGATGTTGAGTATCATACGGAGCACACCGAGAATTTCTCAATCCAGGAGGCCAATGAGGACCTTATCCGCAAGGCTCTGGAGAAATACAACGGCAACCGTAAGAAGGCGGCCGAGGAACTCGGTATTTCAGAACGTACTCTGTACAGGAAACTTCCGCCGGAGTACAGAAACTCAAGACAGAAATGAAAAGACTGATTTTCAGAATATTGGCCATTGTCGCCCTTGCATCCGCAGCAAATTCCTGCGGAATATATTCTTTTACAGGCACGTCAATCCAGCCGGATGTCAAGTCCGTGACCTTGAATTATTTTGAATACAAGGCACTCAGGGTCAATCCTACCCTCAGCAATCAGCTTACCGAGGAGGTAAGGGAGAAATTCCGCAGGATGACACGTCTGGAGCAGGTGGATGTGGACGGAGATATCGAGATCGAGGGCCAGATCACCGGCTACGACGTCAAGTCGATGGGTATTACCGCCAATGAGGTCGCTTCGCAGAACAGGCTTACCGTATCGGTAAAGATCAAGTTCACCAACCGCAAGTATCCGGAGGAAGATTTTGAGAAGTCTTTCTCTGCCTATGCCGACTACCCGTCCACGGATCCTCTCGACGCGGTCGAGGGAGATCTCTGCGATAAGATCGTGGAGCAGCTGAGCGAGGATATAATGAACGCAACTATAGCAAACTGGTAGTATATGGACAGAAGCGGATATATCAACCTCAAGACTCTGACGATGGACGAACTCGCCGGCGTGGTCAATCTGTACCCGTGGTATGGAGCCGCCAGGCGCGAGCTCTGCGTACGTATGGCCAAGATGGGCGGAAACGCCTGGGGCAAGGAGCAGTATGCCGACGCAGCCATGTATCTGGGCGACCGCAGGGTCGTGGCAGATATCGTCAGGGACCGTGCGGGGGATTATTCCGACAAGGATCTTTCGACCCTTCTCCATTCCTATATATCTGATGAGAAAAAGACTCAGGGCTACGAGAGGACTGTCCATGTCGTCGGAGGGGATTATTTTACCCAGGCGCAGTACGATACGGTGCGCAAGGACGATGATAATGTCTTTTCGAGATTTGCCGTCAAGTCCAGCCTCGAATCCGGCGAAGATGGCGACGGAGCCCTTCTGGACGAGGATTTCTGCACCGAAACTCTGGCGCAGATATATGCCGAGCAGGGCTATTACGATCAGGCAAAACGCATTTATTCAAGACTTCTCTTGAAAAATCCGGAAAAAAATGCTTACTTTGCAGCCCTTATCGAAAAATTCGGACAGGAAATATAAAAATTACAACTATATATGAATTGGTTATTTGTAACTCTGACAGTTCTTATTGTTATCGCTGCAGTGCTTCTCGTGCTGGTAGTGTTGCTTCAGAATGGCAAGGGCGACGGTATGGCCAGCAACTTCGTTGCAGCCAACAACGTGCTCGGTGTCAGGCAGGCAGCCAATGAGCTTGAGAAAGCTACTTGGTACCTCGTAAGCTTCATTCTCATAGCAGCTATCGCATCTTCTTTCACCCTCGGAAATGGCGGTTCCGCAGCCGTTGACATTACCGACCAGGTAGAGAACGTTACCGAGCAGCAGCCTGCATTCCCTTCAGCCCCTGTTTCCCAGGAGGCTCCGGCAACTGAATCTGCTGAGTAATATCTCCTCCGACTGACAGATTGTCAGTCCGGAAGCGATTGGAATATAATTTGACCATAGCCGTTTGTTCTCATGAGCAGACGGCTATTGATGCTTATATCTGCCATGAGCTGAAAAAAGGAGTATTATTATGAATTACAATGGAAGCGCTGCTTCAGGCAGCAATCTGCAATTTCTGCCGAAATTTGCCACCAACCTCAATGAGCTGGCGGCTTCCGGCAAGCTCGACCCTGTCATCGGCAGGGACGATGAGATCCGAAGGGTGCTCCAGATCCTCAGCAGAAGGACAAAGAACAACCCTATACTAGTGGGCGAACCAGGTGTCGGCAAGACCGCCATCTCAGAAGGAATAGCCCAGAAGATAATCGATGGTAATGTCCCTGAAAACCTTAAGGACAAGCTCGTCTATTCCCTTGACATGGGTGCGCTCATCGCGGGTGCGAAATATCAGGGAGAGTTCGAGGAGCGACTTAAAGGCGTTGTCGGCGAAGTCGTCGGCAGCGAAGGCAAGATCATTCTTTTCATCGATGAGATCCATACTCTCGTCGGCGCCGGAAAGACCTCCGGAGCGATGGACGCCTCCAATATCCTGAAACCTGCCCTCGCAAGAGGCGAACTCAGGACAATCGGCTCCACCACCCTCGACGAGTACCAGAAGTATTTCGAAGCCGACAAGGCCCTCGAGAGAAGGTTCCAGATGGTCATGGTCGACGAGCCTTCTCCGGCCGAATCTATCTCGATTCTGCGTGGTCTGAAGGAGAAATACGAGAACCACCACCGCGTGCGCATCGAAGACGACGCGCTGATCGCTGCCGTCAACCTGTCGCACCGCTACATCACCAACCGTTTCCTCCCGGACAAGGCCATCGACCTCATAGACGAGGCTGCATCAAAGCTCCGTCTGGAGATGAACTCGGTTCCGGAGCCTATTGACGACCTCAACAGCAAGATCCGTCAGCTCGAAATCGAGAAGGAAGCAATCAAGCGCGAAGGCGTCTCGCTTAAGCTCGAGAAGATTGAAGGTCAGCTTAAAGAACTGACAGCCAGCCGCGAAGAGCTTATGAAGAAGTGGAACGAAGAGAAAGGAATCCTCTCCGATCTCCAGACTGCCCGCCAGAATCTCGAGAACTTCAAGATAGAAGCCCAGGCCGCCGAAAGGGCGGGAGACTACGGCAAGGTCGCCGAGCTCCGCTATGGACGAATGGCCGAGATCCAGAAGAAAATCGAAGAACTCTCCGCCAAGCAGGCTGCCATCAAGGACCCGATTGTCACAGAGGCCGTCACCCCTGAGGACATCGCCGAGGTTGTCGCAAAATGGACAGGTATCCCTGTGAAGAGAATGCTCGAAAGCGAAAAGGAGAAGCTTCTGCGCATGGAAGAAGCCCTGCACAAGAGAGTCGTCGGACAGGATACCGCGATCCAGGCAGTCGCTGATGCCGTAAGGCGTAGCCGTGCCGGCCTCTCCAACGAGAAGCGTCCGATCGGTTCGTTCCTGTTCATGGGTACGACCGGTGTCGGCAAGACCGAGCTCGCAAAAGCTCTCGCCGAATTCCTTTTCAATGACGAGAACATGATTACGCGAATCGACATGAGCGAATATCAGGAGCGTCATACCGTCAGCCGTCTTATCGGCGCCCCTCCGGGATACGTAGGATACGACGAGGGCGGCCAGCTGACCGAAGCCGTCAGAAGGAAACCGTACTCCGTAGTGCTTCTCGACGAGATCGAGAAAGCCCATCCGGACGTGTTCAACACCCTGCTGCAGGTCCTCGACGATGGCCGTCTTACCGACAACAAGGGCCGTACGGTCGATTTCAAGAACACGATTCTGATCATGACTTCGAACGCCGGATCCGACATTATCCAGTCCTATATGGATAATCTTCCGGATATTGCTGGCCAGAATGCCAATGAAGACCTCTCTGCTATCGCCAGACGCCGTCAGATGCTGGAGGAATGCAAGGGCAAGGTCCTCGAGGTGCTCCGTCAGAACATCAGGCCTGAATTCCTGAACAGAATCGACGAGATCATAATGTTCGATCCTCTTACGAGGAATGATGTGCGCGAGATTCTGCATATCCAGATGGACGAGCTCCGTTCGAAACTCTCCGAGGAGGGTGTCGAAGTGACATTCACCAAGGGCTTCGAGGACTATATGACCGACAAGGGATATGATCCTGCTTATGGCGCGCGTCCTATCAAGAGGCTTATGCAGAGAGAGCTGGTCAACCAGCTTGCAACCGCGATCCTCGACGGCTCCGTCCACAGGGATTCAGTCGTGAAGATCGACGCCATCGGCGGACAGGTCGTGCTCTCGAATTAATTGCTTTTCATAGGCAAATAAAGTTGCCGTTTCGGTAGCAATTCTGCTATTTTTTGCTAATTTTGTGGGCGTAGGTTTATTTCCGTTAAATTAACGTTTATGAAATTAATTAGTAGAGATAGCGAATCCAAGCTGCTGGAACGGCAATTTTGGCTTGCAAGCACAAAGTCCGGAAGGATGACTTTAGTCTCCGGACCAAGATTTTCAGGCAAGACGACCCTCGTCGTCAGGTCTCTGCAGGACGCTTTGCTCTTTTATCTCGGGATCGGTTCCCGGGCGGAGGCGATGGTTGTCTCCGAATGCCGTGATGCAATACAGAAGGCGACCGGAGAATCGGTATCGAAAACGGTCAATACCTACCGGAAACTGTTCGATTATTTCCTTTATCTCGGATCCAGGGTGACATTCTCTCTGGTCATTGATGACTTCCAGGAGTTCCGGAAGAAGGATCCCGGGATATATGAGTATATCAGGGATTCATGGATGCGCAGCCGCCGTTCCGGCCATGTCAATCTTGTCCTCATATGCTCAAATCAGGCCGCTGTGGACACGATTTTCACTCAAGAAGACGCCCCGATGCATGGTCTTCCAGACCAGGAGATCCGTCTCGGCAACCTCGGGATAAGGGAGATCAAGTCTCTGCTTCTTGATGCCTGTCCAGGCTGTACCAACGAGGATCTTCTCGCGATTTATATGGTCACGGGAGGGTCGTGCCGCTATCTGTCGTCTTTGCTTGAGGCCGGAATATGCACGAAAGAAGCTGTCATTGACAGGTTTTTCTCTCCTGATTCCGGTTTCATGAACGAAGGAGAGATTGTTCTCGACAGAATCCTTGGCAAGAATTCGGAGATGTATCGCTCTATCCTCCAGTTGATTGCGTCTGGTGTCGACTCTCAGCCGGAGATAGAGGAAAGGCTCTCGGGCGCCATTACCGGCGGTCATCTGGCAAAATTGGAGACGGATTATGAGCTTGTGACCAAGTCCAGGCCTGTGCTTGCTGGCAGTAAAAGCAGGAACGTCGTCAGATACGAAATAACAGATTTGTTTCTATGGTTGTGGCTCAAATATATAAGCCCCTTCCAGTCCATATTCTACAAGGGTGGTTTCGATACCCTTAAAACAAATATGTTACAAGGCTATCCGGCGCATGCGAAACAGGTCCTGGTCCGCTATTTCATGCATAAATTCGCCGAAGAGAACGGAATCCGGGAGCTCGGAGGAGACTGGGCGTCCAAAAAAGACAAGTCCGGCCTGCCTGATGTCGATATAGTCGCGTTCTCTCCGAAAAAGGATAAGGTTCTTGTCTGCGATGTCGAGTATTCGGTAGAAGGCTTCAAAAAAGAACCGTTCCTGGAGAAGGTAGATTCTCTGCGGAACGGTCCTCTTAAGGGTTATGATATCGACGCGCGCCTTTTCAGCGTCGCCGACATGTAGCTATTCAAGCTCTTTTTCTTCGATTATTTCGCCGTGACTCTTGGCAACGGCCTCTTTCCATATCTCGGTATATTCCGGATGCTCGATCTTTCCCGCCATATGGACAGAAAGCTCGCTATGGATGAATGAGCCGTCTTTGTTCTGGCCTTTTACGTTGCCGTCGATATATTTGACAAGAAGGGTTTCTTCGAGCTTTTTCCACGCTTTGAACTGGTCCTGGGCCGTTTCTACGGAGTAGTTCGTCAGAAGCCTTTTGACGGCCGAGAAGTTGTCTCCTGTGTCTTCTCTTGGATTGTAGCTCTCGCCTTTCTTCTCAGCCTTGGCATTGGCCTTCTCCGCTGCCTTTGCATATATGTCCAGGGCCTTGCTGTCGATATCGCGTATTGCTTCCAGCTGCTTTTTCTCAAATGCATCGATTTTCTCGCGAACGTATGGTGCCATTATGTTATACATCCTGTAGCAGTCGTTGGCGATTCGGTTGTTTGCCCAGAAAGAGGAGGTCGCAGAGTATGTGATGATATCGCCGTTGCCTTCCTGGAAGCACCTCGGAACTTTTGTGACGTTGGTGTAGATCGGGGTGACATACGATGTCGCGGCGTCGTCTGTGCCGAACCAGAGGATTCCTCCGATTACGTCAGGGTATGAGCCCCTGGCCTGGCCGACGAACCAGAATCCGGTCTGCTGGGTTGCGATGGCTCTTTCATTGATGTATGTCTTGCCATTGTACTCGAAGCTCATCGGTCTCCATCTGTATGGAAGGGCGTTGCCGCCTGCGCCGATGTCCTGGGTCATGTCCATAGGAGTGCCCTCGTAGTGGTCGCGCATGATGTCGGCTACGTCTTTGACAGTCATTTTCTTGGCTGGCTGGATGAAGAGCGGGATGCGCGGGGTGCGGCTGTAGCCCATCGCATATTCGAGGAACTCGGAGGCGTCTTTGGTGACCATGCGTCCGTTCTCGTCCTCATATGAGAACCAGCCGTTGCTCATTATGTTGAAGGCGCTCCAGACTCTGGCTTCGCAGGCCCTGAGGGCGCTGAAGTCGAGAGGTGCGTATGCGTCTGCGAAGCTGAAGTCATCGTCGGCTCCGTCGAAGTAGCCTTTCTTGCGGGCGAATGAGATTACGTCCTTGGAGTACATGCAGTTCTCCGGGTCGTGGAGAGGGAAAGTGGTGATCCTGGCTTGGTTGGCGTGGGCGCTGACCATTCCGTCAGGGATCCTGCGGGCGACCCAGACGATGCCGCGGTTGATGTTGCGGCCGTTCTTCATGATCGTGCCCTTTCCGATGATTTCGAGGATCCAGGCCTCTTCCTTGTCGACGATCGAGAAGGATTCGCCGCTGGAGTAGTAGCCGTATTCGTTGGCCAGGTCGGTCATGACTTTGATGGCCTCACGGGCGGTCTTGCAGCGCTCGAGGGCGATGTAGATGAGCGAGCCGTAGTCGACGATTCCGTGTTTGTCCACGAGCTCAGGACGTCCTCCGAAGGTGGTTTCGCCGATGATGAGCTGGTGCTCGTTCATGTTTCCGACTCTCTTGTAGGTGTGGGCGACTTGCTCGATGTCTCCGAGATATCTACCTGAGTCCCAGTCGATTATCTTTCTTGTCGATCCGGCGTCCCAGTCAGCGGCGTCTTGGAAGTAAAGTTCTCCATAGAGAGCGTGCGAGTCGGCTGCGTATGAGACCATGCATGAGCCGTCGGCGCTCGCGCCTTTAGTGATGATGATGTTTGTGCATGCGTCGGTGGTGTTGGTCACCGATGCCGCCATTGATAAGGCGAGGATGCAGATAAGTGCTTTTCCTTTCATATATTATATTTAATTCTTATTTTTGCGGATGTCCATTATGCAAATCTATGAATTTTTTTGCTATGAATAAGGCCTTTTTGACTTTAATGCTCGCTTTTGCCGGCTGTTTCCTTTGTGGAATCGATGTTTGTGCCCAGGATAAGAAGGAGCCTTCCATGGAAGAGCTCGCTGCCAGGGAGGCGGACAGGCTGGCCGAGTTGCTTGATCTGGAGGACTGGCAGGTCTTTTATGTGGATTCGACTCTGCAGCATGATTATGCTGCTCTCGAAGCCGAGATCAAGACGCTGAGAGATTCCAAGGTGGAGAATCCTGACCTTTATGTGGTTGTCCAGGATAAGTGGATGGATAAGATATTCAACTCTTTCAAGTCCTTTTTCAATGAGGATCAGTGGAAGAAGTATCTTAAGAGCGGTGCAGGACGTGCCGAGAAGGCTCGCGCCAAGAGGCGCAAGGCGGCAGGAGGAGAGTAGGCTTTTTTTTGTAAATCAGGACAATTCTTATTTGTTTTGGTTATCTTTGCAGTTCGAAAATAATTTTGATGATGAAGGAACAGATTGAACGGATAATGGCAGAGATCCAGTCTCTGCAGTGCAAGACCGAGAAAGAAGTGGAGGAGGCGAGAGTGCGTCTTCTCGGAAAGAAGGGCGAGATCACCCAGCTTTTTGATGAATTCAGGACTATCGCGCCGGAGCTCAAGAGGGAGTTCGGCCAGAAGCTGAATGTCCTCAAGAAGGAAGCTACGGCCAAGATCGACGAGCTTAAGGCTGCCGCCGGTTCTTCGTCTTCGGCGTCTTCGTCCGAGGATGCCACCATGCCTGGAGATATCTATACTCTTGGTTCCCGTCACCCTGTTTCAATCGCCCGCGAGGAGATCGTCGGTATCTTCCGCAAGTTCGGCTACGATGTCGCCGAGGGCCCTGAGGTCGAGGATGACTATCATGTCTTCGAGGCCCTGAACTTCCCTCCGAACCATCCGGCCAGGGACATGCAGGATACATTCTTCGTATCTACAGGTCATGTCAACCCGCTTCTCCTTAGAACTCATACTTCTTCCGTGCAGGTTCGCGCGATGGAGTCCATGAAGCTTCCTATCAGGATTGTCTGCCCGGGCCGTGTGTTCCGCAACGAGGCTATTTCAGCCCGCGCCCACTGTATTTTCCACCAGATCGAGGGTCTCTATATCGATGAGAATGTCACTTTCGCAGACCTTAAGCAGGCTATCCTGCTTTTTGCTCGCGAGATGTTCGGCCCGGACGCCCAGATCCGTATGCGTCCGTCTTACTTCCCGTTCACCGAGCCTTCTGCCGAGGTTGACGTGAGCTGCAACATTTGCCATGGCAAGGGCTGCAATATCTGCAAGGGTACCGGCTGGCTTGAGATTCTCGGCTGCGGCATGGTTGACCCTAACGTGCTCGAGGCTTCCGGCATCGACAGCAAGAAGTACAGCGGCTTCGCTTTCGGTATGGGTATCGAGCGTATCGCGATGCTCAAGTGGCAGGTAAATGACCTCCGTCACTACTTCGAGAACGACATGCGCTTCCTCCGCGAGTTCTCAACTTGCGTGGAAGTCTAGCTCTTTTTGGGCAGAAGTGTAAATTTCTAAAAAAAAATTTGCACGTAAAGAAAATTTACGTACCTTTGCAATCCCGAAACACCAAACCGGGATTTTTAATGCGGAAATAGCTCAGTTGGTAGAGCACGACCTTGCCAAGGTCGGGGTCGCGAGTTCGAGTCTCGTTTTCCGCTCTCAACGCAGACGACAGCCTTTCTGGCTGTCGTTTTTGCGTTGTAGGAAACGAGGCCCGGCCGAGCGACCCCGAAGCCCCCGAGGGGCAGCCTCGGGCTCAAGTCTCGTTTTTGTTATGCCTTTTTTCTTTTCGACCGATGAGGGTGCAAGGAAGTGCCACAGAGGGCGGTGCAGGGCATACTGCTGCACCCTTAGCCCTGTTTTTCAGCCGTTGAGGGTGCAAGGAAGTGCCACAGAGGGCGGTGCCGGGCATACCGCTGCACCCTCAACACCGTTTTTCAGCCAGTGAGGGTGCAAGGAAGTGCCACAGGGGGCGGTGCAGGGCATACCGTTGCACCCTTAACCCTGTTTTTCGGCGGGTGAGGGTGCAAGGAAGTGCCACAGAGGGTAGTACGGGGCATACTTCTGCACCCTTAACCCTGTTTTTCGGCGGCTGAGGGTGCAAGGATGTGCACAGAGGGCAGTGCAGGGCATACTTTTGCACCCTTAACCCTGTTTTTCGGCAGCTGAGGGGGCAAGGATGTGCCGCAGAGAGCAGTGCAGGGCATCCCGCTGCACCCTTAACCTTGTTTTTCGACTGATGAGGGGGCAAGGATGTGCCGCAGAGAGCGGTACAGGGCATGCCGCTGCACCCTTAACCGTTTATTCAAACAAGGGAAAAATCGCTATATTTGGTAGACAAAACGGAAAATGATATGACAGAAAATGCGGATGTAAAGAAATCAATTAAACTCGAACTGCCGAAGAATCCCGAATTGCTGGAAAGATGGTGTATGTCCATTATAGATTTTCTGGGAGAGGATGGGTCGTTTTGGCGAGGAATCGTTCGAGAAGCCTGTGACGTGAACTGGAAATTCAAATATAAACTGCAGGCACGAAAAGAATTGCTACATGACATAAATGAATATGTCTTGGAGTCTCCTCAACCTCTTTTGCACATGCTGAATCTTAAGCTTCGGCAGGAATTCGGATTTGACCTGAACGATTTCTCCAATCGGAATAATAGGCGCATTCAAAACATCTTGAAGAGAGGCGTTATCCGCAACGAGGAGGAATACAGGCTGGTATTTGATAAAGTGGAAGAGATATATGCCGATGACAGCCAGGAACAATTGGTCGATCAGCTTAATGAGCTTCTGGCCGCTTTTGATAACTGCAAATCAAAGGAGAAATAATAATTTCGTGGTAATCAATGAAACTCCAATTTTTTGTCTGTTCTCTTCTCTTGATTCTGCCGCTGTCTCTGTCGGCGGAGATCCGTTCGTCCCACGTCGAGTTACCAGAAAAAGCGGTACAAGGAGAGCCGATGGAGATCCGATATGTATTCGAGGTTTCCGGTACATGGAACTTTCTGGGACCGGACAGAACGGTTGACGGCGTTCGGTTTCTGAAGCAGGATCATTCGGAAAAGAGATTGTCAAGGACCCTCATGCAAGTGACGGTGACCTATCTGGTTAAAAGTATAGTCTCCGGGACCGTGGATATCCCTTCGGCTCAAGTTGCTACAAATAAAGGCGTTCAATTGATTTCGGGAGGCTCTCTCCCAGTTGAACTGAACCCCGATTATGGAAAAGCGTGGATAGCGGCTCGGGAGTTCCTGAAGCAGCAGGGAGAAGAATGCAAAGAATTGGAATGGAAGTATTCTATCGGAGGTATTCATGCTTTCTATGATGCCGGCAGGAATACCTTTGCTTGGGTTGGATTATCCGGTGTCGTGGCCTACGGCATCGATGCCACGACCTGGGACGGGAAAGACGATGACATTGTAGGGCGGCTGTTCAAGACCTACGGCGCCGGAGGCATTGTTCCGGTTCGGGAAGGGAGTGTCAATCCCCTGCTTGGAGAGATCGCCTATTCCCAGGACGGAGAATATGCCAAGGGTTTTCCTCGGAGCAAATACAGAGGGCGTGATTCCACCTGCTTGGCCGGATGCGGTGCTGTCGCTTTGGCTCAAATCCTCCGGTATTATGGACCCGCCGTTCGTCCATGCGGAAAAGGAAAACTGTCGATGGACGGAGTACTTCCGATTCCTGTCGATATGCACGAAATCGATTGGGACAACTTGAAAGTCAATGAACTGATGTATCTTTCCGCTGCATCGGTTCAGACGCATCTTTCTCCGGTCAATTCCGCGACATCCATGTTCTGGTTTCGTCATGCACTGGTTGGCAACTGGGGATTCAGCCCGGAATGCCGGTATCTGCAAGAGCGACCGCTTGAAGATATTGTGAATCTGGTTTGCGCCGATTTGGATGCAGGAAGACCTGTTATTCTTGGTGGAGAAGAACATACTTTCGTCTGTGACGGATACAAGAACGGGTTCCTTCATTTTAACTTTGGATGGAAAGGCCATTGCAACGGCTGGTACCGTCTGCCAGAGGGATTCTCCCTCCCGGAATGCCTTACTGCGATGAGGCCCATGCGCCCGGAGGAGAACAAGGATCTGGAAGTGACGCTGAAAAAAGCGGGTACATTGGCAGCAGCAATTCCTGAAGGCCTCTGTCTCCAGATAACCAGATTGAAGGTCTCCGGCAAGATTCAAGGAGAGGACATCGCCCTGATTCGCAGGATGGCAACGGAAGGAAAGCTGACAGACTTGGACCTTTCCGATGCGCGAATCGTCGGCAACGGCATCCTTCGGCCGCATCCCTATGCAGAAAGAGATGCCGCAGGGATGACCTTTACCTCGCATTATCGCAACCTTATTTTCGGTGACATTCCGGGAACAGAAGAGGAATGGCGGATAGATACCATTACGGATGCGCAGTGGAGAGAGATGTCTTTACGGGGATTGACCAGGGGTTCGGATTGGTCCCTCGTCCGGGACAAGGACGGCGTTCGCATCCGCTATTTTACCCGTACAGACGTCATCGGTACGGCCATGTTTGCAGATTGCGAGAACCTTCTCTCGCTTCGATTACCCAAAACGATTATAGGTATCGAGGAAGATGCTTTCTGGAAATGCTCCTGCCTCGAGCACCTCTACTTGCCCAAAGAAATACGGAATGTCTCTGACAAGGCTCTCAACGGTATCCCTCCCTTCTTGGAGATTCATTCAGAATAGGACTTGTCCGTGGAGATCGTATGATCCTTATCGATTATTTGCAAAAATTTATTGTTTCTCAATAAAAGATAATTATCTTTGTATTGAAAACTCGTCTTTATGAAACATCTAATAATCATTCTTACAGCAATGGGACTTTTCACATCCTTATTCGCCTGCGGCCAAAAGGCTGAGGTGACCATGAACCAACTTGTCAAAGATGAAACCACAACTGGGACAAGAGTCATAGTTGCGGAAATGACCGTAACTGAAATCAACCGAGCCATCAAGGATTTCATGGTGATTAATGAGAACAATCATCCTACCGCGCCTTACTTCAAGCTGTCCGGAGACCGGTTCATCCTCCAGCTCCCCGACTCGACGCCTTATGACCTGTTCTGCTATTGGGTAAACTATATCATCTATTCCAATAAGGACAAGCGTTACAACAACAATGTCCTGGGATGGTTTGAAGTCGGTGCCGATGCCGCCGGCGCATGGGCGCAGTTCGCCGGCCAGAAACTGATG